>ENA-OVFR01001699-OVFR01001699.1-human-gut-metagenome-genome-assembly--contig:-NODE-1699-length-10859-cov-3.115698_pt1 | contig 10859 bp, 10 predicted proteins | sample MGYA00237762_ERZ505403 | MGnify/ENA primary metagenome ERZ505403 (study PRJEB26158, sample SAMN06016376) | human gut metagenome | biome: human gut; feature: ankylosing spondylitis patient; material... | reverse complement strand
CTACACTCTTTCCCTACACGACGCTCTTCCGATCTAACCTCACCGCCTTGATTGCAGGGAACTGTTCGATTTACCGTAGGATCGCGCCGCATTCCTGCTCCAGAGCGGTCAGGATGCTTTTCACGTCAGCGTCCGCCTCTTCGGCGGTGAGGCTCCGGTCATCGGCCCGGAGGGTCAGGTTGAAGGCCACACTCTTCTTGCCGGGGGCGATGCCTACGCCGGTGTAGATGTCAAACAGGGCCGCGTCCTTCAAAAGGCCCTTAGCGCCCTTGCGGATGGCGTCCTCCAGTTCGCCTACGGTGACAGAGGCGTCGCACACCACGGCGATGTCCCGGGTGACGGCGGGGAACTTGGGCAGGGGCTGATACAGGGGCTGGGAGCCCTTGCTTTCATACAGCGCGTCGAACCGCAGCTCGGCGGCATACAGCTCGGCGTCCACACCGTAGTTGCCCGCCACATGGGGATGGATCTGGCCCAGGACACCCAGCAGACGGTCCCCACTGAAAACCTTGGCACAGCGGCCGGGATGATAGGAGGGATTCTCGCTGTCCGCCAGGAACCGGACGTTTTCAATCCGCAGCTGCTTCAGAACGGCCTCCACGGCGCCCTTGAGGGCAAAGAAGTCCATACCGTCGCCGTAAGCGCCCAGCGTCAGCACCTTGGGCTCGTCGGCGAGGCCGTCGGCCCGCTTGAAGTAAACCCGGCCCAGCTCGTAGAGCTTGGCGGACTTGTTGCGGAAGTTGTAGTTCCGGGTCAGGATCTCCAGCATGGAGGGCAGGGTGGTAGTGCGCATGATGGAGGTGTCCTCGCCCAAGGGGTTCAGAATTTTCAGAGAATCCCGCAGGGGGGAATCCTTGGGCAGGTCGATCTTATCATAATAGGTGGGGCTGATGAAGGAGTAGGTGATGATCTCGTCGTACCCGGCGGCGCGGCACACGCTGCCCAGCAGGTTTTCCGTCTGCTGGATATCCGTGAGGCCACGGCGGGCGGTGAGACCGTTGGAGAGGGTGTCGGGGATGTTGTTGTAGCCGTAGAACCGGGCTACCTCCTCGGCGATGTCGGAGTAGTGCTCCACATCGGACCGCCAGGAGGGAACATGGATGGTGTCGCCCTCCACCTTGAAGTCCAGAGCTTCCAGAATCCGGACCATTTCCTCACGGGAAACATCGGTGCCCAGCAGGCCGTTGACCTTCTCCGGCTCCAGCTTCACGGTGACGGGGTTGGAGTCCTTGGCGATGACGTCCATCACGCCCTCCACCACCTCGCCGGCGCCCAGCAGCTCCACCAGCTCGCAGGCCCGCTCCACGGCCTTCAGGGTGTTCATGGGGTCCAGACCCTTTTCGTAGCGGGAGGAAGCGTCGGTACGCATATTCAGAGCGGCGGCGGTGCGGTGGACAGAGGTGCCGTTGAAGTTGGCGGATTCAAAGAGGACCATGGCGGTATCGCCCACAATCTCGCTGTTGGCGCCGCCCATGACGCCCGCTACGCAGACGGGCCTGTTCTCATCGCAGATGCAGAGCATGGAGGTGGTCAGCTTCCGCTGATTGCCGTCCAGCGTCTGAATGGTCTCGCCCTCCCGGGCGGTACGGACGATGATGTGGTTGCCCTCCACGCAGGAGAAGTCGAAGGCGTGCATGGGCTGGCCGTATTCGAGCATGACGTAGTTGGTAATGTCAACGATGTTGTTGATCGGGCGCACGCCGCTGTTACGCAGGCGCTCGCGCATCCACGCCGGGGACGGCGCGATCTTGACGTTGCGCACCATGCGCGCGGTGTAGCGCGGGCAGAGCGCCGGATCGTCGATGCGGATGCTGACGTGGTCGTGGATGTCCTCGCCGCTGCCGGGGACGTCGGGCGTGTGCAGGCGGAGGGGCTTGTCAAACGTCACGGCGGCCTCGCGCGCCAGACCGATCACGGACAGGCAGTCCGGGCGGTTCGGCGTGATCTCAAACTCGACCACGTGGTCGTCCATGCCGATGACGGCGGCAATGTCGTCGCCGGGCTTCACGCCGTCCTCCTGCATGACCCACAGGCCATCCTCGATGGCATAGGGGTAGTCATGCAGCGTCAGGCCGAGCTCCTTGAGCGAGCACATCATGCCGTTGGAGAGCTCACCGCGCAGCATACCGGCATGGATCTCCTTGCCGTCGGGCAGGAGCGAGCCGTCGAGCGCGACGGGCACCATGTCGCCGACCTTCTGGTTCTGCGCGCCGGTCACGATCTGCAGCGGTTCGCTGCCGCCGACATCGACCTGGCAGACCCACATATGGTCGGAGTTCGTGTGGCGCACCATCTCCACGATGCGGCCCGCGACAACATTCTGAATGTTCTTGTGCAGGTCCGTGAACGTTTCCACTTTGGAGCCGGAGAGGGTCATTGCCTCGGAAAAGTCGTGGTCGGCCCAGGCCGAGCAGTCTACGAATTCATTGAGCCATTTTCTGCTTAAAATCATGGTAGCCTCTCCTTTCTCAGAACTGCTGCAGGAAGCGCACGTCGTTTTCGAAGATCAGACGCAGGTCGCTGATCTTGAACCGGCGCATCGCCAGACGCTCCAGGCCCATACCGAAGGCCCAGCCGGAGTAGACGTCCGTGTCGATGCCGCAGCCCTCGAGCACCTTCGGATGGATCATGCCGGCGCCGAGGATCTCGATCCAGCCCTCACCCTTGCAGGTGGGGCAGCCCTTGCCGCCGCACTTGTGGCACTGCACGTCCATCTCGCAGCTCGGCTCTGTGAACGGGAAGTGGTGCGGACGGAAGCGGGTGACGGTGTTCTCACCGTAGAGCTTTTTCACGAGCGTGTTGAGCGTGCCCTTCAGGTCCGCCATCGTGACGCCCTTGTCGATGACCATGCCCTCGATCTGGTGGAACATGGGCGAGTGCGTGGCGTCCACCTCATCCTTGCGGTAGACGCGGCCAGGGGCGACCATGCGGATCGGCAGCGGCTTGCTCTCCATGGCGCGCACCTGCATCGGGGAGGTCTGCGTGCGCAGGAGGATGCTGCTGTCCTCGGTCAGATAGAACGTGTCCGACCACTCGCGGGCAGGGTGGCCCTCGCTGGTGTTGAGCTTGGTGAAGTTGTATTCGGCCTCTTCGATCTCGGGGCCTTCGAGGATCTCGAAGCCCATGCCGACGAAGATGTCCTTAATCTCATCGAGCACGATATACATCGGGTGCTGGTGGCCGAGCTCCGGCGCTTTTCCGGGCATGGTCACATCGAGCGTCTCGGCCTTGAGGCGCATCTCGAGCATGCGGGCGTTGAGCGCCTCGCGGCGCTGGTCGAGCGCTTCCTCAAGCTCGGCGCGCACCTGGTTTGCCAGCTGGCCCATGGCCGGGCGCTCCTCCGCCGACAGGCGGCCCATCTGCTTGAGGATGGCGGTCAGCTCACCCTTTTTGCCGAGGTACTTCACGCGCAGGTTTTCCAGCGCGGTGATGTCGTCCGCCTGCAAAATGGCGGCGACGGAAGCCTCGCGCAGCTTCTGCAGCATTTCTTTCATGCAAACAACTCCTCCGTTGCAAGATTTTCGTGGTTCGTTGCGTTCCTTGCTGGATCGCGGACAAAAAAAGATCCTCCCGTCCCGCATACAGGGACGAAAGGAAACTTCCGCGGTACCACCCGAATTCGGCGCGTGCGCGCCGCACTCTGTGCGCGGTAACGGGCGGACCCGCCGGGGATTGGCCGGAGCTCACGGGCGAACAAAGCACGTTTCTCGCAGGGCGCTCTCAGCCGGCGGCGTCCCTCTCTGGCGCGGAACCTTGGTGCTATTTTCCCGATCCAAGCAATAAACTCAATAACAAAGCTATTTATACCACACTTTGCAGCACAAATCAATGTAAAAGGGGAAGAAAATTTGACGCGGCGCGCCGAAAACGTTATAATAATCGGAGAAAAATCACCCCTTTTCCGTCCGGGAGGCAAGCTATGCATCGCATTGCACCCTGCGCGCCGTATTTGCCGCGGCGTGCGTCCGATACCAACAAATATGACTACGGCCGTGTGCTCATCGTCGGCGGCTGCATCGGCTATACCGGCGCGCCGACGCTGTGCGCCCGGGCGGCCCTGCGCTGCGGCGCCGGGCTGGTGTCCGTCGGCGTGCCGGAGGCGATCTATGCCGTCACCGCCGTGAAAAACGACGAGGCGATGCCGTTTCCGCTGCCGTCGGCGGAGGGGAAGCTCGCGCGCGACGCCCTGCCGGTGCTGCTCGAGCGGCTGGAAAAGAGCGATGTGTGCGTGCTCGGGCCGGGCCTCGGCCGGAATGACACGCTCACGGCGCTGGTGCAGGCGGTCGTTATGCAGTCCGGCACACCGCTCGTGCTCGATGCCGACGCGCTCTTTGCCGTCGCGCAGGACGCGGCGGTGCTCGAGCGCGCCCGCGCGCCCATCGTGCTCACGCCGCACGATGGGGAGTTTGCCCGTCTGGCCGGGCCGGATAAAACCGGCAGGGCGGAGGCGGCGTCCGATTTTGCCGTCCGGCACGGCTGCACGGTCGTGCGCAAAGGGCCGGAGACGGTCTGCGCATTCCCCGACGGGGACGCGGCGGTGCTGCGCGTTGGCAACCCCGGTATGGCCAAGGGCGGCAGCGGCGATGTATTGGCGGGTATGCTCGGTGCGCTGCTGTGCCAGATGCCCGCGCGCGACGCGGTGCAGACCGCCGTCTGGCTGCACGGCCGGGCGGGTGATCTCTGCGCCGGGCGCATGGGCGAATATGCGATGAACCCGACCGATGTGATCGCGGCCCTGCCGGAGGTCACAAAACCCATCATCCGATAGGAGGCAGTATGCAGCGCAAAGCGATCGCTGCACTGATGATAAGCCTGCTGCTGTTGTCCGCGTGCGGACACGGCGCGGGAGAACAGACGTTTGAAGCCTTTCGTGACACGCTCACGGGCAAGCTCGTCACCGTGACGGCGCAGGTGCGCGTCCAGCGCGGCGACACGGTCACGGACTACACGCTCACCTGTCAGGAGCTGCCGGACGGCTATGACCTCACGGTCACGGCGCCGGAGCAGGCGGCCGGTGTCACGGCCCATCTGCGCGACGGGGCGAGCGCGCTCGCCTTTGATGACATTATCCTCCCGGCGGGCGACCTCAACGGCGCGGGTCTGACGCCGCTGACGGCGCTGCCCTATGTGGTGCAGGCCATCCGCAGCGGCTATGTCGACCTGACGTGGACGGAGGACGGGCTGCAGGTCGTGCAGCTCATCACGGACGATCATACCGCCGTGCGTCTGTATCTGGACGGCACGGTACCGCAGTGCGCGGAGCTGTCGGTCGATGACACGCTCTGTCTGCGCTGCACCATGGAAAACTGGAATCTGGAACAAGGAAGTATGAACGATGAATCGCAAGATCCGAACCTGGGTAGAGATCAGTCTCAATGATCTGGAACACAATTATCGTGAGATCAGCAGCCGCCTGCCGGACGGCTGCCAGATGCTCGGCGTCTGCAAGGCCAATGCCTACGGCCACGGCGCGGTGCGCGTGGCGCAGCGGCTGCAGCGGGCGGGCTGCCAGTGGGTGGCCGTCAACTGCTATGACGAGGCCGAGGAGCTGCGCGCCGCCGGCGTGACGATGAACATCCTGCTGCTCGGCCCGCAGTCGGCGAATATCGCGGTCGATCTGGCCACGCTCGGCGTGACGCAGGCGGTCGGCAGCATCGAATATGCGCGCGAGCTCAACCGCTTTCTCGCCGGCACCGGCCTGCGGCTGGACGCGCACATGAAGCTCGAGACCGGCATGGGCCGCACGGGCTTTGACGTGCATGATGACAGCCACCTCGACGAGATGATCGAGGCGCTCTCGCTGCCGCACCTGAACTTCACGGGCGTGTTCACGCACTTTGCCGTCTCGGACGAAAACGGCGACCCGTACACGCAGCTGCAGTTTTCGCGCTTTACGCACGCGATCGAGCGCATGGAGCAGGCGACCGGCCACCATTTCGCCATCCGCCATTGCGCCAACAGCGGCGCCGTCATCAACTATCCAGAGATGCACCTCGACATGGTGCGCCCCGGCCTGCTGCTCTACGGCGTGTTCCCGGCCAAAGAGACCGCCGGGCTCGACCTGCGCCCGGCCATGTCGCTCTACAGCCGCGTGTCCGATGTGACGCATCACCACAAGGGCGACACGATCAGCTACGGCCGCACGTTCACCTGCCCGCGGGATATGCGCCTGGCCGTGCTGCCGGTCGGTTATGCCGACGGGCTGCTGCGCAGCCTCTCCGGCAAGGGCGACGTGCTGCTGCACGGTCAGCGCGCGCCGCAGGTCGGCCGCATCTGCATGGATATGTGCATGGTCGACGTCACGGACATCCCCGAGGTGCAGCCCGGCGATGTGGCCACGATCTTTGGCCGTGACCTCTCGGTGGCCGAGCAGGCGGACAAGGCCGGCACCATCCCGTATGAGCTGCTGTGTGCCATGAGTCAGCGCGTGCAGCGCGTGTACATCGACTGAAGTATAAATTTTGCTCCGATGGCGAAAATAACTGTGCCCCTACATATCGACCGGGGCAAATATTCCATCGGAGATGAAAGCTATGCATCCAGTTCGACGCGGAGATATCTATTATGCCGACCTCAGTCCGGTGGTCGGCAGCGAGCAGGGCGGTATGCGCCCCGTGCTCATCATTCAAAACGACACCGGCAACCGCCACAGCCCGACGGTGATCGCCGCCGCGATCACGTCGCAGACCGGCAAGGCCAACCTGCCCACGCACATCTCGCTCGCAGCGCGCAGCTGCGGCCTGACGCGCGACAGTGTGATTCTGCTCGAGCAGGTGCGCACGCTCGATAAGTCGCGCCTGCGCGAGCGCATGGGCCGCTTGGACGAGCCTGCGATGCACCAGGTGGACAACGCGATCGCCGTGAGTTTTGGCCTGCCGCAGTAAACACCCACGCCACCAAACGGAGGGACGGTTATGAAGAAAAAGACACTGACCACCATCATCCTCATCGTCGCGCTCGCCATGGTCGCCGCCGTGACCGTGTATGCCGTCGCAAACTACGGCACAAAGGAAGACCCGCTCGTCACATCCAGCTACCTGCAGGATGTGGTGCAGCCGCGCATGGAGGACGCCTACCGCTCCACGCTCGACGGGGAAGTCCGCGAGATGGAAGATCAGTTTGCCGACCAGGTCGCCGCTGCGGGCGGGTCGTATGTGCTCGTGACGCTCGAAAGCGGCCAGACGCTCACCGGCCGCGCCGGCACGGAGCTCCTCATGCGCACGGGCACTGCCGCCGTGACGCAGAGCGCCGCCATTGACCTCACGACCGGAGAGAGCGCCGCCGTTGGGGCAAAGCTGACGGAAAATCACCTGTACCTCGTGCAGGCCGACGGCGCCGGCATTCAGGCGACCGCCGACACCACCGTCATGGTGCGCGGCGGCTACAGCGTCGGCTGACTCTGGTTCTAAATCCATCACTCCCGCGCATAGTCTGGTGCGGGAGTGATTTTTTATGCCTGATTATCCGATCCTGCAGCAAAACAAGCCCATCGGCACGTTGACCGTGACGCAGGCCGGGCTCTTCACAGTGTTTTCCGCGCGGGCAAAGGCGGATGCCGACCGCCTGCGGCTCGCCGTGTGCGGCGAGCAGGCGCGCGCGTATCTCGGCCTGATGCTGCCGGACGGGAGCGGATGGCTCACGCTGCGCAAGCGGCTCACGCGGCTCGAGCGCGCGCGCCTGCCGGATCCGATCCTGTTTGCGGCCGACGAGACATGGGACATTCCGGACGCACCGGCCAGGGCTCCCGCTCCGCCGCAGGCACAAAAGTCCGCGCCGGACGACGGGCTTGACGTGCTCTGGTATTCTGCGCCGGACGGCGTGCTGACCACATTTGACGGCAAGCGGATGCTCATTGCCATCCCGGCGGACACGCCAAATCTGCCGCGTGGCGCCGAGACCGTGCTGCGCGAGATCGACGGCCGGCCATACCTCATTTTTCCGCGCTGAATTGCAATTCCGGCGCCGGCGTGGTATACTCATGGCAAGAAAAACACAAAGGAGCATATCGGCGATGAGAATGAGCGATCTGATCGTGAAAAAGCGCGACGGGCAGGCCCTCACGACGGAGGAGATCCGTTATATGATCGACGGCTACAGCCGCGGTGAGATCCCGGATTATCAGATGTCCGCCATGACGATGGCCATCTATTTCCGCGGCATGGACCGGCGCGAGACGCTGGATCTGACCATGGCCATGATGCACAGCGGCGAGACGCTGGATCTATCGGGTGTGTCCGGCGTCAAGGCGGACAAACACTCGACCGGCGGCGTGGGTGACAAGACCTCGCTCGTGCTCGTGCCGATGGTGGCGAGCCTCGGCGTGAAGATGGCGAAGATGTCCGGCCGCGGCCTCGGCCACACGGGCGGCACGCTTGACAAGCTCGAGAGCATTCCGGGCTTCAACATCAACCTGCCCATGGAGCGGTTTCTGGAGAATGTGGACCGCGTCGGCATGGTCATCGCCGGTCAGACGGCGAACCTCGACCCCGCGGACAAGAAGCTCTATGCCCTGCGCGACGTGACCGGCACCGTGGCGAGCATTCCGCTCATCGTCAGCAGCATCATGTCCAAGAAGCTGGCCGCCGGCGCGGATATCATCGTGCTGGACGTCAAGTGCGGCAGTGGTTCATTTATGAAGACGCTTGACGACGCGCGCGAGCTTGCGACCGAGATGGTCGAGATCGGCAAAATGGCCGGCCGCAAGACGGTCGCCGTCATCACGGACATGGACGAGCCGCTCGGCCACGCCGTCGGCAACGCGCTTGAGGTTAAGGAGGCCATCGCGGCGCTGCGCGGGGAATACAAGAGCGAGCTGCTCGAGCTGTGCCTGACGCTCGGCAGCTGCATCCTCACGCAGGCGGGCATGGCGGCCGACGATGCGGCGGCCCGCGCCATGCTGGAGCAGACGATCACGGACGGTTCGGCGCTCAAAAAGCTGGCCGAGTTTGTCGCGGCGCAGGACGGCGATCCGGCCGCGATCTATGACCCGTCGCGCCTGCCCATGGCGCCGGTGCAGATGGAGGTGCCGTCCCCGGCGAGCGGCTATGTGCGCCACATCGCAGCGACGGACGTGGGCCTCGTGTCCATGCGCCTCGGCGGCGGCCGTGCGACGAAGGACAGCGTGATCGACCACAGCGTCGGCATTGTCCTGCGCAAGAAGGTGGACGAGCCGGTCACGGCAGGGGAGTCGCTTGCGACGATCCACGCGGCCGATGAGGCAGCCGCCCGCAGGGCGGTCGCAGAGCTCGCCGCCTGCTACACGATCACCCCGGACGCGCCCCCGGCGGAGCCGTTCATCAAGGCAATCATTCGCTGAAGACAACAAAAATCCCGGAGCTGCTGCTCCGGGATTTTTCTATACATAGGTTACGGGTAAGCGTGCGTGCGCAGATAGGTCATCCATGCCTTCATGCCCTCGGCGTTCAGGTGCATGCCGTCGCCGTCCTGATAGGACTGCGGCAGGAATCCGTCGTCCCCGACGAGGCCGCTGGCCATGTCGAGATACTTCACGCTGTTGCTCTCCGCGGCCGCGGCGATCCAGCCGTTGACCTTCTGGATGAGCTCGTTCGTGATGTCCTCGTACTGGTAGTTCGACGCGATCGGCGTCAGCGAGCAGCAGATGATCTTCGTGTCCGGGCTCTTGGCCTTGACGGCGTTGATGAGCGTGGTGTAGACGGATTTGATCTGCTCCTCATTCGTCATGGAAATGTTGTCCGCGCTCGGGCAGATGACGAGATAGGCGGGCTTGTTGACCTCGCAGATCTCATCCGCGGGCACATTGTTGCCGGTCACGGGGGACTTGTACTTTGCCGTGTCGAGCGAGGAGGCGGGCAGAGAACCGGTGTCTGGTATCCAGACCTGCTTGGCGGCGTCCTTGCCGGTGAGCATCGACTCCGACTGCAGCACCTTCAGCGACTTGTCGCCCAGGAAATAGATCTGGTCGACATAGGTGCTGCCCTTGTCCTCCGTCTGCGCGAGCGCGGCGGACGACTGGATGGGCGAGATCGGATTTGCCTGCGGCGTCGGCGTCGGCGTTTCGGTGACGGCCGGTGTGGCTTCCACCTTCGGCGAGCCGGTATTGCCAACGGCGTTGGTAAACACCAGCACGACGGCCACCAGCGCCAGACACAGCAAAATAGCGCCTGACCAGAAGGTGTACATCATGTTTTTGTTCGTGTTTTTCATCGGGATTCCTCGCTTCCGGATAGACAAAAGAAGCCCGATGAAGGGCTCCTTTTGCAGTTACAGTTACGCTTCCTGTTCTTTCTTGGCTTCCTCGATGACCTTCTGCTGGACGTTGCCGGGAGCTTCCTCATAGCGCACGAACTTGCACGAGAAGGAGCCGCGGCCCTGCGTCATGGAGCGCAGGTCGATCGTGTAGGAGCCCATCTCGGCCATCGGGACTTCCGCCTCGACGGTCTGCATGCCGTCCTCCGCCGTCATGCCGAGCACGGTGCCGCGGCGCTTGGAGGAGATGTCGGACATGATGTCGCCCAGATTGGCGTCCGGGATGGTGACTTTCAGCAGGCCGATCGGCTCAAGAATGGTCGGCTTCGCCTTCGGAATGCCGTCCTGATAGGCCAGGCGGGCAGCCGTCTGGAACGCCATATCGTTGGAGTCGACCGGGTGGTAGGAGCCGTCGTACAGCACGGCCTTCAGGCCGACGAGCGGGTAGCCGGCGAGCACGCCCTTCTGCACGGCGTTGCGCAGGCCCTTTTCGACGGACGGGAAGAAGTTTTTCGGCACGCTGCCGCCAAAGACTTCTTCTTCAAAGATCATGTCATCGGACTCGTCCTGAGGCTCAAAGCGGATCCAGACGTCGCCGAACTGGCCGCTGCCGCCGGTCTGCTTCTTGTGGC
>ENA-OVFR01001690-OVFR01001690.1-human-gut-metagenome-genome-assembly--contig:-NODE-1690-length-10913-cov-3.276018_pt1 | contig 10913 bp, 8 predicted proteins | sample MGYA00237762_ERZ505403 | MGnify/ENA primary metagenome ERZ505403 (study PRJEB26158, sample SAMN06016376) | human gut metagenome | biome: human gut; feature: ankylosing spondylitis patient; material... | reverse complement strand
TTTTCTTCGCTGCTTCAGTAGCGGTACATCGGCGCGTTATCCTCCGTATCGGCACGTTCCTCCATCAGAGATTTGAACGCATCGGGGTCTTCACGCCATTCCTCTCGCGGCAGCGGATTTGATTGCAGCAGGGCGTACAGGTGCTCTGCCAGCTCTGTTTTGCCCTGCTCGATGGCGGTCTGGATAAGGTATAGGTGTTGCTATGCAGAGTTTTCTGCTTTCATTCGTACCGCTGTGTCTATACCTGCCCGGCCGGCCCCTCCGGCGGCAGCCAGCGTTTGCCTCCCAGCCGTATCAGATACAGCAGGCCCCGGACGCACAGTTCCGCGCACATGGCCGCCCACACGCCGGGCAGTCCCCACCGGGGCGCGGCCAGCCACGCCAGTGGCAGGCGGATGCCCCACATGGTGCCCAGATTGAACAGCGTGGGCACCAGTGTGCTGCCTGCACCCTGAAATACGCCGCCGGCCACGATGGACGCGCCGTACATAGCCTCGGCAAAGGCCTCAATACGCAGGACGCGGGTGCCCAGGGCGATGATGTCGCTGTCCGGCGTCAGTATCGCCATCATCTGCGGGGCGAAGGCGTACAGCAGCCCGCCGGTGACGACCATGACAACGATACCCAGCAGTACCGTGACCCAGCCCAGGCGTCTGGCCATGCGGCGGCGTCCCGCTCCCACGCTCTGCCCCACCAGCATGGCCGCAGCACTCTGGATGCCGTAGGCGGGCATATAGCACAGGCTTTCCGCCGTGACAGCAAAGGAGTTTGCAGCGATAGCCACGGTGCCCAGGGGCGCCACGATGGCGGTGGACACGATCTGCGCGGTGGACAGTATCACCTTCTCCGATGCCACTGGCGCCGCGATGCGGAGCACCATGCGCAGCTGTGTGCGGTCAAGGTGCAGACGCTCACCCTTCTCCAACCGCAGCGCCGGGCTGCGGCGCAGGACGAAATACAACAGGTACAACCCCACCGCCAGCTCCGCAAGGCCAGTGCCCAGGGCGGCGCCCGCCGTGCCCAGTCCCGCGCCGGGCAGGGATAGTGCGCCCAGCCGGATGGTACCGGTGGGGAAAATAAGCAGGGTGTTGAACACCACATCCAGCGCACACATGAGCACCATGCAGACACCGGGCGTGCGCATATTGCCGGTGGCCTGCAGCTGTCCCGCCGCCACGTTGTCCAGCTGGAGGGCGGGCAGGAACAGACTGTACACCAGGAAATAGGCAGAGGCATCCCGCCAGATCTCCTGCTCCGCCCGCAGCAGCCGGGGCAGCGGCGCAGACAGTGCCGCCGCCAGTGCCGCCATGACCACGCTGAAGGCCAGGCACAGCACCAGCGCCTGCTTGAGGATGTTGCGCGCCTCGGCCAGGCGGCCGCCGCCCACCCGCTGCGCCGTCAGCACGTTGAAGCCCATAGCTGCCGCGTAGGACAGCCCTCCGAACAGCCAGGTGGTGGAGGCCACCAGCCCCACTGCCGCCGACTGGGACGCGCCCAGGCGGCCCACCATGGCCGCGTCGATATATTGCATGATAATAGTGGCCAGCTGTGCCATGATGGCCGGCCAGCTGAGCTGCAGCGTCAGGCTGATCTGCTGCCGGGTGGACAGCGGCGCACCGCTGCGCAGCAAAGCCAGATGATCCGTTTTCAAGGGTGTCCCTCCATAGAACTTGTTTTTTCACTGTACCATCGATTGACAAGGACAAACAAGTCCTTGTCAATCGATGGTACCACGGACGCGCGCTTTTCGCAACCCCGGCGTGGCGGAGCACCGTGATATACAGCATATAAATGTGCGGGCACAGCCCGCCGTTGTCCGGGCGTCCAATACCCGGCCGGGCTTGTTCAGGTTGCGCAATATGGTACAATGCCCGTAAAGAATATCGGCGGGACCGTATCCCGCGAAAAGAGGACAATATGGAGTATCGTGTTCTGCCCCACGGCGGGGAGAAGGTCAGCGCCATCGGCACGCAGCCGGAGGAGTTCGCCGCCATGATCACCGACCGCCTGCAGCTTGAGCTGCGGAATAACTGAACTGACCGACCGGCCCCACGGCATAGCCGTGGGGCCGGTTTTACTTTACTGGCACATCAGAAACGCTTTCAGCGCCAGCTGGAAGGTCAGCATCTGCTCGCTGTCGTTATAGTTCAGATCCAATATCTCGGCAATACGGTCCAGCCGGTACAGCAGCGTGTTCCGGTGGATAAACAGCGCCTTGGAGGTCTTTACGGAGTTCTGACAGTTGTTGAAATAGGTTTCCAGCGTGTACAGCAGCTGGGTATTGTGTTCCTCGTCGTACGCCAGCAGCGGCTTGATCCGCTGGATCAGCGCCAGTTTCGCATTGGGTGAGTCATAGATGAGCTCGCAGAGAATATACCGGCGGTAAGTGGCAATACGCTCGTCGCATATCCTGCTGGCCAGATCCACCGTGCGGAGCGCCTGGGAATAGCTGCGGCAGAATTCCGCAAGCGAGGGCACAGGGTCACCGATGCCGAAGATCACACCCCGATCCTGCCCCTTAGCGCTGAGCATCTTCATCAGGTCCCCGCAGTACTCCCGCACCAGCGCCACCTGCTCATACACGGGCAGGCTCTCGCTCTGCTGCAGCACAAGGATCACGTTGTTGTACTTGGCGAAAGCATAGCTGATATTCCCGGACAGCATCTCCCACTTGTCCGCCAACTGGCTGCGCAGCAGGGCGCTGGTGCCCAGCCATTCTGACGTCTGCAGCAGCCGGTTCTGCTCGGTGAAGGAGATCAGCGCACAGATATAGGGCGAATACAGCGGGATATTGCAGTAGTTGGCGGATTTGACGATCTCGCCGTAGGACAAAGCTCCCTCCGTCACCAGGCCGTCCAGGAAGTGGCTGATCTCCCTCCTGGAGGATGAACCCCCGCGCTTTTTGATCAGCACCAGCGTGCACGCGGCGGCAATACGTCGGTACAATGTGTTCTCATTCTCGGTCAGCGGCGCATTGGCGGGGCGGATCGCGCCCAGATACCCCATGATCTCCTGCTCGGAGTGGATGGGATAGATGTGCACGCACTTGTCCTCCTGCTGTAAGGGATAGATCCCGGCGGACAGACCTGCTGTCCGCAGTTTTTCTACCTCCTTGACGCGCTCCGGCACGGAGAACAGCACCTGCCCCACAGCCAGTTCTTCCCGCAGCCCCGGCTGCAGCATCTGGGAAACGCACTGTATCTTCCGGCTCGGTGTCATATACAGCAGCGGCACGTGAAGCAGCGGGCCGCACTTTTTCAGCAGATATTCCACCTCCGCGTGTCCCTGCAGCACATCAAACATGGCCTGATACACCATCTGCAGCGCCTGTTCCTCGTTGATGCCGTAAACATATTTGCTGACGGCTTCACTGATAGGGAGGTGTGGTAGGGAATACGCATCAGCGGGAAGTGCAGCTCATCGGCCAGCTGCAGCATAGCGGGCGGTATCTCATGAAAATACCGTTTCATTTTAATAACAAGGCCGCCGGAGCCGCTGTCGGCCAGATCCCGCAGTACCTTCTCCTGCTTTACCGGGTCGTCCAGCAAAAAGTAGCCCGTAGTCAGCATGATCTCTCCGGCACGCATCCAATTGACCATCTCCGGGTTATCGAACATCACTGCGCCGGATATGGTGCGCGCCAGGCCGTCCGCACCGGCGGCCACCTCCACCACCCGCAGCTCATTCTGTTTCAAAAGCTCCCGCAGCGTCATAAGTACGCCTCCCTTCGGCAAAACACCAAAACACCCCCTATTTTGATGGTACCATTATACCCCATAAGTGTAAACCACCTTTTGTGCAGACGCACAAAAAACCGGGCGCGAATTTGTGCCGTGCGGCGGGCATGGCCGAGGAAATCGTGCTACCCTATAGGTGAAAATACTTCAGGCCGCAAAAGAGGGAGCACATGAAAATTACTGTTCTGACCTGGTGCGTCAGCTTTTTACCTATACTGCTGCTGATTATGCTGCTGGCGGTTTTCCGCGTATCTACCGCCCGCGCCGCAGGTGTGACACTGCTGCTGACCGTACTGTCCGCCTTAGTAGTGTACAAAGCGGACATACAGCTGGTACTGTTCGAGAGTCTGAAAGGCATGTGGAGCACAGCCACCATCCTATATATCATCTTCCCCGCGCTGCTGCTGTACGAGCTCATCGCCGCCTCCGGCGCCATAGATGTAATGAACGACACCATGCGGCAGCTGAGCCCCCACGAGCTGTTCCGCATCCTGACAGTAGGTTGGGTATTCGTGGGATTTCTGCAGGGTATCACCGGCTTCGGCGTTCCGGTCGCCATATGCGTCCCCATGCTGGTGGCGCTGGGCGTCCGTCCTACCATGGCGGTCATCATCGCCCTGCTGGGCCAAGCCTGGGGCAACACCTTCGGCACGCTGGCTGTGGCCTGGGACGTGCTGGTGCAGATCTCCGGCATCACCGGCACGGAGCTGCATCTGACTGCCCGCTACACCGCCTTGCTTCTGTGGATACTGAACCTGGCCGCCGGCGCATTGATCTGCTGGCTGTATGACCGGGGCCGCGGGCTGCGGCAGGGCGCTGTGTTTGTCCTTGTGATCTCCCTGATACACGGCGGCGGCGAGCTGCTGGTCGCACAGTACAACGCCTCCATCGCGGCCTTTATCCCCGCCACCGTGGCTATGGCCGCCATACTCCCCCTGTCCCGTCTGTCCATGTACCGCAGAGCATACGCCTGTGAAGGCAGCCCCATGATGGTACGCCGGACCTCCGCGACAGGCGCGGAAAAGCCTCGCGGCGCCGTCTGGCTGTACTTTGCCCCCTATATGGTGCTGATCCTTGTTACCGTAGTACTTCTGGTGATCCCTCCCGTCCACGAGGCGCTGAGCCGCTGGAGCGTGGGGTTCACTTTCCCCGAGACCCGCACCGCCTACGGCATCGTCAATGCTGCCACGGCCAAGTACTCTCCCTTCCACCCGCTGGTGGATTCCGGTACCGTACTGCTGCTGACCTGTATCATCAGCTACGCCCTGCTCCATGGCCGCGGTCTGCTGGAGCGTTCACAGCTCCGTGTCATGCTGTCACGGACGCTGCAGAAAACAAGACCCGTAGCCGTGTCCCTGATCCTGCTGCTGATCATCTCCAAGCTCATGAGCGGCAGCGGCCAGACGCTGGTGCTGGCGCAGGGCATCACCCACGTCATGGGTCGGTGGTACGCGCTGCTGGCCGGTGTGCTGGGCGTGATAGGCTCCTTTGTCACCGGCAGCAACATGTCCTCCAACATCCTGTTCACCGATGTACAGGTGAATGCAGCCGCCGACCTCGGCGTCAGCAGCAGCCCCCTGCTGGCGGCGCAGACCGCCGGCGCCTCCGCCGGCAGTATGATCTCCCCCAGCAAGATCATCCTGGGCACCACAGCCGGCGGCGTACCCGGCGAAGAGGGCACGGTACTGCGCTTCACGCTGCTGACGGCAGCGATCCTCACTTTGGTCACTGGGGTGATCTGCTGGATCATCCTGTAATAAGAAAGGAGAGCAAATCGTGAAAACTTTGTTCCGCAATGGCAGCATCCACACCATGAACGGCACAGAGGTCGTTCATTCCCTGCTGGTGGAGGACGGCCGCATTCTGGATGTGAACTGCGATGTCCCCGCTGGCGAGTGTCAGGTGGTGGACCTGCACGGTAAGACCGTGCTGCCCGGCTTCCACGACAGCCACGAGCACTTCCTCTGCTATGCCACGGATAAGGAGAAGATCAACTTCTTCGGTATCCGCTCTCTGGAGGAAATGGCCGAGCGCACCCGCCGGTACATCGCCGACCGCGGCATCAAAAAGGGCGAATGGATCCAGGGCGGCGGTTGGAACGAAAATGAGTTCGACGTGCCTGTGCTGCCCTCCCGGCAGGATCTGGACAAGTTCTGCCCGGACAACCCCGCCATCTTTACCCGTACCTGCTGCAGCGTGGCCGTGGCCAACACCGCCGCGCTGAAGGCCGCCGGCATTTTTGATGATATTCCTACGCTGCAGGACGGTCACATCGTGGTGGATGAAAACGGCGTCCCCACCGGCATGCTCCACGAGCGCGCCCGGCACCTGGTCTATGACATCCTGACCAAGTACACCAAGGAACAGCTGAAGCAGTTCATCCTGGACTATCAGAAGGATCTGCTGTCCACCGGTCTGACCACCGTACAGACCGACGACTTCAAGCTGTGGGACGCCACTATCGATGACATTCTGGCCGCCTATGAGGAACTGGACAAAGAGGGCAAGCTGAACGTGCGCTTCATCCAGCAGCTCCGCCTCATCACCGACGCGCAGCTGGAGGACTACCTCCACCGCCACAGCGGCCGCACCGGCGACGGCAGCGAGTTCTTCAAGATCGGTGCCTTCAAGCTGCTGCCCGACGGTTCCCTGGGCGGAAAGACCGCCGCGCTGCGCGAGCCCTATGAGGGCGACCCGGAAAATAAGGGCATCTTCGTCTATGACGAGAAGGTGTTCTATGACCTGCTGGAAAAAGCCTACCGCAACGGCCTGCAGCTGGCCATCCATGCCATCGGTGACTATACCATGGACGTGATTTTGGACTGCTATGAAAGGATCGCCGCCAAGTACCCCAAGCCCGATCCACGGTTCCGCATCATCCACTGTCAGATCACCAGCGAAGATATTTTGGACCGCTTCGCCCGCAACGGCGTTTTGGCGGACATCCAGCCCCTGTTCATCCGTGCGGATATGGAGATCGCCGAGGAGCTGCTGGGCAAGGAGCGTGTCTCCACCTCCTACGCCTGGAAGACCATGCTGGACAAGGGTATCCACGTTTCCGGCAGCTCCGACGCCCCTGTGGAATCCTTCGACCCCATCCTGGCTATCCACTGCGCCGTCACCTCTCAGAATTTGGATGGACAGCCTGCGGGCGGCTGGCTGCCGCAGCAGAAGCTGACTGTGCAGGAGGCCGTGGCGCTGTACACCACCGGCTCCGCCTACACCAGCTACGAGGAAAACGTCAAGGGCAAGCTATGCCCCGGCTATCTGGCGGACTTCATCGTCCTGTCCCAGGACATCTTCTCCGTCCCGGAGAATGAGATCGTCAACACCAAAGTTGAGCAAACCTACTTGGGAGGTAAGTTGGTATATTCCCGTTGACATCCCCTTTCCCACGCATCAGAATAAGACGATACAAGAGAGGAGAGAATCATGAAAAAGAAAAGAAATCTTATCGGCGTATGTCTGGTGGCCGTTCTCATGCTCGCTCTGACCGTTATCGGCTATGCTGCCGGTGACGGCGAAGCGGCACCGGAGTACGGCGCATGGTGCCTGGTCCCCCCGCTGGTCACCATCGTCCTGGCCTTCGTTACCAAGCAGACCATCATCTCCATGTTCATCGGCATCTGGGTAGGTGCCACCATCATCCATCACTTTAACCCCATCGACGGCCTGATCGGCAGCTTCACTGGGTACCTGGTGCCCTCTATTGCCGACAGCTGGAACGCGGGCATGCTGATCATCATGGCGCTCATTGGCGGCTTCATGTATATGCTCAGCGCCTGCGGTGGCGCGGAGGCCTTCGGCCGCTGGGCCGAGAAGGTGGCTAACAATCGCAAAAAGAGCCAGCTGCTGGCCTGGATCGCCCCCTTCGTATTCATCTTCAACCAGGGCTGTCTGCTGGTGGGCGTCATCATGCGTCCCGTCACCGACAAGACCCATATCTCCCGCGTAAAGCTGGCCTACATCACCGATGCCATGGGCGCACCGCTGGTCTCTATGTCCCCCATCAGTGATAACGGCGTATACCTGGTGGGTCTGCTGGCCGCCGAGATCGCCGCCCTGAACCTCACCGGCGTGGGTGCCTATGACCTGTATTTCGGTATGTTCCAGTTCAACCTGTACGGTGTGTTCTCCGTCATCACCGTCCTGCTGGTCATCCTGTTCGGTCTGGATGTCGGCCCCATGTACAAGGCCGAGAAGCTGGCTATCGAGACCGGCAAGACCTACAGCGACACCGATAACCTGATCGCCACGCCCCCCGAGACCGACTTCGCCGAGGACTGCAAGCTGAGCATGGCCAACTTCCTGGCCCCCATGATCACTCTGATCCTCACCATCTTCGCCGTGGTGTTCTACACTGGACAGATCTGGGTCAACGGCTTTATTGGCTGCTTCGGCCACGCCAATATCCAGATGGCCATCGCCATGTGCTTCCTCACCGGCTCCATCGCCGCCGGAATCATGGGCATTAAGTCAAAGCTCATTACCCTGGGCGGTGCCATTGACAAGTGGACAAAGGGTGCGGCCAGCATGATGCAGGTCATTATGATCCTCGTGTGTGCGTGGAGCATCAGCGGTCTGACCAAGTCCATGAACATCGGCCAGTTCCTCACCGGCGTGGTGCAGGATTCTATCCCCGCGGCGCTGATCCCCGCCATCCTGTTCCTGATCGGCGTGGTGGTGTCCTTCGCCACCGGCAGCTCCTGGGGCGTCTGGGCCCTGGGTATGCCCATCGCCCTGCCCATGGCCAACGCAATGGGTATCCCCCTGACTCTGGCTATCGGCGCGGTCGTTTCCGGCGGTCTGTTCGGTGACCACTGCTCCCCCATCTCCGACACCACCATCCAGTCCTCCACCAGCGCCTGCTGCGACCATCTGCAGCACGTAAAGACCCAGCTGCCCTATGCCTTGACGGTTGGTATCTCCTCCCTGATCGGCTTCCTGTTCGCCGGACTGGTGGCTCCCGTGCTGGCTCTGCCCGTGACCCTGGTGTGCATCATTGCCGCCCTGTTGGTCATGAAGAACATCTCCCGTAAACAGGCCGCTGTGGCTGCCTGAGTGATCTCCCTTACCTCCCCTCAAAAAGGAAACCGCCCACCGGGCGGTTTCCTTTTTGCTCTCCGGCCGCAAAAGGACCGTCCAACGGCTGGCTGGCTTTATGTGCATCGGCGCCCTTGCTTTTTGGCAAAATGCAGACTATACTAAGGGCGAAAAGCTGAAACACACCTGTGGAGAGGAGGCAGCATAGATGAGGGAGATGTGTCAGACTTTCGGCATAACAGCGCTCGGCGAGACCGTGGAAAGCTGGACACTGGAAAATGAGTTTCTGACAGCGGAGGTGCTTACCTACGGCGCAACGCTGCGGCGGCTGGTATTCGGCGGTGTGGATGTGGTGCTGGGATACGACACCCTGTCGGAGTATGAGCGAAACGACGGCTATGTCGGTGCGACGGTGGGCCGGGTGTGCAACCGCATCAGCGGGGCGTCCTTCGGACTGAACGGCAAGACGTACCCACTGGCGAAAAACGACGGAGAGAACCATCTCCACGGCGGCGTGCGGGGATTTGACAAATACATCTGGGCGGCGGAGCCGCTGGAGGACGGCCTGCGGCTGCACCGTCTGTCGCCTGACGGGGAGGAGGGGTATCCCGGAACGTTGGCGGTGTCGGTGACATATCGGCTGGCCGGCGCGGCGCTTCGGATCGAATACGAGGCGGAAAGCGATGCCGACACCCTGTGCAGCCTGACCAACCACAGCTATTTCAACCTGAACGGCGGCGGTACGGCTATGGCGCATACGCTGGCACTGGCGGCGGAGAGGTATCTGGAGACGTCTCCCGGCTGCCTGCCCACGGGGCGGGCGCTGCCGGTGGCGGGGACGCCCTTTGACTTCCGCGCAGCTAAGGCTGTCGGCCGGGACATCGATACGGCGGCGGAGCAGCTGCGGCTGGTGAACGGCTATGACCACCATTTCTGCGTGGACGGGGCCGGTCTGCGCCGTGCGGCGGTGCTGCGGGGCGACAGCAGCGGCATCGCCATGACGATGGACACCACCTCTCCCGGTGTGCAGCTGTATACGGCCAACTGGCTGTCCCGGCGCGGCGGAAAGAATGGGGCGGTATATGAGCCCCGCTGCGCCGTGTGTCTTGAGCCGCAGTTCCCGCCAGACGCGGTACACCACCCGGGCTTTCCCCAGCCGCTGCTGCGGCGGGGCGAAGTATACCGGCACTGCACGGTATACTCCTTTTCAAAATAACAACACATCCCCCGTGCAGCGTATCTGCGCGGGGGATGTGTTGTTATTATTGCGCTCAGCCCATGACCACGCGTACCTGCACCTCTGTGCCGGGTGTGGCCGGGGGAAGCACATTCCCGGTGATGGGTGTTCCGTTCACGGTGAGGGAGACGATGCCCTTTTCTACGTGGTGAGGATTCTCCACAGTGATGCGGTAGACTGCACCGCGGTAGCGGCGCTTGACGGTATAGCCTGCCCATTCCGCGGGGATACAGGGGGCGACAGCAAGACCGTCCAGCGTGGGCTGCACGCCGAGAATGGCCTGCGAGATGCTGACGAACGTCCAGGCTGCCGTGCCGGTGAGCCAGCTGTTCTTGCCCTCGCCGAAGGTGGGCGCGTCCTTGCCGGCCACCATCTGGCTGTATACATACGGCTCGGTGCGGTGGATCTCGCTGATGTCCTCAATGTAAGCCGGGCAGATCTTGCGGTACAGGTCAAATGCGCGGTTTCCGTGGCCGATAACGGTCTCAGCGATGGAGATCCATGGGTTGTTGTGGCAGAAGATACCAGCATTCTCTTTGTATCCCGGCGGATAGGAGGAAACCTCACCAAGATTCAGGTAATACTTGGTGTAAGCCGGCTGCAGAAGAACGACACCGTACTTGGTTTCCAGAATATTTTTGACAGAAGTCAGTGCTTTTTCAGCCAGTCCCTCTTTGACACCGATTTCAGCAAGAACACAGAAGCCCTGCGGCTCGATGTAGATCTTACCTTCCTCACACTCATTGGAGCCGACTTTTTCGCCTGCTGCATCATAAGCACGCAGGAACCATTCGCCGTCCCAGCCTGCATCAAGGACTGCCTGGTAAACTTTTTCGACTTCTTTTTCTGCGTAAACAGCTTCTTCCTCATTGCCTCTGCGGCGGCAGATGGCTGCG
>ENA-OVFR01001659-OVFR01001659.1-human-gut-metagenome-genome-assembly--contig:-NODE-1659-length-11082-cov-3.890360_pt1 | contig 11082 bp, 8 predicted proteins | sample MGYA00237762_ERZ505403 | MGnify/ENA primary metagenome ERZ505403 (study PRJEB26158, sample SAMN06016376) | human gut metagenome | biome: human gut; feature: ankylosing spondylitis patient; material... | reverse complement strand
AAGCCGTTCCGTTTTTTTTTGTTCTTATTAATGAGCTGTCACGTCAGAAAATTCTATGCCGACCTGCTTGCCCTCATATGTTGCGGAATACTCAAACGTTGTGCCAACAACTGTCGCCTTGCCATTGCTGTCTATCTTGAGCTTGCACTTCGGAAGCTTCTGGATATAAAGCTGTTTTGTTTCCCCAGGATAGTTGTTGTCATATATCTGAAGGATATATTTTCTGTGGCAATCAGAATCCTGAATAAGTCCGATAGCGTTCACTGTATGAGTATCGTCTATAGTTGTAACAACCGGTATGCCAAGGCTGAGCTGGTCTTCAAGCTTTTCAAAGCCCTTACTGTCGTTGTTAAGGTTATACTCTGACGAAGAATCGTCCCACTGGAGGGCGTTAAGTCTGTAGAGTGCCTTTGCGAACTCTGCGTCATTTGAGGAATAGCCACCCTTTATTTTTTCAATGCCGTTTGCTATATCCATATCAAGCAGCTCTACCTTTTTCCAGCGGAGATTGCCGCCTGATATTTTCGTAACGTCCTTTACCCAGCCCTTGTTCTTGCTGTCATACTTATAGTCATCATTAAGGGTGAGAATATCCCCTGTGCAGGAATAGTCGAGATACTTTGTAACGTCTGAATATGTGCCCGCAAAAAGGTCTGAGGTTATCTTGCTAAGCGGCACTCTTTCGTCATACTGTTTACCAAAGTCTGTTCCGCTTATGTCATAGCCTGCGGCATTGACCTTTATGTCGCTCTTATCTGACGGAGTGATATCCCCAAGAGAAGTCTTTACATTTCCGAGATACCAATCTCTTGCCATAACAGCCATGCCGAAGTCAACACTTGCGGTAGTTGTTGTTCTGAAATTCTTGAATGAGAAGCCGTTCACCTTTGGGTCAAAGCCTGTGTTGTAGAGTGAATAACCTCTTACGTTATCATCAGCGTTCGTGTATGTAACGATATCGTAGTTCAGTGTAGTAACTATCTGCTTGTAAACGTCATTAAGGGCGTTTGCGTCGGAAGCTGAGTAATACTTTCCGCCTGTGGAATAAGCAAGCTCCTGAAGCCAATCTCTGTCAACATCTCTGCCAAGACCAACTGTGAGAACGATTATGTCCTTATCCTTTGCAGTATTTGCAAGGCTTGAAACGCTTGCAGGATTAAACTCGTCAGACTCGCCGTCTGTGAGCATCACGATGATATTTCTGTATTTTCCACCGGAAGTTGCCTTGAACTCGTCCATGCACTTTTTAAGAGCCGTCTGGCTGTGAGTGCCGTTAAATATCTCTTTTTCAGACTTTATCTTATCGAGAGCTTCCGTAAGCTTCGTCTTATCATCAGTGAAGTCTACCATCTTTTTGTAGCTTCCTGTGAACTTGCAAATGCCGACCTGATAGTGGCTCTCAAACTTGTCGATAAGATTCTTTGCAAATTCAAGACGCTTGAAGTCAACATCATTCTCAGAAGAAGTTACACACTGCTCCTTTGGATACATAGAGCCGGAGTTATCAACGAGGAAGCAGATCCTTGTTGTGGCTTCATCGTTTACAGTTTTCTCAACTCCTACCACATAAGTGCCAAGCTCTGTAAGAGAAGCAGAAACTGTCTTTTTGCTCTTGTCTGCCTTTGAATCCACCTTTGTGTAAAGGGTCGAGCGTGAATCAAATCTCAGCACTGTAAGGTCATCAAATGAATATCCCATTTTGCTCAACTTTGCAGAGTCGATATCAAAAGTTATCTTTGCCGAGTTGAACTTATAGTCAGAATAAGCGTCATAAGCCTTTGTGACGATACTTGCATTTGAAGAGATACCAAAGAGGTCAAGCTCAACGAGGGTCGCACTGGCAGCGTTTGCATCGCCCTTTATTTCAAGGCGGCAGTCCCCTGCATTTTTTTCCACTGTAAGCTCTCTTTCAGCGTCATTGGTCTTTCCGTCAGACTTTGACTCTCTCGGATTTGTGCCTGCCATAAGCTCATAGCCATCAAGAAGACCGTCACCGTCAGTATCGGCTTCAATAGGGTTCGTGCCTAGCTTTATCTCATCGCCGTCGCTTATTCCGTCATTGTCAGTATCCTCGCTTTGAAGATTAGTGCCATGACGTACCTCATCGGCATTCTTTATGCCGTCACCGTCCCAGTCCTGATCGTCAGAAAACTCCGACTCCTTGAAGGTAGTGCTTATATCAAGCTTTGTTATGACCGATTTCGCCATGGCGATACGGTTATTTTCCCTTATTTTCAGCCCCACGACAACACAGGCAGCCACAAGGAACGCAAGCACTATACACAGCACCAGCAATGCTATCTTCTTTTTGCGCTTTCCTCTGTTCATGCTCTGAACAAAATCATTCGTATCAGAAAAATTTGCTTTCATAAATATTAATTCCCCTTATCAGATCACATATTTCACGATATTAATATTTTAGCATATATGTATCTCATTTGCAAGCAAAATAGCCTAGAATAATTCACAAAATAAACTGTTCTTTTTTGTTTACAAACAGTATATCTTACCAAAACATTAACAAGATAATTCTTTTATTATTAACCTAAAATAAATTAAAACCTTCTTTTTCCACAAAAAAGGGCAGCTCCTCTCGGAACTGCCCTTTGGCATAATACTATCACTCTTCTGTAACAGTATTATAAATAACGTTCACAACGAAGTCCTTGTCATAATCTACCTGCAAGATAGAATCAGGCTCAAGCTCGTCTGCAATGATCTTCTTTGCAATAAGAGTTTCGATACGTCTTTGGATAAACCTCTTGAGAGGTCTTGCACCGAAGTTCTGATCGTAGCCCTGATTTACGATAGCTTCCTTAGCGGCGTCTGTTACCTCTATGCTGAGCCTCTTGTCTTCAAGACGCTTGCCAAGCTCTGCAAGCATAAGGTCAACTATCTTGTATATCTCCGTCTTCATAAGAGGCTTGTAGTAGATTATATCGTCAAGTCTGTTAAGAAACTCAGGTCTGAACTGCTGTTTCAGCAGAGCGTCCACCTTGTCCCTTGCTTCCTGAGATATCTCGCCCTCAGGTGTGATACCCTCAAGGATATAAGGAGAACCAAGGTTTGAAGTGAGGATTATGATAGTGTTCTTGAAGTCAACCGTTCTGCCCTGTGAGTCTGTGATACGTCCGTCGTCAAGCACCTGCAAAAGGATATTGAAAACGTCAGGGTGAGCCTTTTCAATCTCGTCAAGAAGAACTACTGAATAAGGCTTTCTTCTTACAGCCTCGGTGAGCTGACCGCCCTCCTCATAGCCTACATATCCCGGAGGCGCTCCGATAAGACGGCTTACGCTGAATTTCTCCATGTACTCCGACATATCTATACGAACGATATTGTTCTCGTCGTCAAACAATGCCTGCGCAAGAGTTTTTGCAAGCTCTGTTTTACCAACGCCTGTAGGACCAAGGAACAGGAACGAACCTATCGGCTGATTTGGATTTGCGATACCGGCACGAGATCTCATGATAGCCTCAGACACACGCTCAACGGCTTCGTCCTGACCGATAACTCTCTCGTGGAGGATATCAGGCAGGTGGAGAAGCTTCTCACGCTCGCCCTCCATAAGCTTTGCAACAGGGATACCTGTCCAGCGGCAGATTATCCTTGCGATCTCTTCCTCTGTTACCTTATCTCTTAGCAGAGTGTTCTTTGTCTTTGACTTCTCTGCCTTTTCTTCTTCCTCGGCAAGCTGCTTCTGCAAGTCAGCCATTCTGCCGTATTTCAGCTCTGCAAGCTTGTTAAGGTCATATTCACGCTCTGCTCTCTCGATATCCTTTGAGCATTGCTCGATATCCTCACGGAGCTTCTGCACCTTAGAGATAGCAGACTTCTCATTCTCCCATTTAGCTTTCATTTCATTGAACTGCTCACGCATTTCTGAAAGCTCTTTCTGCACCTCATGGAGATGTTCAACTGCAAGCTTATCAGTTTCCTTTTTAAGGACAGTTTCCTCTATCTCGTGGAGAAATCTGTCTGTGATATATCTGTTTGAAAGAACAGCCGCCGCAATAAGCGCCTGATCCTGAATTTTTACGCCGTGGAATACTTCGTATCTTTCTTTCAGACCACGGAGTATAGAGATAGTGTCCTCAACTGTCGGCTCGTCAACCATAACAGGCTGGAAACGTCTTTCAAGAGCGGCGTCCTTTTCGATATACTGACGGTACTCGTTAAGAGTCGTTGCACCGATACAATGGAGTTCGCCCCTTGCAAGCATAGGTTTCAGCAGGTTGCCTGCGTCCATTGCGCCGTCTGACTTGCCTGCGCCAACGATATTGTGAAGCTCATCTATAAAGAGTATAATCCTGCCCTCAGACTTCTTTATCTCCTCAACGACTGCCTTGAATCTTTCCTCAAACTCGCCTCTGTATTTTGCACCTGCGATAAGCGCACCCATATCAAGTGAGAAAACCTGTCTGTCTTTCAGACTGTCAGGAACATCTCCGCTGACGATACGCTGAGCAAGGCCCTCTGCAATGGCGGTCTTACCAACGCCAGGCTCACCAATAAGGCAAGGATTGTTCTTTGTTTTTCTTGAAAGTATCCTTATAACGTTTCTTATCTCGCTGTCTCTGCCGATAACAGGGTCAAGCTTGTTTTGTCTTGCAAGCTCCACAAGATCCTGACCGTACTTTTTCAGCACGTCATATGTTTCCTCAGGATTCTGGCTCGTTACCTGAGCGTTTCCTCTTACAGCTTGAAGAACTTTCAGGAACTTTGTTTTTGTTACCCCAAAGGTCTTGAAGATCTCTTTTACTGCGCTGTTTGGGCTGTCCATTATGCCCATAACAAGATGTTCAACTGAAACGTATTCGTCCTTCATTCTTGAAGCTTCCGATTCGGCTTCCGCAAAAGCCTTGTCAAGGTCGCTTGAAATGTATACAGAGTCCTGTGCACGTCCGCCTACCTGTACCTTAGGTATATCGTCAACTGCTCTTGTAAGAGCCGCCTCTATATTTTCAGGGGCTATATCCATTTTTACAAAAAGCTGCGGCACAAGACCGTTTTCCTGTGAAAGCAAAGCCAACAGCAAGTGCTGCTGGTCAACAGCCTGATTTGAGTTTCTTGAGGCAATGCTCTGCGCTTCCTGCAAAGCTTCCAATGATTTCTGTGTCAATTTCTGAGCGTTCATAAAATTACCTCCCTTATCATCTTAAAAAGATATATGCTCACAGCAGGCGGAATGCTCCGCCCACCGTTTAAAGAACGACAACGCCTTTTTTCAGATATCTTTCATACATTTCAGATACCTTTCTTGCCGCCGTTTCAGGTTCTGCAGCGTTGTCAAAGTAAAGCTGAATACAGCTGTCCATACAGCTTATATAATCACCGATAGCGTTCGCTATATCCTCGTCGGTCAGCTCCGACTGAGGCGGTGCGTAAAAATCTCTTGTAAATCTGCCCTCGGCTGTTTCATAAGGCACGCCAGTAGTGAAAAGATACGAAAGATATTTTTCTTCGAGCCTTGCCCACAGCTTAAAAAAGCTGTCAAGCATTGAAATGAGCTGTGTGCTCTGAGTTCTGAAAGATACTTTCAGCCTACCCACCTTTCCGTGAAAATCTCGGCTCAGCTCTATGCTGTATCGTATGGTCGGCTTATATTTATATCTCAACGGACTTTTTATAGACATCATAGCGTCAGAGGGCTGATTAAGGGTCTGAAACCTGCTGTCCATAAGCTGTTCTATTTTTGCGAATATCTCACGCATTCTTTTTTCAGGGGTGAGAAGCTGGACACGCTCTGCCAAAATCTGATTTATCAGATTTGAACGGCTGGTATTCATTGAATATGCCAGTCTGTCGATAGCCTCCACCACATCGTCTGCAAGCACCAGACTATACACGCTCTTGTTCACTTTGCTCTCATTCCTTTCTTTAAGGCGTTCCCATATGGCGTCGCCTTTTATCACTGTACTTATTATACCACATTCTAATAATTTGTCAATAGGATTATATAATTTTAATTACGAATTATATAGATGCACAATAGAATGTATGTTCTGCGCCTCTAATTTGTGCAGTTTTATTGAAAACTCGTCAAAAGTATGATATAATAGCAGATACCAAGTTGGAAAGGCGTGATAAAAATGCTCAAAGGCGTTATATTTGATATGGACGGACTAATGATAGATACGGAAAAGCTGCTCACAAGGTTTTGGTGTGAGGCGGCGAATCATTACGGCTATCCAATGACAAAGGAACACGTTCTGGGCATACGCTCTCTTGCAGCGAAGTATGCTATCCCACATCTGAAAGGCATTTTCGGAGAGGATTTTGATTACTACAAAGTTCGTGCAAAGCGTATCGAGCTTATGAACGAGTTTATCAGGCAAAACGGCATAGAAAAGAAAAAGGGGCTTGATGAGCTTCTTGACTATCTTGACAGCACAGGGCTGAAAAAAGCCGTTGCCACCGCCACCGACCTACAGCGCACCACACTGTATCTCAGCTCTATAAATATCATTGACAGATTTGACAAGCTTATCTGCGGAAACATGATAGAAAACGGCAAGCCTGCCCCTGATATTTATCTCGCCGCCGCAAAGGAGCTGGGGCTTGACCCTGGCGAGTGCATTGCCCTTGAGGACTCACCAAACGGCATACGCTCCGCCCACACCGCAGGCTGCAAGCCTGTTATGATACCCGACCTTTCACAGCCTGACGAGGAAACAAAAAAACTTCTGTATGCCTGCTGTGATGACCTTTCCAAGGTCATAGGTGTGATACAAAAGCTTGTGTGATATGATATATTCTGTCAATCCATGTAGGGGCGAACATTGTTCGCCCGCTTTTTGTAAAAACCCTATAAAAATTGATACAATGTTACACGAATTGACACAAACGCTACATAGGGATAGTAAAACCGATAGCTTTATCACTTCGACGGGCGAACGCTGTTCGCCCCTACACTGACTACACTGATTTGCAAAATAAAATACAAAAATGCGGATACCTCCACGATATCCGCATTTATTTTTTATCCTGTCTAATTAATCCTCGACCTCAGAAACAGAAGACGTGTCAGTGTCCGTCTTGCTGTCCTTGTCTTTATTATCAGAAGCCTTGCCGCCCAGATACTTTTCATAAATAGCTATCTGATCCTCAACAGCCTTCAGCTCGTCCTTAGACTTTGTTGTAACACAAATATATTTGTGTCCGTTATCATCAAGTATAGTTGAAAGAGTGTACTTTGCTTCGTCGGTGAAGCCTGTCTTTCCGCCCTCGATGCTTATGCCGTCGTCAGCCTCGCCGTCACCGTCACAATCCACATAGTAGCCCTCAATTCTCTGTGCAACAATGCTTGTAAGCTCGATACCGTCCTTGTGCTGTTTTGTCTTTGAAGTTGTGTACTTTGTTGCTGTAAGCACTTCACGGCAAGTTTCGTTATCCATAGCCGCCTTTGTGATAACTGCGATATCCTGCGCTGTGGAATAATGATTTTTGTTGTGCAGACCGCTTGCATTCACAAACTTCGTGCCGGTAAGACCAAGCTCCTGGATCTTAGCGTTCATAAGCTCAACAAACTTCTCCTCTGAGCCTGCAACTGCGTTTGCAAGACCTGTTGTGCCGTCAGCACCGCTCACAAGGATAGCTGAATAAAGCAGGTCTTTCATTGTAACAGTTTCCCCGGCTTCAAAGCCTGCTCTTGATGCGTTGTCCTCGATAAGAGGGTCGATATCATCGCTTGTGAACTTATATGTAGCGTCCATATCCTGAATATTCTCTGCGGCTACAAGAAGCGTAAGCATCTTTGTAAGAGAAGCAGGATATACCTTTTTCTCGTAATTATAACCTGCAACTATCTCATTAGTGTCAGCGTCAACAAGTATAGCTGAGTTTGCTGTCATACCCTTTATATTTATATCCTGATAATTTGCAGACTTCACAGGATAATTGCTCACAGGCTCTTCCACAACTGATGAAAGGTCGTCAACCTCTGAAACCTCCTCAGAAGAGCTTTCCTCAGGTTTGCTGTTCACCTTAACAACTGCGTCTGCCACCTTGCTTGCCTGAATGGTATATCTTCCTGTCACCACCAGTGCCGCTGAACCAACAGCCACAAGCATTATAACTATAAGCACAGCAACTATAGCTGCACCGCCCTTTTTGTTTGTCCTCTTCATTTTTACAACAATTCCTTTCCTGGTGCTTATACTGCACCTATCTCCTCTTTTTCTTCCTTATGACCATATTTCGCTTCATACTCGTTAAGAGTATCGTGACAATATTTAAGTATATCTCTTCTCGTCACAATACCTATAAAAACTTCCCTGTCATCAATAACAGGCACAAAGTTCTGATCCATTGAAAGAAGTATCAGATCCTCGATAGTAGAATAAACATAGACGGGTTTCATTCTAACACGCCTTGTTATCTCGCTTATCTTATATTTTTCCAGCTCACGCATATCCTGAATGCCATTATTGAGCATGAACCACAGAAAGTCGCCCTCTGCAAGGGTCTTTACATATCTGCCCTCACGGTCGATAACAGGCACAGCGGTAAAGCTGTGATTTTTCATTTTCTCAAGAGCCTGCCTTGCTGTGTTGTCATCATAGACAAAATCCACGCAAGCCTTCGGCTTCAAAAACTTTAGTATATTCATTTATATATATATCCTCTTGTAAGCATACGTTTTTATGCGGTAACGACCGCACCTATAATTATACCAAAAAAACGCATACAAGTAAAGCATAGAGAGGGCATTTTCCGCCCTGCGTTTTCAACAAATCTCCACGCTGAAATTGTGCATTTTGACTTACTGCTGTGCAGACTTGTAGCCGTATGTGTAAACAAGGCTCACAAAACTGTCATAGGATATAGTCTTAAGATCGTCCGTCTGATATCCCCCTGCACTGAGATCGTCTGTTGTAACGCCTGCTTTGTTTAAGATACCCTGACAATAGCCAAGCCTCTGATCTTCTGACATACTGTCAAAGTCCACAAGACTTGTCGCCTGAGATACGTCAAACAGGCTGTCGTCAGCGTCCCCTGAAAGCTCGTCAACAGTATATTCTGAAACTGTATCATCTGAGCCTTCAATGGTAAAGGTCTGCGTGTATTTTTTTAAGCTTCCGTCAGATTTATCAAAATACAGGTCGATAGCAGTAATGTATGTGTCGCCCGTATAAGTGTACTCCTCGATATCGAAATCATCAGCCTCATCACTGTTTATATGACCATAGGTTCTCGGCAGGTTTTGCTTGACTATGCTTTCAAGAACGCCGTCAAGCTCCTTCACGTCTGACTTGTGATAAACACCGGTCACGTTATCGTAATCATATCCTGCTCCGTCAACATAGATAAATCCGCTGGTGCCTATGTCCGATGTGACTTTCAGATAGATGTTTCCGCCCTTTTTGGCTCTTACTACCTCCTGCTTTGAGCCGTCGGCCTCTGTGCAGGTCGTTTTCAGAGTGTAGTCACCGTCAAAGATCGCTGCAGTTTTTTTAATAAGCTCACCCTGCTCGTTCAATACCTTGCTATCCGCATCACTCTCGTCACCCTTGCTGTCCTCAGACTTTGCGCTGTCGGCATTGTCGGCTGTTGAAACGTTCGCCTTGCTCTCTGTGGCAGAAGAGCTGTCCTTACCATCCTTTGAACAGCCCGCTGCACACAAGCATACCACGCAAGCGCAGAGAGCCGCACATATTTTCTTTATGTCCATATGTAAATATCCTTTCAGACCATGTACTATATTTCTTTTTCAAGACAATATTGCCCTTAACATTATACACCCCTTAAACTTTTATGTCAAGAGATAAGGCAGAGCGTAAAGATCGGTGAATTATTTGCTATTTTACCTTATTTACGCACATAAATAACACAAAAATCACCTATCAATGTATACTGTGAGTTCATGCTTTTTTCACAAAAGTCTGGTATAATATTTGGGTATTCTGACGAAAGAACACCTAAAGAAGAAAAATATATGTGAAAGAGGAAGTAAAATGGAAGCAGGTCTGATAATCGGAAACCAAATAATAATAATGTTCATTATCCTTATTATAGGCGCATTTTGCTATTTAAAAGGAATAATCACAAAGGACGGTACAAAACAGTTGTCCTCATTCGCACTGAATATAATCAATCCTGTGCTTATATTCATGTCCTATCAGTCAAAATATGACAAGACACTTGTGCATGGATTGCTGTGGTCTTTTCTGCTGTCAGCGATATCCTATGCAGTGACTATCTTGCTCACCTATGTTCTTATAAGAAAAAAGACTCCCGACCTTGCGGTGGAGCGTGTTTCGTCAATATATTCAAACTGTGCATTCATGTGCATACCCCTTATAAACGGCATTTACGGCTCAGAAGGCGTTTTGTATCTTACAGCGTATCTTACGTTCTTCAACGTCCTTATCTGGACGCACGGACTTATGACAATGAAAGGCGAGCGTGACTTTTCTTCTCTTGTGAAAGCCCTTATCTCACCGTCAGTTATAGCCGTTGTGGTCGGTCTTATTTGCTATCTTACAAATGTCAGACTGCCAAAAGTTCCTGCAACAGCTTTGCAGTACATAGCAGATATGAACACGCCTATCGCCATGGTGATAGCAGGTGCAACAGCCGCACAGACCAACGTTTTGAAAGCCCTTCAAAACCGCCGTATCTACTACGTTTCACTGTGCAAGCTCATAATACTCCCTGTGGCAGGCTTCTTTGCAATGTGGATACTTGATCCTCCTCCGATAGTTCTTATGACAGTTACCATAGCCGCCGCCTGCCCTGCTGCGACCATGTGTACAATGTTCGCTGTAAACCTTGACAAGGACCCTAAAACAGCCTCAGAGATCTTTACAGTCACCACTATCCTCAGTGCTGTAACTCTGCCGCTTATAACTATCTTTGCCGACAGACTTACATATCATATTTAAAGTCAGCCTAAGCAAACATATCCATATAAACAAAAAGACCTGTCAGCATTTCGCTGCACAGGCTGTGAAAAGATAAATAAGCTACGCTCTGCAATGCTTTCCGAAAACCTCGGAGAGCATTTTTTTATCACTCTTTTTGCTGCACCGCAGGTAATTCAGATCGGAAGAGCGTCGTGTAGGGAAAGAGTGTAGATCT
>ENA-OVFR01001658-OVFR01001658.1-human-gut-metagenome-genome-assembly--contig:-NODE-1658-length-11084-cov-4.154683_pt1 | contig 11084 bp, 12 predicted proteins | sample MGYA00237762_ERZ505403 | MGnify/ENA primary metagenome ERZ505403 (study PRJEB26158, sample SAMN06016376) | human gut metagenome | biome: human gut; feature: ankylosing spondylitis patient; material... | reverse complement strand
TCATAACAAATTTTTAACATACCCGCAAGAGTTTTTTTTACTAAACTTTATTATATCTCATTATGAATATTGACGAAAATTCACATAGAATAGGTAATTACTTACATTTAAACGATTTCGTTGTCAATAATCTTTCAACATCTTTGTGCATTATTTCTAAACAGCTTCCAAGAGGCAGATCCGGATCTAAAGGCAGTTCTCCGATCTTTATCCGCTTAAGAAAAACAACTTTATTTCCCAGCTTTTCAAACATTCTCTTGACCTGATGATACTTACCCTCATGAAGCACAACGGTACATTCATCGGGACAGTTCACACTTGCGGAAAATTCCGCAGGCAGACATTTCTCCCCGCCGTCGATAGTCATGCCCTCGGCGAATGCCTGAGCATAATTTTCCTGCCAAGGGTCACGAAGTCTGACGAAATAGGTTTTCGGAACATGGGTCTTAGGGGACAACATTCTGTGGGCGAGAGCTCCGTCATCAGTGAGAAGCACAAAGCCCTCAGTATCCTTATCGAGCCTGCCCGCAGGGAAAAGTCCCTCCCTGAACATCTCAGGAGGTACTAGCTCAAGGACAGTTTTCGACTCTCCGTCACGAGTGGAGCAAACCACACCCTGCGGCTTGTTCATCATTATGTAGACAAACTTTTTATAGCATATCTCCACGCCCTTTACAGCAACAATATCGTTTTCGCTGACCTTAGCATCAGCCGCCTTGGCGACCTTTCCGTTTACAGTCACCTGACCTTTTCTGCAAAGCTCTCTCACCATGCTTCGGGAAATATCATTACGCTGTGAAGAAACAAATTTATCAAGTCTCATAGCAAAAGCCTTTCTGACAGTTTTCTTATAAAGATTATAGCATACGATACCGCCAAAAGTCAAATATGCGAAAAAACTTGACCAAAAGCAAACGCCTGCAGATATGCTCCGCAGGCGTTTTATTACTATTTGTTTGTATCGGTTTTTTCGACCTATGAAGTATTAGTTTACCCTTATTCATAGTGCCGACGTTCCACGCTCAGACGTCTACTTTTTCCTCAGCCCCTGCATAAATCCGTCCAGCTCCGCTGAGCATACGTCTCCTCCCACAAGCTGTCCCTCACAGACGATAAGATTAGCCCTGACCTCCTGCTTCTTATTCCCATAATTCTTCACAGCATATGTATACACCTCAGCGGTTTTCCCTTTATAGTCCTCCAAGTCAAAGCCCTGCTGCTTCTGAAGCTTATTATACTTTTCATACACCTCATTGAATTCTTTCGGTATGGTCACCGCCTTGCATTCATCGTATTCGTCAGACACCTCCCAGCCCATTTCTTTCAAAAACGCCTGTCTTTGTGCTTCGCTTTTCATCTCGTACACCGCAGGCGACGATATCCTCACCACTGTCACTATTATCACCGCCAACAATGCCAACGCCGCCAGAACCGCCCCGATCACCGCAAATGTTGGCTTTTTTACTTTTATTGTCTTGATAAACATACCCTTTTCCTCGCTTTCTGTTTTCAAAGTTTGTACATTTATATGTGTTGTCCCCAAAATTATAACTACCTGTCCGATTTTTTTATTTTGTTATATAATTTTCAAAAATAATTTTTATAGCATTAATAATATTATCGTATAATAAACTTATCGATTTGCTATGATTTATTATTACAAACTCTGTAGCACTTATATGGCATTGTGCAAAATTGACAAAAATAAAAGTGAAAATTAATGTGAATTAACGATTTTGTATTTTTTTGTACAAATGTCTTTGACAATTTCAAAATATGTGGTACAATATTATTAGGTAACGCTATGCTTCTCCGCATTGCCTGCGGAGGGTACTGAAACGTTTTCTTAAATCTGCCTTTTCACGGCTGTGAAGGGGCAAGTTATTATTGCTGATGCGTTCTGCGGTCAGCCGCAGGATTGATATATGAAAGGAGCAATGAGTTTTATGTCAAAAATTATTGCAGTTACTTCCGGTAAAGGCGGAACAGGCAAATCTTCTATAAGCGCCTGTCTGGGTTATGCCCTTGCCAAGCAGGGAAACCGTACACTTATAATTGAGCTTGACTTTGGTCTGAGATGTATGGATATCATGCTTGGTATGCAGGGTAATATTACATACGATCTTGGTGACGTTCTTGAGGGTACTTGCGACGTATACAAGGCAACAACAACTGTTAAGCTTGCTTCAAACCTGAGCGTTCTTTGTGCTCCGTCCGACCCGTTCGTTCAGCTCAAGGCTGAGGATATCGAAAAGATCACACAGGAAATGAGAAAGTATTTTGAATACATAATCATTGACACCTCTGCAGGTATCAACGGTTCTGTATTTGATATAGTTACTAATTCCGACCTTATACTTATAGTTACAACTCCTGATCCTGTATGCGTAAGAGATGCGAGAATGATGTCAGACGAGTTCTATAAGAGAGGAAATCAGAAGCAAAGACTTGTTATCAACAAGGCAAACAAGAGAATATTCGAGTTTGACGAAATGGACGACCTTGACGCTATCATCGACACAGTCGGCGTTCAGCTTCTGGGTGTTATCCCTGAGGACAGTGCTATCCCTCTTGCAACAGGAAAGGGAGCGCCGCTTTCATCAAGCTCTATGGGCTTCCTTGCATTCTCTGCTATTTCAAGAAGAATAAAGGGCGAGCATATACCCCTCTCCATCAAGGTCTGAGTATATTATCAGCCGTATGCGTGAGGATATCTGCGCATAGTGCGGCTGTTTTATATAACGAAACTTATTTGTTCATTAATATACCAATATATAAACGGGGGATTTCCATTGAATATTGCACTTATTGCTCATGACACAAAAAAGGAACTCATGGTACAGTTCTGTATCGCCTATTGCGGTGTACTCAGCAAGCACAATCTTTGTGCCACAGGTACTACGGGAAAAATGGTAGCCGAAGCAACAGGCCTTAACGTTCAGCGTTATCTCAGCGGTTCACAGGGCGGCGACCAGCAGATCGCAGCGAGAATATCCTGCAACGAGATAGACCTGCTTCTGTTTTTCAGAGATCCTATCTCAGTGAAGCCACACGAACCTAATGATATGAATCTCCTCAGACTTTGCGATGTACACAACATTCCGGTAGCCACAAACATTGCCACTGCCGAAGCGCTTATCCACGCACTTGAGCGAGGCGATCTTGACTGGAGAGATATCGTTAATCCTACAAAGATATAATTGAAATTTCATATACAAAAGCGATGAAAGGGAGAGTATTCCGTTCTTATGTTTCAGCGAGAGCCGTTGGTGAGAGGGCTCACACAAAGGGCAGGAAGAAGGACACCTTGGAGCTTCCGTTTGTTCAAGAACGGACGTATAGCTGCGTTAAAGCGTTAGAGTGATCCGACACGAAGATGTTCGGATAATTAGGGTGGTATCACGGTAAAAGTCGTCCCTTACTAGGGGACGGCTTTATTTTTTTATCCACCACCCGTAGGGGAGCGGCTCAATTTCTGCTTCACAGAAATGCGACGTCCCGCTTTTTCGCTCCTCACTCACTCTTGAATATCTTATCTCAGCACATCAAAAAGCAAAGGCGGTATAACAATGAAAGCCAGCCAGCTAACAAAAGAAAACATCACCCCCGAAATAGTAGACAAGCTACTTTTCGAGGGTCTTGACTATAAAGGCGAAACTGCCGACGTTATAATAGTTTTGGGAAGCCGCAAAGCCTGCGACTATCGTGTTCCCCTTGCGGCAAAGCTTTTTCACGAGGGAAAAGCCCCACATCTCATATTTTGCGGCGGAAAAGTGCAAAATACTTCACAAGGCGAAATGGAAGAGTATAAAGCCATGCTCATCGCCGCCGAAAAATGCGGCATACCGACCTCCGCCATAACTGTGGAAACACACTCTCTTGATACCGTGGAAAATCTGCAAAACGCAGCCGAGCTTGTAAAAAAGCATTTTCCAAACTGCAAGAGCATTATTATAGTCACTACCGCATATCATATGCGGCGTGCAAAAAAACTTGCGGAGCATTTTTTTACACAAACAATCATTCCCTGCCCCGCCAGCCGTGGCAGCACACAGCGAAATAATTGGTCAATGACCGAAAAAGGCAGCACAACAGCACTTGACGAATGTCTTAAATTCGGTTATTATATAAAAAAAGGTTTTATTGACGATTTTGAAATTTGAAACGTTGTAATTAAAGCACCAAAGCTCTTTAATGTAGTGGTGAACAGTGTTCGCCCGTTTATTAACAACGTCCCGATATCACAGCTATTTAAACGATATCGGTATTCAAAAGTTCAAGACAAAATACAGAAAGGATCGTTATTATATGGCATTGATAGTTAAAAAGCCAAAAGGCACAGAAGACATTGTTCCCTCAAAGGTCTATAAGTGGCACACTGTAGAGAAGATAGTTTCCGAAGCTGCCGAAATATACGGCTTCAAAGAAATAAGAGTACCAACTTTTGAGGAAACAGGACTTTTCGTGCGTTCTGTTGGCGAAACAACAGACGTTGTTCAGAAAGAGATGTATTCAGTTTCCGCAGCAGGCGACTCAAAGTTCGCACTCCGTCCGGAGGGAACATCAGGCACAATGAGAGCAGTTCTTGAAAACGGTATCCTCAACGAGGGTCTGCCGCAAAAGGTCTATTATATCCTCTCATGTTTCAGACACGAGAATACACAGAAGGGCAGACTCAGAGAGTTCCACCAGTTTGGCTGTGAAATGGTCGGCTCTGAAAGCCCAAGAGCAGACGCAGAGGTAATTTCACTTGCAAAAAGCGTTCTTGACAGAGCAGGACTCAGAAACATCAAGCTCAACATCAACTCTATAGGCTGTCCAACTTGCCGTGCAGAGTATCGCAAGGCTCTGAAAGAGTATTTTGCCGCAAGAAAAGACCAGCTTTGCGAGACCTGTCGGGACAGACTTGACAAAAATCCAATGAGAATACTTGATTGTAAAATCAAACACTGTCAGGAGCTTGGCAAGGACGCCCCTGTTATCCTCGATTATCTCTGTGATGATTGCAAAGAACACTTTGAGAAGCTTCAGGAGTACCTCTCCGTAATGGGCATCGACTTTGACATTAACCCTAAGATAGTAAGAGGTCTTGACTACTATACAAGAACAGTTTTCGAGTTCATCACCGATGAGATAGGCGCACAGGGTACAGTCTGCGGCGGCGGACGTTATGACGGTCTTATCCAGCAGCTTGGCGGCAAGCCTACCCCTGCCCTCGGCTTCGGTCTGGGACTTGAAAGACTTCTCATGGTAATGGACGCTCAGGGCTGCGACTATATGGAGCCAAAGACCTGCGACCTTTATATCGTACCAATGGGCGAGGACGCCCTTAAAAAGGCAATGGGCATAGCCTCCGAGCTTAGAGAAGAGGGCTGTTTCGTAGAATATGACCTTATAGGCAAAGGACTTAACGCTCAGATGAAGTATGCAAACAAAACAGGCGCAAAGTTCGTTATGGTGCTTGGCGACAACGAGATAGAATCAGGCGTTGCAAAGCTCAAAAACATGGCAACAGGCGAGCAGACAGATATCAGGCTTGACAACACAATTGCCGAGAACTTTTCAAATGCACTTATGGCGGATATGTTCAAGGATATCGACGCTGATATAGAGAAATTTATCGGAAAGGAGAACTAAGCAATGAGATGTGAACAGTGCGAGAAAATACCTCTGGTAGAAATACACACTCCGCAGGAATATATGCTCTGCATAGGTTCTCTTGCAAGAATGCTGCTGGCAGGGGAAGTTGAAATGACCTATCAGACCTGCCCACTTGATAAGATAATGGATAACGACAACAAGTGGTATGCCGAAAAGCTTTTCCACCAGTTCAGGTGTACAAAATGCGGCACGATCTATGGTATGCTCTGCAACACCCACACAGGCGGACAGATAAAGATAAACGACAAGGTCTTTGACCCTGCTGATTATCCCGATAAAAAGGAAGATAAATAATGCTTGCAATAAGACCCGTGACCTATGAGGTAGAGACCTCACTTTCGCCCAAAAGAGTTCTCAGAAAGCTTGACGGCGACCTTATCGAGCATAGACCCACCATAAACATTCTCTCCCAAAGCAAGTTCATGAAGAACCACCGTGACGATACCATTTTTTATGGCTACCGCACAGACGCTGATAGCTTTCAGATATTCCACCACACCGCCAAAAAGCGTGACGGAGGCTCAACAGGCTTTTATGGCAAGGTAGAAAAGACCCCCAACGGCTCAAGGATATACGGCAAGTTCAGAAAGCCTATCTATGCCTATGTTGTGGGCGTCATATGGACGGTGATTGTGCTTTTTCTCACCCTTATGCTTGTGGCACTGGAAGAGAAAACAGGTGCAGTATGCTTTGCCGCAATATGGCTCGTGGGATTGTTCCTCATGTTCTGGGACAACAAGAAGAAGTTCGTCAGAGCCTATCTTGACAGCTTCCCGCCTGCCGTCAGCAAAACAGACGAAAGCGACGAATAATTTTTTATCAATATAAACCCAAAGAAAAGGAAGTAATGTAAAATGAAACTTGATACAATGAAGGGCTTACGCAGGACCCATTACTGCGGCGAAGTGCCTGAAACAGAGCAGGAAGTCGTTGTATGCGGCTTTGCCGACAGAGTAAGAGATATGGGCAACCTTATCTTCATTAACCTCCGTGACAGAACTGGACTTGTACAGCTTGCATTCAATGATGAAACTGACAGAGCCGTTTTTGAAAAGGCTCAGCTTGTAAAAAGCGAGTATGTCCTCATGGCAAAGGGTATGGTACGTCCTCGTGAGAGCGTGAACGAAAAGCTAAAAACAGGCAAGATAGAAGTTGCCGTAACAGACCTGAGAATTCTCTCAAAGGCTGAAACAACACCATTTGAGGTAACAAACTCAGATAAGGTAAACGATGAGCTGAAGCTCAAATACCGCTACCTTGACCTTAGAAATCCAAAGCTTCAGAAGAATATCATCACCCGTCATAAGATCGCTCAGATAACAAGAGAGTATTTCTATGACAATGGTTTCCTTGAGATAGAAACTCCTATGATGATGAAGTCCACTCCTGAGGGCGCAAGAGATTACCTCGTTCCTTCAAGAGTTCACGCAGGCAAGTTCTATGCACTTCCACAGTCACCACAGATATACAAGCAGCTCCTTATGATATCAGGTTATGACAGGTATATCCAGCTTGCAAGATGTTTCCGTGACGAGGATCTCAGAGCTGACAGACAGCCTGAGTTCACACAGATAGACCTTGAGATGTCCTTTGTCGATCAGGAGGATATTCAGGCTTGTATCGAGGGCTATATCGAAAAGCTTTTCAAAGAGATACTCGGCGTAGAGGTAACGCTCCCACTGCCAAGACTGACATTTGCAGACGCTATGAGCCGTTATGGCTCTGACAAGCCTGATACACGTTTCGGCATGGAGATACAGGATATCACAGACGCCGTTAGGGATATCGACTTTGTGGTATTCAAGTCAGCTATCGAGGCAGGCGGCTCAGTTCGTGCAATAAACGTCAAGGGCGGTGCGGCAACATACACAAGAAAAGAGATCGACAAGCTTGTTGAGCACGCAAAGGGCATAGGTGCAAAGGGTCTTGCATATATCCGCTGGGCAGACGAGCCAAACTGCTCATTCAAGAAGTTTCTTGGCGAGGGCGATCTTGAGAAGATAAACGCAGCCGTTGGAGCAGAAAAGGGCGACCTTATCCTCATCTGTGCCGACAAGAACAAGGTAGTTCTTCCAACTTTGGGCGCACTCAGACTTATCTGCGGAAAGCGTCTTGGCGTTATCCCAGAGGGCAAGTTCAATTTTGTATGGATAACAGAAATGCCTTTCTTTGAGTATGACGACGAGAACGACACATGGGTAGCAGCGCACCACCCATTCACAATGCCAATGGAGGAGTGCCTTGACTATCTTGACACCGACCCTGCAAACGTCCGTGCAAAGGCATGGGATCTTGTCCTCAACGGCACAGAGCTTTCATCAGGCTCAATGAGAATAACAGACTTTGAGCTTCAGCAGAAAATGTTTGAAGCACTGGGCATGACAGACGAAGAGATAGAAGCAAAGTTCGGCTTCCTCGTAGACGCCTATCGTTATGCAGCTCCGCCGCACGGAGGCATGGGCATAGGTCTTGACAGACTTTCCATGATAATCTGCAATGCCGACAGCCTTAGAGATGTAATAGCGTTCCCAAAGGTACAGAACGCCAGCGAGCTTATGAGTGCTTGTCCGTCCACAGTAGACGAGAAGCAGCTTGAAGAGCTTCACATCAAGACCACAGAAACAGAAGAATAATTCGCATTAACGCAAACAGGACAGCTCATGAGGGCTGTCCTGTTTTTGTTTTATTCCTTCCTGTGAAAATTTCGTGGAAATGCTGGACAAATACAGGGAAGTATGTTATAATATCAAATATGACAACAGGCGATTCGCTTCTTTCAACAGAGAGAAACGGATCCACAAAAGGGTAGGTGTGTTTTTACAAAAGTGGTAAAAGGTTTTTGGAAATTATATCGCAGTGTGATTCTGTGCGTGGCAATTTGTATTGCGGTTCTGGCATGTTCCGCCGGTTATACCGTGGGTGTGGTCAGCATGAACAATGTGATCGCACAGATCGATGTCAATATTGGCTCGATAGAGGCGTATCTGGAGAAGAACCAGAATGCAACGGAACTGCTGACAGAGGAATTCAAAGAGGACTATTCTGCCAAGACCAGAACTATCGCCATGCTGCTGTCGCAGGACGGTTCCTTTATTACCGATGACCGGACACTGGAGGAACTTCGCGTGACCGTCAATGCAGACATGATCAGTATTTCTGACCACGAGGGCAATGTGATCGCCAGTACAGACCCGTCCGGTGCGGGGAACTCCATTCGGGAAGAGTTTCGTTCGCACCTGACAGATGATGTCTATACCGATGTTCTGTTTCTGCTGGATTCGGATACGCCCACCATTGTGGCGGCATCTTCACTGGACGGCGGAAACGGTCTGGTGCAGATCACGTTTTCGGCGGATTCCGTGGTATCCCTGTTACAGGACGCAGACTGGGCAAACATTGCTTCGGATATGCCGCTGTATTCTTCCGGTACAACGGCAATTCTGGAAACCGACACGCTGAAATATATCAGCTGCACCAATACAGACCTGATCGGCAAGACAACAGACTACGACAAGGAACGGTTACAGCGGAACAAGGGCAAATTTGATGTGAAAGATGCAGACGGCAAAACGGAAATGGTACACTATCAGACCAGCGGTGATTACATCATTCTGGCTACTGTGCCCTATTCTGATATTTACCATATGCGGAATGTAGTCGTGGGCTGGATCGTTGTCGGCGGTGCGGTGATTCTGGCAGTCACTTGCTTGGCACTGCGAATGCAGCTGCTCCGGCAGGACACGAAAAACAAGAAAAAGTAACTGAAATCATTTCTCAGAAGTCACCTCTGTCCGCAGAGGCGGCTTTTGTTTTTATAGGGCAATACTGCACAAAGTCGCCAGACGCTCTTTGTGCGGTATTGCCATAGAAGTTTCATGGATTGCGGAAACTTACAGACACGCAAAGCAAACGGAAAGAAATCTGCTATGAGAATATACGAAGTACAGGAAAGAACAACGCCGCTGCCGGAAAGCGGCTGGTAATGTTTTTCCTTCTGCCGGAGGAACACGGAAAAGATTCGGGCAGGCAGCTGCTGCAATTCGCCCATACCATTGGATACAGATACATTTTTGTGATATTGCACATTACATATTGACATTTCCTGAAAAATGATGTATAATATGCTTGTACTCCGAAAATGGAAGTACCAATAAATTTTATCGTGAGGTGCATGCATTATGGCAAATCGTATTGTATTGAACAACATTTCTTATCATGGAAAAGGTGCAATTCAGGAAATCGTCAGTGAAGTAAAAAGCAACGGCTACCAGCATCTGTTTATTGCAACAGATCCGGATCTGCTGCAATTTGGCGTGACGGCAAAGGTGACAGACATTCTGGACAATGCCGGCATTGCATACACGGTTTACTCGAAGATCAAGCCGAATCCCACCATTCAGAACGTGCAGGATGGTGTAGCGGCTTTTCAGGCTTGCGGAGCAGATGCCATCGTTGCCATTGGCGGCGGTTCCTCTATGGACACGGCAAAGGCGATCGGCATTATCATTACCAATCCGGAATTCGCAGATGTGCGTTCGCTGGAGGGTGTTGCTCCGACGAAGAACCACGCCGTTCCCACCATTGCGATTCCGACAACTGCCGGCACTGCCGCAGAAGTAACGATCAACTATGTCATCACAGATGTGGAAAAACAGCGGAAGTTTGTCTGCGTGGATACCAATGATATTCCGGCTGTTGCCATTGTGGATCCGGATATGATGTCCTCCATGCCCAAGGGACTGACTGCCGCAACCGGTATGGACGCACTGACCCATGCCATTGAGGGATACACCACCAAGGCAGCATGGGAGATTCCGGACATGTTCCACATTGAAGCCATTCGCCTGATCTCGGAGAATCTCCGCGATGCCGTAGCCAACAAGCCCAGCGGCAGAGAGGGCATGGCTCTGGCACAGTACATTGCCGGTATGGGCTTTTCCAATGTGGGGCTGGGAATCGACCACTCTATGGCACATACATTGAGTGCACACTATGACACCCCGCACGGTGTGGCTTGTGCAATGCTGCTGCCGATCTCCATGGAGTTCAATCGGGACTACACCGGTGACCGGTATCGTGCGATTGCAAAGGCAATGGGCGTAGAGGGTACTGAAACCATGACACAGGAGGAATACCGTGATGCGGCAATTGCGGCAGTTCGTCAGCTGTCCAAGGACGTAGGCATTCCGGAAAAGAACGAACGCATCAGGGAAGAAGATTTGGAGCAGCTGGCAAAAGATGCTCTGGCAGATGCCTGCTATCCGGGCAACCCCAGAGAGGCAACGCAGGAACAGGTGATCGAAATGTTCCGCATGTTGATGGTATAACCGGCGGCAGCGTTTTTCTTGGGCAACACCGCACAAAGAGTGTCTGGCGACTTTGCACGCCATCTGCTTGCAAATTTCCCGTCATATTTCACAAAA
>ENA-OVFR01001655-OVFR01001655.1-human-gut-metagenome-genome-assembly--contig:-NODE-1655-length-11102-cov-3.983706_pt1 | contig 11102 bp, 7 predicted proteins | sample MGYA00237762_ERZ505403 | MGnify/ENA primary metagenome ERZ505403 (study PRJEB26158, sample SAMN06016376) | human gut metagenome | biome: human gut; feature: ankylosing spondylitis patient; material... | reverse complement strand
GAGTTCAGACGTGTGCTCTTCCGATCTACTTTTGAAGATATATATGCAGTGTCAGCGCTGGAAAACAGATAGAAAAAACAGGAGGATGACAGCATATGAACATAGGAATATTAGGCGCAGGCAAGATTGCCGGCGTTATGGCGGACACGATAAACAGGATGACTGATGTGAAGCTGTATGCTGTAGGTTCGAGAAGCTGGGAAAAGACAAATGCATTTGCCAACGAGTTTGCAATAGATAAAGCTTACGGAAGTTATGAGGAACTGGTCAGTGACGATGCGATAGATCTGGTATACATTGCAACGCCGCATTCTCATCACTATGAGCAAATGAAGCTCTGCATAGAACATGGAAGAAATGTGCTATGCGAGAAGGCATTTACCTACAATGCTGCACAGGCTGAGGAGATCGCAGATCTGGCAGCAAAGAAGAATGTGTACGTGGCAGAGGCAATATGGACGCGGTATATGCCGTCCAGACAGATGATAAATGAAATTCTGGAATTTGGCGTAATAGGTGATGTCAGGACTATGACATGTAATCTGTCCTACCCGATATCAAATATAGAGCGGCTTACCAACCCGGAGTTGGCAGGCGGAGCACTTCTGGATGTGGGAGTTTACGGATTGAACTTCATTGTCATGCATATGGGAAAGGATATCTCGGATATTGAGTCCTCTGTTATGATGCACGAGACTGGAGTAGACGGACAGGAGAGTATAACCGTCAAATACAGAGACGGCAGGATGGCAGTGACAACCCACAGCATGTACGGAAGATCAGACAGAAAAGGCATCTTTTACGGTGAGAAGGGATACATGATAGTCCAGAATATAAATAATCCACAGTGGATAGATGTATTTGACTGCGAGGACAGACTGATAAGACATGTGGATGTGCCAAAGCAGATAAGCGGCTACGAGTACGAGGTCATGGAAAGCCTTGATATGATCAGACAGGGACAGTTCCAGAGTAAATCGATGCCTTTGTCAGAGTCTATATATATGATGAAGCTTATGGATGACATTAGAAAAGGGTGGAATAAAAAGTGATAATTATATATATACTTGGCGGAATCATAGCCATATTTCTGATGTACATATTTTTTCTCTTCGTGTGCAGTCTGTTCGTGAGAACTGACAGGCAGTATACGGAGGACAGCAGGTTCTACAGGCATCTGCTGTATGGTGCCACCGGATTTGCCATGTGGTTTCTAAGAGTGAAAATGCATGTGACTGGCATGGAGAAGATTCCAGTGGATGTCAAACCACTCTTTGTGGGAAATCATCTGTCAAATTATGATCCGCTGATAGAATGGCAGGTATTTAAGAAGTGGGATGTGGCATTTGTATCCAAGCCGGAGAATTTTAAGATACCGATATTCGGCAGGATCATCAGAAGATGCTGCTTTATGCCGATAGACAGATCAGATCCGGGTAAGGCATTGTCTACGATCAAGACGGCTACCGAGATTCTCCAGAAGGGAGATATGGCAGTTGGAGTATACCCGGAGGGAACGAGAAACAGACAGGGCGGACTTCTGCCATTTCACACGGGTGTTTTCAGGATAGCCCAGAAAGCGCATGCGCCGATAGTCGTCATGGCGATACACGGAACGGAGAATATCTACAGGAATGTGCTGAGGCGCAGATCTGAAGTCTATATAGATGTGGTGGATGTGATACCTGCCGATGAGGTAAAAGCAATGAAGAAGAATGAGATCAGCGACAGGGTGAGACTTGTCCTTGAGAAAGATGAAAAGGGTAAAAACTATGGGAAAGAAGTACATTTTATATAATTCATTGGCGGGCAACGGCAAATGTATGTATGACGTGCAGGCACTTGCAGATACATATCCTGATGCGATACTCAAGAAGATGACAGAGATCGCTTCATATGCGGAGTTCATGGGATCGCTTGCAGAGGATGACGAGGTTATCCTGTGCGGCGGTGACGGAACGCTGAACATATTTGTGAATGACATAAAGGACATGGATGTGAAGAATACCATCTACTATTATGCCTCCGGAAGCGGCAATGACTTTGCAAAGGACATAGGACATAACAGTCATGACACTCCGGATTACCAGATAAATCAGTACATACAGCATCTTCCGGAGGTGACGATCAACGGCAAAAAGTGGCTGTTCATGAACAATGTTGGATTCGGAATAGACGGTTACTGCTGTGAGGAGGGCGACCGCCAGAGGACAAAGAATGAGAAAACTCATAAGAACAAGCCTGTGAACTACACGGCTATAGCTATCAAAGGCCTGCTCTACGCATTCAAACCGAGAAATGCTGTGGTGAAAGTGGATGGAGTCCGTCATGAATATAAAAATGCCTGGCTCGTGCCAACCATGAATGGCAGATATTATGGCGGCGGAATGATGGCTACCCCCGGGCAGGACAGACTGAATCCGGAGCATACAGTTTCGGTTATGGTGTTCCGCGGCAAGGGCAAGCTTGGAACCCTTATGATCTTTCCTTCTATATTCAAGGGAGAGCATGTCAAGTACGAAAAGCATGTTGATATATTCAACGCAAAAGAGGTTGAGGTTGAATTTGATCGCCCGACACCACTTCAGATAGACGGCGAGACGATACTTGGAGTTACATCATACAAAGTTAAAGCGTGGAGCCTGGATCAGAAATAAAAAAGTTTTGAAAATCCGAATAATATAAAGTTCAAAAAACTTGCAAATATGCTGACGTCATTTATACTATTTTAATAGATTGTACGCTGAAAAAGGAGGTATTGTATGCGGGAGATGCGGAGAAGTGACAGGATGATAACAGATCGTGAAGAGATAGTGGATGTACTTGATTCGTGTAAGGTGTTCCGGATGGCGGTTCACGATGAAGAGGGAGTGTACATAGTTCCGCTGAATTTCGGTTATACCTACGAGGAGGATGTTCTGAAGCTTTATTTCCACTCTGCCGGTGAGGGCAGGAAGGTGGATGCTCTGGCAGCGAATCCGAAGGTGGCCATAGAGATGGACACAGATCACTATCTGGTTGAGGAACCAAATGCCTGCAGCTTTGGTTATCTCTACAGCAGTATCATGGGAAATGGCACAGCCAGAAAGCTGACAGATCCTGAGGAAAAGTGCGAGGCACTCAACTGCCTTATGAATCATCAGCTTGCGAGAAATACCGAGAATATGAGATCGTTTGACAAGGTAGAAAAGAAGAAGTATAACTACTCAGACCAGATGCTGGCAGCGGTAAATGTGTATGAGATAGTTGTGGAAAATTTTACGTGTAAGTCAAGGCGATAAGTATATGGAATCTATGCAATTGCCATTGTGGTTTAAGGAATTGACGTAAAACATAATACAAATTATAATCAGACAGGATATAATGAAGCGATCATCAAGCAGACTCTTGATGATAAGTGATATAGCAGAAAGGTGAAAACAGGAGATGGATTACAACAAATTAGCGGATTTGATATTTGCAGATATAACAGATACAGTGGATGACCTTGAGAAGAGATTTCCGGAGAGAAATCTTCCAGAGGGAGCAAGGGTAACAAGATTTGCACCAAGCCCTACAGGATATATGCACATCGGCGGACTGTATGCTGCCATGATCTCTAGAAAGCTTGCAAAGCAGAGCGGTGGCGTGTTCTACCTCAGAATAGAGGATACCGATAGGAAGAGAGAGCTTGAGGACGGTGTAAATGAGATCATCAATTCGCTGAAGAAGTTTGATCTTGGATTTGACGAGGGACCATTTGAGGGCGGTGAGACTATATATGGTCCATATAAGCAGAGTGAAAGAAAAGAGATATATCAGACATGTGTCAAGAAGCTTATGCAGGAGGGATATGCATATCCTGACTTCACAACAGCCGAGGAGCTTGATGAGATCAGGGCAAAGCAGGAGGCTGCAAAGGTTGACATAGGATATTACGGCGAGTATGCAGTAGGAAGAAATCTGACATACGAGCAGATAGAGGAGAAGCTTGCAGTGGGCGAGCCATATGTTGTTAGACTCAAGAGTCCGGGCGAGGCAGGAAAGACTGTTATCTACAGCGATCCTATCAGGGGCAAGATCGAGATGCCTGAGAATATCATGGATGTGGTACTTCTGAAGTCAGACGGAATACCTACATACCATTTTGCACATGCAGTTGACGATCATTTCATGAGGACAAATCTTGTCATCAGAGGTGACGAGTGGCTTGCATCATATCCACTTCACAAGCAGCTCTTTGATCTGTGTGGATTTGCGCTTCCAAAGTATGCGCATATCGCACCTATCATGAAGCTTGAGGTTACAGTGGACGAGGAGGGCGAGCACCAGAGAAAGAGAAAGCTCAGCAAGAGAAAGGACCCGGAGGCTGCGGTTGGCTTCTATGCAGAGCAGGGATTCCCATCAGTCAGCGTGCTTGAGTACCTTATGACAATAGCAAACTCCAATTACGAAGAGTGGCATGCAGCACATGCAGACAAGACAATAGACGACTTTACATTATCACTCAAGAAGATGCCTGTCAGCGGCGCACTTTTTGACATGGTGAAGCTCAATGATGTCAGCAAGGAGATGATCTCAAAGCTCACAGCCGAGGAGTGTTACGACCTCATCATGGAGTGGGCAAAGGAGCATGACGAGAACATATACACATTTGGCACACAGGACAAGGACGGCTTCATGAAGACCATCAACCTGTGGAAGATGTCAGGCAAGAAGGTCCGCAAGGACGTCGGCAAATGGTCAGATCTGCGCGCGATGTTCGGTTATCTGTACACACCTGAGGATGAGTTGGATCTCCAGTATGAGATAGACGAGAAGTACACACCGGAGATGATCACAGAGGTTATCGAGGAGTACAAGAAAGATCTCTTCCTTGACTCAGAGGACTGGTTCTCAAGCATGAAGGTCATGGGCGAGAAGATCGGCTACTGTCCAAATGTCAAGGAGTACAAGCAGAATCCTGACGGATACAAGGGCAGCATCACAGATGTATGTACCATAGTAAGAGTTGCCATAACAGGCAAGCAGAATTCACCTGACCTGTTCACGATCATGAACGTGATAGGAAAAGACAAGACCGTGGGCAGACTGGACAAGTTCCTTGCGTGGGTGAATAGATAGGATGTATCAATTGGATGTGCACATTAAGTTGACATAGTCTGTATCGTGTTTGACATAACCATGCAGGAGCGCTCCCGCTCAACTCAGGCTGCAGCGGCACTAGCGCTCGCAGGCTCACTGAGAGCCGGCGCCTTCGTATGTCCTGCATCAGTTAATGTCAAAACGATTACAGATTGTACTATATACTTGTGCACATCCAATTGATGAAGATTGGTTAAAATATATTTAGAAGGGATTGGATTACTATGAACAAGAAGATATATGATGGTTATACATATGTAGACGGTGGCGTGTGCGCGGCCAAGGGTTTCACGGCAAATGGACTTAACTGTGGACTGAACCCTGACAAGAACAAGAATGATCTCGGAATGGTATTTTCAGAGGTGCCATGTGTGGCAGCAGGCGTGTATACACAGAACAAGGTGAAGGGCGCACCGGTCACAGTTACCAAGGAACACCTGAAGAAATCTGGCAACAAGGCACAGGCAGTCATTGTGAACTCCAAGAATGCCAACACATGCAACGCGGATGGAATAGAGAAGGCTGAGAAGATATCCCAGCTTGCAGCGGATGCCCTGGGTATAGATGTGAACCTTGTCATCAATGCTTCAACAGGTGTCATCGGACAGATCATCCCTATCGAGCCATTTGAGGAGCATATGAAAGAACTTGCAGACGGTCTCACAGCAGACGGCAACGACAAGGCTGCAAATGCTATCATGACCACAGACACAGTTGACAAGCAGGTTGCTGTCCAGTTTGACATAGACGGAGTGACATGCACCCTCGGAGGTATGGCAAAGGGAAGCGGAATGATCCATCCAAACATGGCTACAACGCTTAACTTCATCACATCAGACATAGCCATTACATCAGAGCTGATCCAGAAGGCGCTCTCAGAGATCGTAAAGGTTACTTACAACTGTCTCTCAGTAGATGGAGACCAGTCCACAAATGATACCCTGACAGTCATGGCAAATGGCCTTGCTGGCAACAAGCTCATCGACACGGAGAACGAAGCTTATGAGAAGTTCAAGAAGGCCCTCTATATAGTTATGGAGTGCATGACCATGATGCTTGCATCAGACGGCGAGGGCGCAACCAAGATGATCGAGTGTACAGTTGCAGGGGCACCTGACCTTGACACAGCCATTATCGTGGCAAAGAGCGTTATCCGTTCCCCACTTACAAAGTGTGCTATGTTCGGCGAGGATGCCAACTGGGGACGTATCCTCTGTGCTATCGGATATGCGGAGGCAGACTTTGATATAGATAAGGTTGCAGTAGATCTTGAGTCAGAATTTGGCGTGGTTCCAGTATGCCGCAACGGCGCAGGCGTACCATTCTCAGAGGAGAAGGCAGCCAAGGTATTGAGCTCAGATGAAATCCACATCAACATAGATCTCGGAATCGGTGAAGTGACAGCCAAGGCATGGGGCTGTGACCTGACATATGATTACGTGAAGATCAATGGGGATTATCGTTCATAGTCTTAAATATATACAGTGAGATTTGAATATATAATAACAGAGGTGGGGAGCTTTATCCCCGCCATTGTTTTTTCTGCATTACCGGGAAAATAATAATAAGCAAGATAATAAGTAAGATAGTAAGCAGGATAGAAATGCTATCAGCACAGCAAATAAACAGAGTTTTCCATATCAAAAAATGGATAAATCTTGTAAAATAAATAACATAGTGAAGTAGTGAATAAATAGGTGTTCAAAACGTTGGAGGTTAAATACATGGAAGATAGAGTACTTGACTGGGAGGTCTATGAGAAGACAGCCCGTGAGATGGCTGCAGAGGGACTGGTTCTGTTAAAGAACGACAACAAAGCTCTGCCACTTAAGCAGGGAGAGACGGTTTCTGTATTTGGACGTATGCAGAACCATTATTATAAGAGTGGAACCGGTTCAGGCGGAATGGTGAATGTTGCCAGAGTGGTAGGAATCCTTGATGCACTTAATGAGTGCAAAGATGTAAATGTCAATCAGAAGCTGGCAGAGACTTATGCCACATGGGATAAGGAACATCCTGTGGAGTTGGGACTTGGCTGGGGACAGGAGCCGTGGTCACAGGCGGAGATGCCGGTTACAGATGAGCTCGTGCAGGAGGCTGCTGGTGAGTCGGATTCGGCCATAGTGATAATCGCTAGGACGGCAGGCGAGGACAAGGACAATACACTTGAAAAAGGAGCTTTTATGCTCACTGATATAGAGACTGATATGCTTAGACTTGTCAGAGAGAATTTCCAGAAGATGGTCGTTCTCTTGAATGTCGGCGGTCTTATAGATATGTCATTTCTTGACACGATTTCCCCGGATGCCTGCATGTATGTATGGCAGGGTGGAATGGTCGGAGGATATGGAGTGGTTGATGTCCTCGTAGGGGATGTCAGCCCTTCAGGAAAACTCACAGACACGATAGCCTACGATATCAAGGATTATCCTGCGTATGACAATTTCGGCGGCGAAGAGAGAAACTTCTACGCAGAGGATATCTATGTGGGATACCGTTACTTTGAGACATTTGCAAAGGATAAGGTCAGATATCCGTTTGGATATGGATTGTCATACACAGACTTCAAAATCGGTGTAAAGCATGCAAGCATGGATTTTGAAAAAGGTGTGGCGAATATCTGTGTCAAAGTCACAAATACAGGAAAGAGACTTGGCAAGGAGGTTGTCCAGGTGTACGGTGAGATGCCACAGGGCAGGCTTGGCAAGCCATCCAGAGTGCTCATTGATTTTGCGAAGACAAAGGAGCTTGTTCCGGGACTCAGCGATGAGTTGAAGTTTGAGATCCCGCTTGACCGTATGGCATCATTTGACGATTCGGGAGTCACGGGCCATAGAAACTGTTATGTGCTTGAAGCTGGAGACTACACTATCCATGTAGGAAACAGCATAAGAAATACAACAGAGTGTCTGTTCTTTGAGCTTACCGAGACTGTGGAGCTTCAGAAGCTTCAGGAGGCACTTGCACCATATGAGAAGTTTGACCGCATGAAACCATTCTGTGATGAGAACGGCAGGATGCTTATAGAGTATGAGGAGACACCTCTAGTCACTGTTGATATGTATGACAGGAGAGAGCAGGAGCTGCCGGAGGAGATACCGGTTACCGGTGACAAGGGAATTATGCTTCTTGATGTAAGGGAAGGCAAGGTCACCATGGATGAGTTTATAGCGCAGTTTGATGATGAGGATCTGGCATGCTTTGTCCGCGGCGAGGGAATGGGAAGTTCTCTTGTGACGGCGGGAACAGCGTCAGCATTTGCCGGGGTATCGCCAAATTTGATCGCACATAAGATTCCGTCGGTGTGCTGTGATGACGGACCATCGGGAATGAGACTCGACTCAGGTATGAAGGCATTCTCACTTCCAAATGGCACTCTGTGCGGATCTTCATTCAACCGGGAACTGAATACAAGGCTTTACGCACTTCTCGGACTTGAGATGACAGCAAATAAGGTTGAGGTTCTTCTTGGACCGGGAATGAATATCCACCGTCACCCGCTTAATGGACGAAACTTTGAGTATTTCTCCGAGGATCCATACCTTACGGGTTCCATTGCAACTGCACAGTTAGAGGGACTTAAGTCCAGCGGCGTGTCCGGAACGATCAAGCATTTCTGCGGAAATAATCAGGAGTATCACCGCCATACAACTGACTCGATCATCTCCCAGAGGGCACTCAGGGAGATATATCTGAAGGGATTTGAGATAGCTGTCAAGTCGGGATATGCCGACTCTGTTATGACAACATATGGTCTGGTAAATGGTCTCTACACCGCAGGAAGTTATGATCTGAATACCACGATACTCAGAAATGAGTGGGGATTTACAGGCGTGGTCATGACAGATTGGTGGGCATCCATCAACCGCAGGGGTATGGAGCCGGATGCAAATGACTTTGCGACTATGATACAGGCACAGAATGACATGTATATGTGCTGCCCGGACGGCTCGAAGAACATGGGCGGAGATAATGTCATAGAGGCACTTCAGGACGGACGTATATTGAGAGCTGAGCTTCAGAGAATTGCAAAGAATGTGTGTAACTTTGCCATGAATACGAATGCATTTAAGCGTCTTGTGGGAGAGCCTGTAGAGGTAGAGATAATAAACCGTCCAAAGCAGGCGGACGATTTTTCAATTGATGATGTGGAATACATCAATGTCGACAGAGACATACTTATAGATCTGACAGAGAAGGCCAGCACCGCCGACACGAATTATGTCATAGCACTTGATGTTGAACATCCGGGAGAGTATGAGGTGAGCCTGAGGGGAAGCTCGACACTCGAAAAGCTTGCCCAGCTGCCGTGTACCCTGTTTTTCAACGGATTCCCTGTGAGCAACTTCACATTTAACGGAACTGACGGCAAGGAAGTTGTGATCAGGAAAGAGGTCAAATTTTACGGCAGATTCAATGTGCTCCGACTGTATGTGAAATCGAATGGACTTGATCTCAAGGATATTAAGTTCAGTTTTGAAAAAGAGTTTTGATCTGAAAATAAATATTGACATAGACTGCCATAGATGGTAACCTAAATTAACTCTTTGCACTGCATATAAATCTACAGTACAAACTGAGCAGACCATTGGCGAAAGCCAAGGAGTCGGGCCATCATGGCAGTGGAATCTTTACATCCACGGGACAGTAGTTACTAATACTGAGTCGTGGGTGTTTTTTTATACTCTTTTAGACATTCTATAAAATCTCCCACATATATTTAGTGATAAGAGCTTTCTGAAATTTATTGATCGCACAGCATCGGTCTTTTGATTAAGGTGATTATCAATAGACTGGTGTTCATTTAGGAAAGGATGGCTGATTATATGGAAAGCGCAAACAAAATAAACACGATGGCGGCATCTGCCGTATCAGAGGATGAGTTTAAAAAGGTTGCAAATAAAGTATCGTTTATAACGATAGTACAGAACGTACTGTTGTCAGTATTCAAATTATTTGCGGGAATATTTGCACATTCAAATGCAATGATAAGTGATGCGGTACATTCAGCATCAGACGTGTTCAGCACCATAATAGTGATAATTGGAGTAAAACTAGCGTCGAAGGAATCCGACAAGGAGCATCCTTACGGCCATGAGAGGCTTGAGTGTGTGGCAGCGATCGTGTTGTCTATAGTGCTGCTGTATACCGGTATCAAGATCGGCTCGCAGGCGGTTAAGGACATAATCGGTGGCAATTACCAAAGCCTGCAGAAACCGGGGATGCTGGCACTGGTGGCGGCTGTTGTATCCATTGTCACAAAGGAGATAATGTACTGGTACACAAGACACTATGCGAAGAAGATAGATTCAAGCGCACTTATGGCAGATGCATGGCATCACCGCTCTGATGCACTTTCCTCTATCGGAGCCTTTGTGGGTATCTTCGGAGCAAGACTGGGATACCCCATCCTGGATCCTGTTGCCAGTATCGTGATCTGCTTTATGATCGCCAAAGCTGCGATCGATATTTTCAGGGATGCTATTGACAAGATGGTAGATCACTCCTGTGATGCAAAAACCGAAGAATCGATGCGCCGTGAGATCCTCAAGGTGCCGGGCGTCAGAAGAGTGGATCTTCTTCGAACCCGCCTTTTCGGATCCAAAATGTACGTGGATATCGAGATCGCGGCGGCAGGAGAAATATCCCTCAACGATGTTGCGGAAAATGTGCATCATACCATCGAAGATAAATTCAAAGACGTAAAGCACTGCATGGTGCATGTGAACCCCATCAATGGATAAAGAACGGGCCGCCGGAACGACAATGATAAGGTCGTTCCGGCGGCCTGTTCTTTGCATAGAGAAACACCCGGTAGGGGAGCTACCGGGTGTTTCGAGGGGAGTATAAATAATTAAATAAGGGGTTATGTAAAAAAAATTTTTGAAGGGTAAATTCTTTTTACAGCTATGATTATAATATAGCTTGGTGAAAAAAGCAACATATTTTGATGAATATTCCCCCCGGTTTTTGGGATA
>ENA-OVFR01001642-OVFR01001642.1-human-gut-metagenome-genome-assembly--contig:-NODE-1642-length-11143-cov-3.055465_pt1 | contig 11143 bp, 9 predicted proteins | sample MGYA00237762_ERZ505403 | MGnify/ENA primary metagenome ERZ505403 (study PRJEB26158, sample SAMN06016376) | human gut metagenome | biome: human gut; feature: ankylosing spondylitis patient; material... | reverse complement strand
GCCACTGGAGCCTTTTTTGTACGAGGCCGCCTCGACAGCCGGGACAAGCGCAACGAGCACCATGCTCACCGAGAGCAGTACCGCGAGTGCGAGACACAAGCGTTTGGATCGTTTCTGCATATACAAAACTCCTTCGCAGACGTTTGGTTCTAGTCTGCGAAGGAGCGTTTTTTCTTATACGGTCAAATTTGAAATATCAGCTTTTGCGCGACTTGACATCCGCCTGCAGGCGCGCGATGAAGTCCGAGAGGCCCTCAACGCTCTGCTCGCCGGAGAGGGTGCGCACGGAGATGGTGTCGTTTTCCGCTTCCTTATCGCCGAGGACGAGCATGTACGGGATCTTCTGGCTCTGCGCCTCGCGGATCTTGTAGCCGATCTTCTCGTTGCGCAGGTCGGTCTCGACGCGCAGGCCAGCCTTCTCCAGACGGTCGGCAACGTGCTTGGCGTAGTTGTTCGTGCGGTCGGTGATGGGCATGACCTTGACCTGCACGGGCGCGAGCCACAGCGGGAACGCGCCGGCGTAATGCTCGGTGAGGATGCCGATGAAACGCTCGATGGAGCCGAAGCACACGCGGTGGATCATGACGGGGCGGTGCTTCTCGCCATCAGCGCCGACATACTCAAGGTCAAAGCGCTCGGGCATCTGCATATCCAGCTGGATCGTGCCGCACTGCCAGGTGCGGCCGAGGCTGTCTTCCAGATGGAAGTCGATCTTCGGGCCGTAGAACGCACCGTCGCCCTCGTTGATGACATAGGGCTTGCCAAGCTCGTTGAGCGCGGAGACGAGGCCGTTTGTCGCAACCTCCCACTGCTCGTCCGTGCCGATGTGATCCTCCGGCATGGTGGACAGCTCCATGTGGTACTTGAAGCCGAAGAGCGAGTACACATCGTCGATGAGCTTGGCCACGCCCTTGATCTCGTCCTTGACCTGATCGGGCGTCATGAAGATGTGCGCATCGTCCTGCGTGAAGCAGCGGACGCGGAACAGGCCGTGCAGGGCGCCGGACAGCTCATGGCGGTGCACGATGCCGAGCTCGCCGACACGCAGCGGCAGGTCACGGTAGGAGTGCGGCTGGGACTTATAGACCAGCATACCGCCAGGGCAGTTCATCGGCTTGAGCGCGAACGGCACATCGTCGATGACGGTCGTATACATATTATCTTTATAGTGATCCCAGTGGCCGCTGCGGTGCCAGAGATCCTGGTTGAGCATGATCGGCGTCGAGATCTCGACATAGCCGGCCTTCTTATGGATCTCGCGCCAGTAGTCGATGAGCTGGTTTTTGAGCACCATGCCGTTGGGCAGGAAGAACGGGAAGCCCGGGCCCTCGTCCATGAACGTGAACAGGCCGAGCTCCTTGCCGAGCTTGCGGTGGTCGCGCTTCTTGGCCTCTTCGATGCGGGCCAGATACGCATCGAGCTCCTCCTTCTTCGGGAAGCAGGTGCCGTAAATGCGCTGGAGCATCTTGCGGTTGCTGTCGCCGCGCCAGTAGGCGCCGGTGACGCTCGTGAGCTTGATGGCATTGCCCTTGACGCGACCGGTGGAGTCCAGATGCGGACCGGCGCAGAGGTCGACGAATTCGGCCTGACGGTAGAAGGAGATGACGGCATCCTCCGGCAGGTCGTTGATGAGCTCGACCTTGTACGGCTCATCGCGCTCCTCCATGAACTTCAGCGCTTCGGCGCGCGGGAGCTCAAAGCGCTCGAGACGCAGCTTTTCCTTGCAGATCTTGCGCATCTCGGCCTCGAGCTTTTCGAGCACCTCGGGCGTGAACGGCTGGGGGCTGTCAAAATCGTAATAGAAACCGTCCTCGATGGCCGGGCCGATGGCCAGCTTCACCTCGGGGTACAGGCGCTTCATGGCCTGGGCGAGAATGTGGCTGGTGGTGTGACGGTAGGTATCTCTGTAGGTCTTGTTTTCAAAGGTGTACTGATCGTCCATAATGTCTCCTCCTAAACTAAAAACACCCCTGCGCCTCGCGGCACAGGGGTGCTGAAATCACACGGTTCCACCCTGAGTTTCCCTCAGTTGGCGCTGTAACGCGCGCCGCACGGGTCGCCTTACTGCAAGGTTCGGGCGATCGGCTCGGGGAAGGTCTGCGCCGGAGGGGTGCCGCAGGCGGCTCACAGCCTATGACCGCCATTCTCTGTCCGTCCTCACTCGGGTGCAAGTCCCGTCATTGCCTTTTGAACGGTATCATCGTAACACCGACTGTTATCCCCTGTCAAGCACAATTTCATACGAAATCCGGCCGGAAATGCCGCCGTTTGTGCATGAAACGCTGCACGGATCGCTTGCCAAATGCAGACAGTCCGTGCTATACTGAATCTGGAAGTCCAACCGATAACAGAAAGGAGCGCACCACCATGACCATAGGCGACAAATGCCCCTACTGCGGCAGGGAATTGCTCTCCGGCTATCTGCAGAGCGCGCGGCAGATCATCTGGAGTCAGGAGGAAAAGTCCATATCCTTTCGCGCGGACGAGGACGGCGATCTCGTGGTGAGCCACGGGATCTGGGAAGGCAGCTTTGCCGACTGCCGGTACTGTGCAGACTGCGGCATCTTCCTGCTGGAGCGCCCCGCGCAGCCGCCGAAATTCGGCGAGCGTCTGCACGGGAAATTCGGCCGCCTGCGCGGCGGCGACACAACGGAATAAGAAATGACCGCACGCGGCGTTTTGCCGCGTGCGGTTCGTCGTTTTCCAGAAAGATCAGACGTTGAAGCGGAAGAGCGTCACGTCGCCGTCGTGCATGACATAGTCCTTGCCCTCGGAGCGGACGAGGCCTTTCTCCTTGGCGACGGCCATGCTGCCGCAGGCTTTCAGGTCGTCGAACGCGACGATCTCAGCGCGGATAAAGCCGCGCTCGAAGTCCGAGTGGATCTTGCCGGCGGCCTGCGGCGCCTTCGTGCCGCGCGTGATCGTCCAGGCGCGGCACTCATCGCTGCCGCACGTCAGGAACGAAATGAGCCCCAGCAGGCTGTACGAACACTGGATGAGCCGGTCGAGGCCGGACTCTTCGATGCCGAGCTCCTCGAGGAACATGGCGCGCTCGTCGGGCTCGAGCTCGCCGATCTCCTGCTCGACCTTCGCGCAGATGGGCAGCACCTGCGCGCCCTGAGACGCAGCCAGATCGCGCACCTGCTGATAGTACCTGCAATCTTCATACCCGGCGGCGAATGTATTTTCGTCGAGGTTGGCGGCGTAAATGACGGGCTTGATGCTCAGCAGGTCACTCGTCTCGAGCAGGGCACGATCCTCGTCGCTGCAGTCATAGGTGCGGGCGCTCTTGCCGTCGTTGAGATGCTCGAGCAGGCCGCGGAACACATCCGCCTCGTGCAGGCAGGCCTTGTCGCCGCTCTTGCCGGCCTTGGCCGCCTTGTCGATGCGGCGCTGGACCATCTCGATGTCCGCCATGATGAGCTCGAGGTCGATGATCTCAATGTCGCGCAGCGGGTCGGTCGAACCCTCGACGTGCATGACGTTTTCATCGTCAAAGCAGCGCACGACGTGCACGATCGCATCCGTGGCGCGGATGTTGGACAAAAACTTGTTGCCGAGGCCCTCGCCCTTGGACGCGCCCTTGACGAGGCCGGCGATGTCGACAAACTCGATCACCGCGGGGGTCTTTTTCTTCGGCTGATACATCTCAGCCAGATAATCCAGCCGCGCATCCGGCACGGAGACCATGCCGACGTTCGGGTTGATGGTGCAGAACGCATAGTTGGCGACTTCCGCGCCCGCGTTCGTAATGGCGTTGAACAGCGTGGACTTGCCGACGTTCGGCAGGCCGACGATACCGAGTTTCATAGATCCGAGCATCTCCTTCGTTTCCCAGCCGCGGCCGCGGCTGACATAGCAGTTTATTATAGCATGGGTGCCCAGGCATTTCAAGCCGTCACTTGACCGGATGATAGTTGTCCGGGTCGAGATACTGTGCCGCCATGCGCACGTACCAGTCCTTCGTCCCGCGCCAGTCGGTGCGGTCTTTGTCGGTCAGCTCGCGCAGCGGCCTTGCGGGCACGCCCGCGACGAGCGTCTCCGGCGGAATGATCTTGCCCTGCGGCACGAGCGCCGACTCGGCCACGATGCTGCCCGCGCCGATCTCGCTGCAGAGGCTGAGCACCGCGCCCATGCCGATGCTGGCCTCCGGCCCGATCACACGCGCGTGGATGATCGCGCCGTGGCCGATGGTCACGCGGCGCGAAATGGTCACGACGGGATCTTCCCCGCCGGTGTGGATGATGACGCCGTCCTCGACCGCGACCTCCTCCTCGAGGACGATGCGCGAGGCGTCGGCGCGGATGACGGCATAAGGGCCGATATAGCAGCGCGGGCCGACAATCACATCGCCGATGAGCTCCGCGCTCGCACTGACGAACGCTGTCGGGTCGACCTGCGGGGCTTTCCCGCCAAAGGTATAGAGCATAATGGTCTCTCCATTCAAATAAAAGATGTATGATTTTATCATGCACAGCCGCCGGATGCAAGCACAACGCCCGGGCAGGTGGAACCTGCCCGGGCAAACGTATTTGGATCGCAATTACAGACTGCGTGCCGCCTCGTAGCCATCCCAGATGGCGCCGAAGATGTTGCGCACACGGCGGCCGTCGCCGAGCGCGAGCACGGTCTCATAGTCATCGCGGATCGCGTCAAAGAGCGCATGGTTGGCCTCCATGCCGACCGCTGTGATGACCGTGTCACCCTCCGCCAGCGCGGGCACGCCCTCGACCTCGTAATAAACGCCCTTGGCATCGACGGATTCCAGCGCCGCGCCCTCGACGATGTGCACGCCGTGGAACACGAGCAGGTCGCGCAGCATGAGCTCATTCATGGCCGGCAGCTTGGCCGAGCGCAGGAGCTTGCGCCGGGCGAGCAGCGTGACGGTGTGGCCGTTTTGCACCAGGTGCAGCGCCAGTTCGCAGGCGACGAGTCCCGCGCCGATGATGACGACCGACTTGCCGGCTTTCGCCTTGCCCTCGAGCACGTCGAGCGCGCTGACCACATTGTCTCCGTCCGCACCGGGCAATGCCAGCGTTCTGGGCGTGCTGCCCTCGGCGACGAACACCGTCTGCGGCTTGAGGGAATCGAGCAGCGCCTTATCCGCGCGTGTATTCAGGCGCACGTCCACGCCCAGATGCGCAAGCGTGGCGGCATACCAGGCAACAAGATCACGATCCGCCTGCTTGAAGTGCGGCACACCGGCCGGCTTGAGCGCGCCGCCGAGGGCATCGCTCGCTTCGAGCAGCGTGACATCATGGCCGCGCAGCGCGCTCACGCGCGCCGCCTCCAGGCCGGCAGGCCCGCCGCCGACAACGACCACGCGCTTTTTCTCCGCTGCGGGCGCGATGCCGACGAGCCGCTCGCGCGCGCACTCGGGGTTGACCGCGCAGGAGCCGACCGCGCCGTCAAACGCGCGGCCGAAGCAGCCCTCGTGGCAGCACAGGCACGGACGGATGAGCGCGAGCTCGTCGTTGCGCACCTTGCGGACGTAGTCAGGCTCGGCCAGGAGCGGACGCGCCAGACCGATCATGTCGCAGCGGCCGTCTCGCAGCGCCTGCGCCGCCAGATCCGGATCGTCCATGCGTCCGGCAGCCAGCACAGGCACGTCCACGACCTGCTTGACCTGCTCGGCAAACGGCAGATAGACGCCCTTGTCAAAGTACATCGGCGGATGCGCCCAGTACCAGCTATCGTAGGTGCCGGCATCGACATCGAGCGCGTCGTAGCCCGCATCGACCAGGATCCTGGCCGCCTGCAGGCCCTCGTCTGTATCGCGGCCGAGCTCGGTGAACGTCTCACCCGGCACCGCGCCCTGACGCAGATCCTTGATATAGCTCTTGAGCGAAAAGCGCAGGATGACCGGGAAATCCTCGCCGCAGTACTGCTTGATCTTCTGCACGATCTCGATGGCGAAGCGCAGGCGGCCGTTGAGATCGCCGCCGTACTTGTCCGTGCGCTTGTTGAACAGCGACATGGCAAAGCAGTCGAGCAGATAGCCCTCGTGCACGGCATGCACCTCAACGCCGTCATATCCGCACTTTTTGGCGATAGCGGCCGACACGCCGAACTGCTCCACAAGCCGCTCGACCTCCTCCGTCGTCAGCTCGCGGCACTCGATGCGCGGGTTCCAGCGGTTGCTGATCGTACTCGGCGCGACAAACTTGCGGTCATGGATCATGGCGGGCATGGCGCTGCGGCCAAGGCCGGCCGTGAGCTGCACGAAGATCTTGGTGTCAAAGGCGTGCACGCGGTCGGTCAGCTCGCGCGCAGCCTTGATGTATTTCCCGGGGCAGATCGTCGGGCACGGGAAAGAACCGGGGCTGTGGACCTCAATGTTGTTGTCCACCCAGTTGGCGCCCGTGATGATCAGGCCGACGCCGCCGGCGGCGCGGCGGACGAAATAGTCCACGGCGTCCGGCAGGTAGGCACCGTCCTCATCGTTGTGCGTAACGGTGCCCATGGCGGCCATGAAGTAGCGGTTTTTAATGCGCGTATTGCGGATCGAAAACGGTGTAAACAGCGGTTCGTATGCGGGGTTCATGTGGTTTCCTCCTCCTCTGGTTCGGGTTGTGTATCAAATTGCGCGGCGCACTCCGGTGACAGTTGTCCCCAGGCGACTGCCTCCTGTGCGAGCGCGCAGCGAAAGCGCGGATGCGCGATGCGGATCATGGCGCAGATGCGCGTCTCCAGCGGTTGATTGTGCAGATCGGCCGCGCCCCACTCCGTGACGATGTACATGACATCGCTGCGCGGCGTCGTGACGACTGCACCGGACGGAAGATGCGCGCGAATGTTGGACGTGAGCGTCCCGTCGGGCGCTTCGTGCGTGGAATGCAGGCACAGAAAACTCCGTCCGCCGACAGAACGCGCCGCGGCGCGGACAAAATCGAGCTGACCGCCGACGCCGGAATACTGCCGGCCGTCAATGGCCTCGGCGCAGACCTGCCCGGTCAGATCGGCCATCAGGCAGCCGTTGACCGAGATAAGCCCCGGCTGCTGCGCGGCACGGAACGGATCGTTGAGCACGTCCACCGGGATCATGCGGATGTGCGCGAGCGCAAAATCATCCAGATGCCCCGCCGCGTCGAGCACGATGGACGCCTCGACCCGATCGAGATCGACCGCGCCGCTGGCCATCAGGCGCAGCTGCGCCTGTGTGAGCACCTCCGTGTAAATCCCGAGCCGTTTGCGTCCATGCAGCCCGTAGGCGACGGCGTTGGGAATGCCGCCGATGCCGACCTGCAGCGTATCGCCGTCCCGGACGAGCGGCAGGATGTGCGCGGCAATGCGCGCATCGAGTGCATCGGGCGCTTTATAATGATAGGTATTGAGCGGATGATCCGCGCGGCAGAGCGCCGTAACCTCCGAGACATGGATGCGATGGTGCTCGCCGCGGGTGCGCTGCTGAAAGGCGTTGACCTGATAGATGCGCTTTTCGACCTGTGTATCGAGCGAACTCCAGGCCGTGCCGCGCGGGCCGTAATACAGATACCCGTCCGCATCCGGCTCGGACACCTCGAGCATCAGCGTATTGACACGGTAGACCTCGCGCGCTGCGCGCACGGTCTGGTGAAACTGCACGGAGTTTTCGTGCAGGCCGCCGCGCTGCTGAAACTTGCGGTCGGCGCGGCCGAGAAACAGGGAGTGATACGGCGTGCGCGCAAAGCAGACCGGGTCGGACAGGGCGCGGCTCTCCGTGCCGTTGACGACGGTCACGACCGGGATGCCGCGCAGCTCCGCGCGGTCGCTCACCGCGTCGATCAGCACGGCCGGGAAGCTACCGGCGCCGCCGGCAAAGATGCGGTCGCCGGGCGCGATCAGCGCCGCCGCCTGCTCCGGCGTGCAGAGCCTGCGCGCATAGATCTCACGCCAATCCATCGTGCTCACGCCTCCCGCGGTGCAACGGGAAAGAAATGATTCGAATCCAGGTACGCCGCCGTGAGCCGGACATACCAGTCCTTCGTGGCCTGCCAGCTCTCGCGGTCCGCCTGCGTGAGCGGGCGCAGAGGCTTGGCCGGGATGCCGGCAACGAGCGTCTCCGGCGGAACGGACTTGCCCTGCGGCACGAGCGCGGACTCCGCCACGACGCTGCCGGCACCGATCGCAGGCTGAGCACCGCGCCCATGCCGATGCTGGCCTCCGGGCCGAGATAGCGCGCATGGACGATCGCCCCGTGACCGATGGTCACACGCCGGGACAGCAGGCAGCGCTTGTCCGCCCCGCCGGCATGGATGATGACGCCGTCTTCCACCGCGACCTCCTCCTCGAGAATGATCTCGGCGGCATCGCCGCGGATCACGGCGCCGGGACCGATATAGCACCGCGGGCCAACCGTCACATCGCCGATAAGCTCGGCGCTGGCGCTGACAAACGCCGTGGGATCGACGCGCGGGCATTTTCCATGAAACGAATAGAACATGATCGGATCTCCATTTCTGATAATAAGGGGGGAGCGACCCGGCCCGGGGGCCGAGCCGCTCCAAAGAAAAAAGAAGGGAATGGGGGGATTACCAAAGTCAGGCGAACTTTGCGATGGTCGCCTCGCACTCGTGCATCATCTGGCCGATGATGGTCTGCACGGGCAGCACATCGTGGATCAGGCCGGACGTCTGGCCGCAGCAGATGACGCCGCAGTTTTCCACGTCCGCGTTCTCGAAGAACATCTTGCAGGCCGTCTTTCCGGCCATGTCCTCGGCCACATCCTTGAATTCGCAGCCGGCCTGCTCCTTGGCAAAGACGCGCTTGGCGACTTCGCTCTTATACATGCGCGTGGAGTTCTGGAACGAGCGCAGAAGCAGGATCGTCTCCATCTCGTTGGCGTGCTCGACGAGGTAGTTTTTCACGGCCGGGAGCACGGGGCACTCCTCAGACAGCAGGAAGCGGGTGCCCATGTACACGCCTTCGGCGCCGAGCATGAGCGCGGCTGCCATCTGGCGGCCGGTCGAAACGCCGCCGGCGCAGATGACCGGAATGTCAAGCGCCTCCACACAGCGCGGCGTGAGCACCATGGTGCCGAGATCGTTCTCGCCCGGGTGGCCGGCGCACTCAAAGCCGTCGGCGACGACCATGTCCGCGCCGAGCGACTGCGCCTTGAGCGCGTGCTTGACGGTGGTGCACTTGTGGATGAGCACCATGCCGGCGTCCTTGATGGCGCGCACCATGTCGTCCTTCGGCGGGCGGCCGGCGGTCTCCATGACCTTGACGCCCTCTTCGGCGCAGACGCGGATGTAGCCCGCATAGTCCGGCACGACGAGCGACGGCATGAGCGTGAGGTTGACGGCAAAGGGCTTGCTCGTCATGGACTTGATCTTGCGGATCTCCGCCTGCAGCTCATCGGCCGAGGAAAACGTGCTCGACGACAGCAGCCCCAGGCCGCCGGCCTCCGACACGGCGGCGACCAGCGGTGCGCGGGAAATCCACTGCATGCAGCCCTGCACGATGGGGTATTCGATCCCCAGCATTTCGGTAAGTTTGGTACGGATCATAGGTATTACCTCCTGAAATATTCACGTGTGCCGCTGTGCGGCGTCTGGTTGTTTGTGATTTCACAATAGCAAACCGTCAGTCGCTTCACAACGCTGATTTCTCCAAAAAACAGCAGTTGCCGCCGTGCGCCGGATGGGCACGGCCTACAAGATGCGCGCGTCAGCTCGCCTGGACACTGCGCGCGCGCAGCACGGCCGTGAGCACTTTTCCGGTCGCGCCCTTGGGCAGCTCCGGCACGATCTCGATCTCCTTCGGCGCGCGGAACGTCGGCATATGCGCGCGGCAATACTGGCGCAGCGCCTCCGCCGTGAGCCGGCTGCCCGGCATGAGCACAACGCTCGCTTTCACGTGCTCGCCCCAGGTCTCGTCCGGCACGCCGTAGACCGCGACCTCGGCCACGTCGTCGCAAAGCTGCATGATGACATTGGTGACCTCTCCGGGATAGATGTTCTCGCCGCCGGAAATAATGAGATCGTCGGCACGGCCGCTCAGGAACAGGTACCCCTGCGCGTCGAGCATGCCCATGTCTTTCGTGCGGTACCAGCCGCCGACCAGCGCCGCGTGCGTCGTCTCGGGCGCATCCAGATATTCCAGCATCCGGCCCGGGCCGCGCACATAGATCTCACCCGCGGTGCCTGCCGGGCAATCGCTGCCGTCCGGCGCGACGATGCGCACGGCCGCGCCGGGGATCGGCCGGCCGACGGACGAGAGGTACTTACCGCCGTCGCGCAGGTGGTCTTCCGGCAGCAGCGCTGTGACGGTGCTGCCCATTTCCGTCATGCCGTAGGACTGATAGAAGCTGCAGTGCAGCTTCTCGATCGCGCGCTGCAGCAGCGCCTTCGGGATCGGGCAGGTGGAATAGTTGACGGTCTTGAGGTGCGAGAGATCATAGTCCCCGTTGTCCGTCTCGTCGAGGATCCACTTGAGCACCGTCGGCACGACACTGATGGACTCGATGCGCTCGGACACGAGCGTGTGCATGTAATCCTCAAGCGCGAAATGATCCTTGAGCACCATCGTGCCGCCGGTCGCAAGCGACAGGTGCGCACCGATGGCGGCCGAGTGGAACAGCTGCGCAATGAACTGATACCGCTGCCCGTCCGGGTAGGGATAGACCTGCAGCATGCTCACGATCTCGCGGAGCATGCCGCCGTGCGTGTAGACGACGCACTTCGGCTCCCCCGTCGTGCCACTCGTGTGCAGGCGGCAGGCGACATCGTCACGCGAGACCGGCACGTCCGGCGGCGTGTCCGGCTCGCCGCTGACGAGCGCGCACAGCGCCGAGCGGCCGTCGACCGGCTCCAGCCGGATCAGGCGTACGCTGTCCGCGCACAGTCGCTCGAGCTCCGCGCCCCACTCCGGCTTCTCCGCCTTGAGAAAGGCGACCGACACCTGATTGCGCGCGAGCATGCGCGCCTAGATCGGAAGAGCGTCGTGTCCGGGCAGTTGCGCGACAGGATCGCGACCCGGCTGCCCTTGCGCACGCCGAGGTGCCGCAGATAGTGCGCCGTCTGGTGGATGTAGCGCTCCAGGTCGCCATAGGTCAGCCGCCAGTCCTCGTATACAATGGCCTCGCGCTCCGGGCAGCGCGCGAACGCATCATCCATGAGCGCGCCAAAGCTGCTGCACCGTGAAAGCTTCTGAGCAATTTCCC
>ENA-OVFR01001626-OVFR01001626.1-human-gut-metagenome-genome-assembly--contig:-NODE-1626-length-11191-cov-3.872575_pt1 | contig 11191 bp, 7 predicted proteins | sample MGYA00237762_ERZ505403 | MGnify/ENA primary metagenome ERZ505403 (study PRJEB26158, sample SAMN06016376) | human gut metagenome | biome: human gut; feature: ankylosing spondylitis patient; material... | reverse complement strand
AATGGCCATTGCCAGCGCACCGCCGCCGCCCGTCTTGCAGGCGCCGAAGTAGTAATCTGCCTGCCCGGTCTTGACCGCCATTGCCGCCGCAATGTCATCCTTGATCTCCACCGAGGCACGGTCGCCTACAACACCCTTGATGGTGTCATAAACCTTCTGCTTGTCGATCTGGCCGCCTACTACGATTTTCATAAGCTAGCCCTCCTTTCTGATGTGGGTTTTATGCAAATGCTGTCACGATTGTGCCAGCACGACCCCGATGTGCATGGTCAGGAACTTTTGTTCGTCCTCCGGCAGGTCCGGCAGGATCTCCCGCACCAGCGCCTGCGTTGCTTCCAGTGCCTTGGGGAAGGTGGGCTCCTGGCTGGTCTCTTCGTAGACCTCTTCGTCCAGCGGCTCCACCGGCTCTCCGCGGTGGATGCGCCCCAGCGCGGCGCACAGGTGCGTGATCATGGCGGAGGCGTTTTCTTCGGTCAATGTCAGACCGTATTTCTCCTGAAAAAAGCGGATCACATCCTGTACCTTCCGGCAATCCTCCTCGGACAGCATCCCTGCCTGGTGCAGGATCGTTAATCTCGGTTCAAAATCCATCTCTGACATCTCCCAATGATTTTTTGTTTTGCTTACAGCCAGGTGCCGATCTTGTCGGCCAGCGTCTCAGCCGGAGCTTCGGTTCCAAAAATGTTCCAGACCAGCTCACAGATCTCGCCGCAGCAGCTGTAGGGACTGTAGTAGGACATGGAGTTAGGCTTGAAGCCAACGTTCTGCTTGTTGGTCAGGAACACCACTGCGGTCTTGTTGGTCTTGTTCATGACCACATGGGTGCCGGTAAAGCCTGCGTGGCCAAAGGCGTCGTAGTGGCGGTCGCCGCGGCCCATGAACGAGGAGCCCCGCTCAAAGCCCAGCCCGCGGGACGGCTTGCCGTTCTGCTCGCTGGTGAACTCGTCGATGACTTCCTTCTTGTAAAGGCGGACGCCCTTGTAGATGCCGCCGTTCAGCATGGCCTGGCACAGCACGGCCAGATCTTCCGCGTCGGAGTACAGGCCCGCGTGACCGGCCACGCCGCCGTTTGCCATCCATGCATTGCCGTCGTTGCACTCGCCCTGCAGGGTGTAGTTGCGCCAGCCGGTGAAGGTGCGGAACGCGTCCAGATCGGCGGTACAATCGTAGCCAAAGCCCGGGTAGTCGATCTCGTCCACCATGGCATACTCATACGGGTTGCCGAAGGAGGTAGCCGCCACATCCTCGGTGGTAAAGCCGTTGGCCAGCGGCAGATAGGTGGTGCGCTTCAGCCCCAGAGGCTTGTAGATCTCGTTCTTGACGTATTCGTCCATCGAGCGCCCGGTGATCCGCTCCACCAGGAAGCCCAGCATCTGGAAGCCCAGGTCGCTGTACTTTTCCTCGCCGGGGGCGAACATCAGCTCACAGTTGCAGATGTAATCCAGCACCTTGGCCTTGTCCTTCTCGATGTGGAGGAACATCGCCTTCCACTGCGGCAGACCGGAGGTGTGGGTCAGCAGCTGATGCACGGTGACGTTTTCCTTCCCGTTCTTGGCAAACTCCGGAATGTAGCTTGCTACCGTGGCATTCAGGTCGATCTTGCCCTCGCTGTACAGCTTCATGATGGACTGTGTCGTGGCCATGATCTTGGTGCAGGATGCCATGTCGAACATGGTATCCATCTGCATGGGGCGGGGATCGTCCAGCCGCACGCCCATGTCGTTGAGCATTGCGTAGCCGTATGCCTTTTCATACACGATCTTGCCGCCGCGTGCCACCACGATCGTTGCGCCGGGGAAATATCCCTGTCCCATGTAGTTTTCCACAATGTCGTCGATGGCCGTCAGGCGGTCATCGGTCCGGACGGGCATTGCAGACCGGGGGAAGCAGTTCTCCGCCTGCTCCGGGCTGGCACACCCCATAAAGGCAGAGGCAGCTGCCAGTGTGCCAACGGTTTTGCCGGATGCGATCAGGAAGTTGCGCCGAGTGATCTTTTTCATGCGAGATCTCCTTTTCTTTCTGCAAAAAAATCAGACATCCTGTATCGGTTTTCGGGAGAAAATGTTTTATACAATATTTTGTATTTTCATCCCGAAAGAAACATCCGCATGTCCTCCATGCAGATGTGACTTCTGTTTGACAGCACCTTTGCTTAGTAGCGCGGAATGATCTGCTTGCGCATCACCTGCTGCTGGATGTGGTCCACACGCTCCACCGACAGGATCTTACGCACCAGCTGCGCGGTGATGTTATCACTTTTCCGGCAGGCAAGCACGGCCACGGTATCTTTTTCCTGCTCATCCAGCCGGGGCATCGGATAATAGCTCAACCCCTCCGGCAGCATATCGGCGCTCCAGACGCCGGCATCAATGACGCCGCTGTGCAGAAACGGCACCAGTTGACTATAGATGATGGGCACATATTGCACCGGCTTATCGGCAAAACAGAACCGGGTCAGCATCTCCTGGTCCACCGAGGAGGCATCCACGCCCACCTTGCAGTTCTGCCAGTCGCCCTTGAAGTCCGGGCGGACAAAGACCCGATGCTGTTCCACATAGCTCTGCGGGCCAAAGGCCGCGATCAGCTGGATGTCCTTGCCCTCTTGCGCATAGTGTTCAAATGCAAGCTGGCTCATGACGCACAGATGAAAGCGCCCTTCTTCCACACAGTTCAGCCGGTAGCCGGAACCGCGCATAAATGCGATCGCACCCGTGACCCCTTTCTGGTTCAGTTCCTCATACAGTCCGCTGGCCAGACCTTCATAGCGCAGGCCATACGGCATAGGCATCACGCAGGTCAGACCCGTATTGCTGCAATACTGCGCCATTGCCACATAGTCGATCTCTGTTGCAATGGTGCCGTTCTGCCCATGGGATTCCAGACGGATCACATGATTCTGTTTCAGGTTGTTCAGCGCGATCTGGATATTTCCCCGTGCCATCTCGCATTGTTCGCTCAGTTCCGTCACCGTGGGGATCCGGTCTCCCGGTTCCAGCCCTGCCAGGATCTGCGCGACCTGCAGCGTTGCCAGACCAGACTTCTGGAGCAGACTTGTGTTCATCATGGTTGCTCTTCCCTTCTCGACCTATCTTTCAATCCGCATCAGGTGGACCGTGGGAAATTCCACAGGAAAGAAGCGTATTTTGGGCATTCCGCCCCTCCTCACAAGAGACAGATCGCTTGCAGATTTATGATAATACAAAATTTCATATATTGCAATATGGAGTCTTGCATAAACTTTTTCCATCGAATTTGTACAACCTGATTTTTTCATCCGCGGCGGCTTTCTGGTCCGTCGGCAGCCTCCCCGGCAGGAACACCATGCGCCGCTTGCCCTTGAGGTCACCCCCGCGTATGCGGGGAAAAGCGGTACAGTCGGCCGCTCCACGGAACACCGGTATCCTTGGAAGCTTTGCGGTATACCTGCCGCACACGGCTGCCCTCGCGTCCCCGCAGCTGCTGCATAGTCAGCCGGGAGATATCTTCGTCCGGGAAACGGAGCTGATACATCTTGCGTACCACATCCAGGTGCTTGCGGGTGTTGCTGACAAGCTCTGCCTGCCGCAGCAACAGCTGCGAGTGGGTGGTCAGGGGACGGCCATGGGCGTAATACCGTACACCGTGCTCACCTACCCAGACAGCACCCACGCCCGTGTCACCCATAAGTTCCATGGCACGGTGGGTCACCCGTGTACCCGGCCCCAGCAGCAGCACCGAGATGCCCGCCGCCGGGATCTGAACGATCCCTTTTTCGTCTGTAACGGTGATTGCGCCGTCCTGTCGGCCAAGGGTGCAGTGTTCCAGATACAGAAAGGTCATCCGGTCTTTCACCTGCGGCAGCGCCTGCAGGTCCGGCCGGATCATGCCCGGCATCTCGTCCATCTCAGTTTCCTCCGTGCATAACGGTCATCAGTCCAAGGCCATAGGCCTTGCCGCGCCCCATGCCCTGACACAGCAGTGCCCGGAACTGCTCTGCATCGGTCACCTGCAAAATGCCCTCATAGGTCACTGCTAACAGGGTCACCGGCCGGGTGCCGTGCTTGGCAAAGTGCTGCCACTGCACCCGGGTCACGGTAAATTCCTCCTCCCGCAGGGCAAAGCCGTGCTTTGCGGCGCGCTCCAACAGCCACTGCTTCTGGTACTGTGTCGTGCAATGTGCGGCTACAGTTCCCCGCGCTGCGGGGTTTTGGGGGTCTTTGCAGCTTTTGGTGGGGTTTGCGGTCAGCCGAAACTGCCAGCATCTGCCCGGCTCCACCCGCTGCAAAAGCGGGTCGTAGCTGCGGGTCTCCGCAGCCGCTCCGGTGCCAAACTGCTCCACCACGCCGGACAGCTCTGGCGCATCTTCGCTGAGCAGCAGCAGATACAACCGCTCTCCCAGACGATCCAGCCGCCACAGTCTGCGGCGGCGCTCCCCTGCAAAAGCGCTTTCCACTGCGCCATGCAGTTTTTGCGGTGCCGACAGCGCAGCCATGGTGCTGCGGCGGGTGGGATCTAGTTCTACCCGTGATAAATACATTCTCTCGCCCCCTTTTTACAATTCCCGGAACGGATCGTGCTCCGTAGTCTCCGGGCTGTCCGGCACTTTCTGCCAAAGCTCCCGTACCGAGCGGTAGCCGTACTGCCGATGATGCGGGTCAAAGCTCACCGGCACATCCCGCTGCGGAGCCGTGCCCGGCTCCAGCGGGTCGGCGTCCAACAAGATCCGGCTCTGCCGTCCCGGACACAGGGGCGGTTCCGCTTGCAGCACCTCCTGCAAGCTGCCCGGGCGTACTCCCAGACAGAGCGGCAGGGTAGGCGGGCAGCAGCGGCGGCCGAGATACAGCGGAAACGCCGGGTGTAGCAGCGCCTGCTGCAGCTGCTGCAAAAGGGCGGCATCCTCGCTTTCAATACCGGCCAGAAACACGGCGTCCTGCAAATAATGGCGGTAGGTCACATAAGAGGTCTTTTCATCCTTCGTCTTTGCCGTGTGGTAGTCCACCAGCAGCTGCCCTTCCCGCTCCACGCGGACGCCGAACCGCAGCCCGGTCAATCGGAGCAGTGCTTCGCGCTCGTCCCGCCGCAGCCCAAGAGCTGCCGCCAAAAGGCCGATCACGCCGCTCTTGGTGGGTTCACGGCCCGTCTTGCGGGTCTCAAATTTAGAGTCTGCGCCCCACGCCTGCAAAGGCGCTGCCAGCCGAAGCAACAGCGTTGCCATTACCCCACCTCATTTCCGGCAAGTGCATCCCGGACAGCCTTTTCCAGTGCGTCCAGCATAGCCTTTGCCGTCTGTGCCGGAGCCAGTTCCTCCAGCCCGCTGCCCACGGTAAAGCTTTGCGCCGGGGCCTCGGCAAAGCTGCTGTACATCTGCTGCGCATACTGTGCCAGTGCCGCCTTGGAAGGCGCGGCGTAACCCTGCGCACTGCGGAGCACGGCACGCTCGAATGCGCCGCACAGGTTCACCGGCTGATCCTCCCGCAGGGTCACATATACCGCATCCGGCAGAGTGCGGTTTGCAAAGGTGTTCTGCTTGCCGGTGGGCATGGAGAAGAGGAACGCCTCACCAAAGGCCCGCACCGTTTCCGCGGTCTGCGCTGCACCCAGCTGCCCGGCCAGCTCCATCACGTTCACTGTGGCATAGCGGTACAGGGTGGAGGAGTTGTACTCCACCGTGCCCAGATGGCCTGCACCGGCGTTGTCCTCTGCTTGACAGTCATCCACGGCGGTAAAGTAATCGTACTCGTTCTGCACAGCATGAGTGGAGATGCTGTGCGCCACCTGTGCAGCGGCGTCATAGTTCAGAGAAGGGTCATCTGCCACCATGCGGCCAAACAGTGCCATATCCATTGAAGGGGCTGCTTTCAGGGCCTTCTGGTATTCTTTTTTGTCAGTGCTGCCCGCCACAGCCAGCTCTGCCAATGCCTTTGCCTGCGCAGAGCTCATAAAGAACAGGGCTTTGGTGCCTTTATCATCGCTCTTGATGCCCGCACTGTCCAGCGCTTTCTTTGCCAGCTTGTCTGCTGCATCCAGTTCCGGGGCCAGTGCAAGGATCTGCTTCTTTACCAGTTCTGCGGCCTTTTTAGTGCGCTTGCCCACGTCCAGCTGAGCATTCTCCGCAAAGGCTGCGCGCATGGCATGCTTCCATGCCTGTGAGGAAACTCTGGCGCGGAGCACACCGCCGTACACTGCCGTTTTTGGGCTGCCGGTATCGTCCCGGTTGATGCAGCTGGGCGGTACGGTCTGCAAAATGTGGAAATCAACATACAGGCGCTTATTCATGATCAATTCTCCTTTTCTTTCTCATCCGGTGCAGGCTTCGGGTCGCAGTACAGGTCCTGTCCCCACCGCAGACGGACATTGGCGGGGGTCTGCGCATATCGCGGGTCGGCGCATTGCAATTCATACAAGTCTGCCGCAAGCTGCGGATAGTCCAGCGGGATGCCGCCATCCTTTGCCGCGCTCAACAGCTGGATCATGCCCCGCAGATGGTGGCTGATCTCGGTGATCTCTTCTGCGGTGGCCAGCGCATTGAACCGCCGCAGCACGCTGGCCTCGGTCCAGTCCTGTCCGGCACTGTTCCGCTCTGCCAGCTGCCGCACCGCCCGGCCCAGCGTGTTGCCGGGGCAGTTCATGGGGCGGTCGTTCCCCTGCTGATGCATAGCATACAGGGTCAGGGCAAGGTAGACCGCCCACTCTGCCGCCGAGGGAGCACTGCGGCCCTGAAAGCTTTCCGGCATTTCCAGCAAAAAGCTTCCCCACAGTTCCGGCAGCTCTCCGGGTACGTGGCCAATGCCCCGACGCAGCTTTGCCAGTTCTGCCCGCCGCTGGTTGTCCGGCAGAGCCTGAAGCCTGTGCAACTGCTGCGCCGCATATAGTTTGACGTCCTGTGTTTTCATACAATTCCCCCTTTATGGTTCTGTTTTGGGATAGATCTCCCAAAGCCTTGTGCGGAAACGATTATAGGCCTTTGGCGAGGTATACAGGATGGTGCGCTCGGTCTTTTTATCCTTATCCACCACAATGCGGTGTCCCTTCAGGGCGGCATTTCCGGCCTCCATCACCATCTGTTTTCCAAGCTTTTCCGCGATGTTTCGCGCCTGCGCCTGCCAGCGCAGCGCTGCCTCATCCGGGTCGTCCTGCTCCGGGTCGATCGCCTGCAGCCACTGCCGAAAAGGCTGATCCACTGCAAAGTAGAATTGTGCACGAACCGCGCCGCCTGCATTTTCATTCCGGTCACCGGCGGCAATTGTCAGTTCCTGCGCAAAATGTCCGACCAGCGCCGCTGTCTGTTCACAGCGCTCGATTTCTCTGACGATCCGACTCTGCCACGGACGCCCTATCTCATCCAGAATCCCTGCCTGAAAGGTCAGGCTGTCGCTGAAAGAATCATTTACAAAGAAGTCCTTATCACCATATTGGACACCGGAGATGCGGAAATGTACCTTTCTGCGGGGATCCAGAAGTTTCAATCTCTTTTCCTGCAGCTTTTCGATCCAGCATACAACGCCCGGGCGATGCCCGCTGCCCTGACAAAAGACCGCCGGGAACTCCCGCCAGAATTGTTTAGCCGGGTCATGACGACAGGGCACAAACACCACCGGTTCATTTTTCTTGATTGGCATCGTGCGCCAGATGGTCATCTGTTCGGCAAAGACGTTTTCTCTGGGGAAGAAATCTCCTCCCAGCAGACAGAACCCATCCACATTCTCCCCTGTCCTGTGCAGCAACAGCCTTCTGGATTGCAGGGTGAGCAGCTGTGCCGGGTTGTCCGGGCAGCAAATTTCTGTCCGTTCCGCGCTCTTTGGTGCTTCCAATTCCCAACAGGGCTTGCTTTCGCCCCAGCATTCCCGGCTGTCGCGCAGCAGCGTCAGGTTCAGCATCAGGGTCTCGTACAGATTATCGCCCTGTGCCTGAATAAAACCGATTTTGCCCAGCCACCCGGCTCCTACTGACGGAAGTCCCTTTCCTTTTGGCTTCGCGGAGGTGTCATCATAGCCGTTCACGCACAGCAGCCACCGCGCCGCCTGTGGATAGCTCAGCTGCTCCTTGCTCTGCCCCGCATACAGTGGAAAGAGCCGGAGTTTATTGCTGCTTTCCGACATTTCACCGTTGAGTTTGGCCGCGCCGTATTCCGTGCCGATCTTTGCCTGCGGCACCTGCCAGAAGGGGTGTGTCGGGTGGAACAGCCAGAAGCGGTCCTTCCACTGCTCCAGATAATCCCGGACAGGCTCTGCCGGGAAATGCCCAAGCTGCCACAGCGCGCTCCAGCGCTCCAGTGCATCATCGCTCTGCATCAGCGGGCGGGACTCTCCCTTTGCATCCACCCGGGAGAACACGGTGAACAGCACCGCCAGCAGCAGCCGCAGCACGGCGGCGTTCTGGGTGGGCATCTCGCCCGCAAGGTCCACATAATCCTGCGCCGACACCAGCGCCTCGGTCAGGGACACCTCCCGCACCGTGTTGTCCCGCAGCCGCACCCGTATCCACGGTTCGGTCAGCAGGTTGAATTCAATTTCCTTCATCCGTCTCCTCCTTTTGGTAATATAAGCCGTTTTCACGGTCATAACAAAGTTCCATGCCCGCAAGCCGGGCAGTCAGGTTTTCATCCAGCAGCAGGATCAGTTCTCCGTGCAGCAGCGGCGACAGCTGCCACGCCGCAAGGCGGCTGCGGTTATCCGCTTCCAACTCCCGGATGACCCTATCCACCTTCCACGCTTTGCCGAACACCGCCGGGAGCCGCAGCTTCTGCCGGGCAATCTTCAGTGCCGTTTCCGGCGGGGGCGGGCTGTCAGCAGCTACGGCGCTGCCACCCTCCTGCCACGGCAGAAAGTGGATGCTGCCGTCTGCCCGACACTGCATTACAAGCACCTCTACCGAGGGGTCGCCGTCCCGCACTGCTGCCCGCGCCGCCGGGTCGGAGCGGGCACCCTCGTTCTGCATCCAGTCGTCCAGCGTATTCAACTGCGCCAGCCGGTGCGTTTCCGGCTGCGGCACAAGATACGCCTCGGCGCGCGCTTTCTTTTTCTCCTGCGTCTGCTCATATACGCAGCGCATTTCCTCCCCCTGCGCTCCACCGGGAGCTTCCCGCTCCCAGCCGTAGACCTGCTGCACCAGCGGAGAGATTTCCTCCGGCAGCCGGATGCTCCGGGGCAGAAACTTCCGGGTGCGCCAGAGCAACCACTGTCCATATACCGCCTCGCTGCCCGCATCAAAGGCATCTTCCCCGGTGTCCAGCACCGCGCAGCAGGCCTGCTGCAATGGGGCGGGGCGGCTGCGGCGGTGACGGTGCAACCGTCCGATGCGCTGCAACAGCAGATCCATGGGGCAAAGCTCTGTAACAAGAACATCCAGATCAATGTCCAGCGACTGCTCCATCACCTGCGTGCCCACCACGATCAGGTCGTTCCGGCGCTCCGGTGCAGAGCCCTTGCCAATGCGTGCCATCAGCTGGTTTTCCCGCGCTGCGCGGTCCGGCATCAGGAACTGCGCATGGAACAGCTGCACCTCTTTGTCCGGCAGGCTTTCCCGCAGCAGCTGCGCGATCTTCTGCGCTTTTTTGACCGTGTTGACGATCACTCCCGCGCAGCCGCCCTCTGCCAGCTTCCGGCGCAGCAGCGCGGGCAGCTCCGGCTCTGTGAGCGTGGTCAGCTGCACCGTTTTACCGGGTGCGTCTGGTGGGATGGCCGTCTGCTTTACCTCTGCGCCGTCCGTCCATGTCAGCAGCGGATAGCCGCAGCTGGTTTTCCATGGGGCGTCCGGGACAGCCTTTTTCTGCTGGTAAGCCTCGACCAGTTCCGCGCGCCGCCGGGCAGGCAGAGTGGCTGACAGCAGGATGACCGGCACCTTGTACCAGCCCAGCCATTCCAGTGCGCGGTCCAGATAGCAGTTCATGTAGGTATCGTAGGCGTGGCACTCGTCAATAATGACCACCTTGTCCGCAAGCCCCAGATGCCGCAGCATAACGTGCTTCTGGGCAAGTGCCGCCAGCAGCAACTGATCCACTGTGCCAATCACAAAGTTTGCCAGCAGTGCCTGCTTGTTTCCCCGAAACCACTGGTGTACCTGCACCTGATGCGCTTCCTGCGCGTCCTCCTCCAACTGCACCCCGCGCCCCTGCAGCCGCAGATAGCACTCGTTCAGTTCTGCCATGCCGTGTGCCAGCTTTATAGCCTGCGGCAGCGTCTCCTCAGACTGTGTGTCTGCCCAGCCAAGCAGCCGGGGAAAGATGCCGTTTGCCGTGGCCTGTGTGGGCAGCCCGAAAAAGACACCACCCAGCCCGAACCGGCTGGCCATGACCTCCGCAGCGGCCAGCGCCGCCTCAGTTTTACCCACGCCCATCTGTGCTTCCAAAATCAGGATGCCCGGTTCCGCTGCGGTATCCACAGCCTCCAGAACAGCCCTCTGCACCGCATTGGGCGCAAAGCCGAACCGCACCGCAAACTCCTGCGGGTCTGCGATGCCCGGCTGTGCCTCCCACGGGAAGGGCAGCGCCAGCTTTTCCCAAGCCCTGTCCACCCGCGCCGGGTAATCCTCCATGCTGCCCAACTCCTCTACCGGGATCAGGGGAAAGTATTCCGTATTGCTGGCGATCCAGTCTGCCATGATCAGAAGTCCGGTCAGAAGCACTTCCTCCTGCGGATTCAGATCATCCAACTCCGCTGTGTCGTCAAAGCCACAGTCCTGCAAAACAGTCATGAGCAGTTCTGTCCAGAAGTCCTCCCAGACCTTTTTCTGTCCCTTGGGGTAGTAGTTGCTCTCCCAACCCTCTAACTGATCATCGACCGCCGCGCAGCTCTGTGGCTTGCCGTGGTGCGCCCCCACAATGGAGGCGATCCCGCCGGGGCAGTCATCCCACAGCAGGACTGCCTCGCCCGCCCGGGCATGCGGCGACTCCCGGCGGTTCTGTTCAGGACAGTCCAGCGGCGTCAACGTTTCCAGCCGCTGCCGCGCCTCCGGCAGGGTGCGCAGGATATTTGCCTGAAAGGCTACCGTAGCCTTGCCTATATCATGGATTCCACCCAAAAACCGGGCATGCGTGAGCAACGCTTCCTCACGCTCAAAGCCCATGGCTCGTTTTACACTTTCGGGGAGCCACTGCCGGACTAGCCGCTCCATGATGCCCGCCGTATCCCACAGATGCATCCAGAGCGGCAGCCACAGGCTGGTATTTTCCGGGTCCGTTTTACCGGCCAAAAACCTTGTTTTATTCAACGTC
>ENA-OVFR01001597-OVFR01001597.1-human-gut-metagenome-genome-assembly--contig:-NODE-1597-length-11334-cov-3.064811_pt1 | contig 11334 bp, 7 predicted proteins | sample MGYA00237762_ERZ505403 | MGnify/ENA primary metagenome ERZ505403 (study PRJEB26158, sample SAMN06016376) | human gut metagenome | biome: human gut; feature: ankylosing spondylitis patient; material... | reverse complement strand
CAGGGGTATTGGAAGGCACGGTTTTCCTCGGCGGCTACAGTGGCGATCGGTTCTTTGTTGCAGAATCCTTGGTAGGCGTCCATTACTTGAAGAGGGGAAAATTGTTAAATAGCATATTAGATATAGTTTTTCTGTTGATCTTTGTCAGCGCATGTGCTTTTGTGGGCACATTCGCATAGGGACGCAACTTCGGGAACACGTTCCGGGACATACGGAATGGGTGCTGTTTCCGTAATCGGCTGGATGCCGGAGGGGCAACACGCTGGATGGGCTTCGGCGTAGGACAGCGCCGGGCCATGAGGGGAGTGTGGGAATACCGCGCTCGGGGGACCCTCTACACCAAAGATGGATATTGACATGAGACATCAGGAACGCAATGTTTCCGAGTTTGATGAAATCATAACCTATCCGCCGTCTGCCGCTCCTTCCGGGGAGAAACAGGTAATGAGCTGCGTTCAAGCTTTCACGGCGGCACTCGGTTTCGCTATGTCCGCGGGATGGGACTGGCTTCCGTCGATGCACACATTGTGGCTTCGCGACTATATTGAGGCGGTCAGTATGCCGACGCCGTTCGGTTTCTTCGGGACGCTGTCGGGAAGTATTTTCTTTAAAATGATCATGCTGCTCGCGCTTTGTCCCGTCATGGAGCGTCTCTTTCACGCTTTCCCGTTGGATCGCGTGGCCTTTCGCCGGAAGTCCGGCGGCGCGAGCGGCAGATTCACTTCGCCACCGCAAGACATGGAATAAAACAGGGCTCCCGCGCGGCCTGCCGCGTGGGAAAATAATGCCGCGACGGTGAATCAGTTTAAGTAAGAATAAAACCAACGACAACTACAGAAAGAAGGTTGATTCCGGAGAAGACGGTTGGAAAGCTCAGGCAGGGTTGGGACGGCATTTGCTTCCTTTTAGCGCCCTGGTGGAAGTACGGCAAGACCTTAATGGTCGGCTCGTTTATCTCATCGGTGCTGTTTGTGCCGGCGGCGGGGTATTTTTCCGCGACGCTGGCGCAGGCGGTGATCGAAATGATCGAAGCGGGAAAGCCGTTTGAAGCGGCATTTTTGACGGGCCTGACATACCTTTTGCTCGCGCTGGCGCTCAATCTGCTCCACGCGGTGTACGAGGATTTTTACCTCCGGTGGAAAAAGCAGGAGATCGAGGGGACGATCGAGCGGTCGATCTACGAAAAAGCCCTGACGGTCGACTACCGGCACTTTGACGATCCGAGCTATTTCGACAGCTACAAGCTTGCGACGGAGAAATTTGCCTCGCAGTCGTCGGAGACGCTGCAAAATCTCTTCTCGCTTTTGAGCGGCGTCGCGAAATGCATTGTCTACGGCGCGCTGATCGCGTCGCAGGGCGTTGCGCTGCTGCTCATCGTTCTGGGCTGCTCTGCGTTTGTCGCGTATGCGCAAATTTACTGGAGCAGGGTGTCCGTGGAGCGTGAGACGGCCATGGTCAACGACCAGCGGAAGGCTGACTATCTGCGGCGGCTGTTTTTTGACCATACGGCGGTCGCCGACCTGCGCGCGTCAAACATCAAAAAGCCGCTTTTTTCGCTGTTCGACGGCTCTGTGAAGAGCAGGGCTGCGATCTATCGAAAATACGGCGCAAAGGAATTTTTGATTGACCTCCTGGTAAACCTCGCGCAGCTCGGCACGACGTTTGCCGTGCCGGTCTATGTCGCATGGGGCGTGATGTCTGGCAATATCGGCGGCATTGGCGTCTATGCGACGCTGATCGCCTCGTCGCTCGCGCTCAAGGAGGCGCTCAACGCGCTCGGCTGGTGGAGCTCGCAGGTCGCCTTAGGCGTTGCCTACGCGCAGAAGGTGCAGCGCTTTTTCGACACAGATTCGACGATCGAAGCGTCGACGAACGGTGAAACAGCGTCGGACGGCCCGTTTTCCGTCCGATTCGACCACGTCTCCTACCGCTACGGCGGCAGTGACGATTTTGCCATCCGCGATTTAAGCCTTGCCATCGCGCAGGGGGAAAAGATCGCCATCGTCGGCGAAAATGGCGCGGGGAAGACGACGCTCACAAAGCTCTTGCTCCGCCTGTACGACGCGGACGGAGGAACGGTGCAGATCAACGGCCGCCCGATCGCGGACTATGACGTGAGCACGCTGCGCGGCAGGATCGGCATCGCGTTTCAGCAGTCCCGCCTGTACGCGCTGTCTGTCCGCGAAAATATGACGGCCTACGCCGACGCGGACGATGCGCGGCTCAAATCCTGCCTTGAGGAGGTCGGCCTGCGGCTTTCTCTGGACGCGCAGGTCACGAAGGAGTTCGACGAAAACGGCGCGGTGCTCTCGGGCGGAGACGCGCAGCGCCCCATGGCCGAGGATGATGATCTGCTCGGGACCGTCCGACGTCGCGACGCGCACGCGCCGCTCGCGGCGCAGCTCGTAGGTCGCGCGCTCGATGTAGGTGTCGGCAGTCTCGGCCTCCTTGGTGTAGACGACCTTGACACCGTGCACCGTCTGCACACTGCCGGGGTTGCCCTTGACCTTATAGGCGTCGAACACGACGATGACGCGGCACTTGCGAAAGCCCTGATAGTTGGCGAGAATGTCGATCAGCGCGCCGCGCGCCGCGGCGACATCCTGCGCGGCGAGCTGCTGGAGCTCGTCCCACGCGAAGATGATGTTGTAGCCGTCGACGAGCAGATATTCCGTGTCCTCTGAGTGGATCGTGACGTCATAGTGATCGGCGAGCGAGGTGCGCGCGGGCTTTTTGCTCGGTTCGAACGCGCGGCGCTCGACCTTGCCGTATGTGCGCTCGAAAATGTCCTGCAATTCCTTGTCCTCGGCATATGCGCCGCCTGCACCGATGCCGCGGCGGGGGAGCGGAGCGGGGGCTTCTTCAATGGACTCTTCACCAAGGCGGATGCCGCTGTCGCAGTGAACATGCGCGGGAACTTCATTCCACGGGACCGTGATGCTGCCGCCGTGGTCGCAGAAGACGGAGGACGCGGGATTATCCGTGTCGCGCTCGGCGTCGTAGCCAAGGGACGCGACGATCTCGTCCTGATTTTGGCAGGCCTCATACCCGCGCACGGTACAGGAGAGCTGTCCGCGGCCGCGGGTGTAGGCCGCGACGTCGGCGAAGTAGTCGCGCAGCGTACGCACCGGCGCATAGCCCGTGAGTACGGCGTTTTCCCCCTCGTTCTGCGGCGGTTCGACGGTGCCGCCCATGTTCTGGAGGTCGGTCATCGCGCGGCCGACGCACTCGGCGGGCACCTCGAGACGGAAGTCGTAATACGGCTCGAGCAGCACATTTTCCGCCTGCATCAAGCCCTGCCGCACGGCACGGTACGTCGCTTGACGGAAGTCGCCGCCCTCGGTGTGCTTCAGATGCGCGCGGCCCGCGACAAGTGTGAACTTCACATCCGTCAACGGTGAGCCGGTCAGCACGCCCGCGTGCTCGCGCTCTAAAAGATGAGTGAAAATCAGCCGCTGCCAGTTGAGATCGAGTGCGTCCGTCGGCACGTTTGACGCAAGCTGGATGCCCGCCCCGCGCGGAAGCGGCTCTATTAGAAGCTGTACTTCCGCATAGTGGCGCAGAGGCTCGAAATGTCCCATGCCGAGGACGGGGGCGGCGATCGTCTCGCGATAGACGATGCTGCCCTCGCCGAAGGTCACGTCGAGGCCGAAGCGGTCGAGGATGCGGCGGCGCAGAATTTCGAGCTGAATTTTGCCCATGAGCTGCACGTGGATCTGCCCGTAGCGCTCGTCCCAGACGATGCGCAGCATCGGGTCCTCTTCTTCAAGCTCGCGGAGCTTTATAAGCGCGCTGTGCGCGTCCGCGCCGTCGGGTAGGATGAGCTGATAGGTCAAAACCGGCTGCAAAAGCGGGGCGGACGCCTCCGCCTCCGCGCCGAGGCCGAGACCAACATAGCTGTGGCTGAGGCCCGTGACGGCGACGACGCTGCCCGCGCCCGCCTCTTCGAGCGCGCGGAATTTGACGCCGGAGTAAAGCCGCAGCTGATCGGCCTTTTCATTGTAGTCCTGATTCTGCGCGCGATAGGTGAGAGGTGCCTTCACGCGCAGCGCGCCGCCTGTGACCTTGAGCCACGTGAGCCGCGCGCCCTGCGCGTCGCGCGAGATCTTGAAGACCTTTGCGCCGAATTCCTTCGGATAGACCGGCTCGCGCGTGAAGCACGCGAGCGCGGTGAGAAAGTCCTCCACGCCGTCCAGCTTGAGCGCCGAACCGAAAAAGCAGGGGAAGACCTTGCGGTTTTTGACCATCTCAGAAATCAGAGCGTCGTCGATTTTTCCACGCTCCAAAAGCTGCTCGAGCGCCGCCTCGTCGCAGAGGGCGAGCGCTTCGTCGCGCGTTTCCTGCGATGCGGAGAAATCGACGCATTCCGCGCTCAGTGTCGCCGTGAGCTGGCGCAGAAGCGCGTCCTTGTCCGCGCCCGCCAAGTCCATCTTGTTGATGAAAAGAAACGTCGGCACCTCGTAGCGCGTGAGCAGGCGCCAGAGCGTTCGCGTGTGGCTCTGCACGCCGTCGCTGCCGCTGATGACGAGCACTGCGTAGTCGAGCACCGACAGCGTGCGCTCCATCTCGGCGGAGAAATCGACGTGGCCCGGCGTGTCAAGCAGCGTGAACTCCTTATCGCCCGCAAACAGCATTGCCTGCTTGGAAAAGATCGTGATGCCGCGCGCACGCTCGAGCGCGTGCGTGTCCAGGTGCGCGTTTTTGTGGTCCACGCGCCCGAGGTCGCGGATCGCGCCCGTGCGGTAGAGCAGCGCCTCGGACAGCGTCGTCTTCCCGGCGTCCACGTGCGCCAGGATGCCCAAAACCAGTTGCTTCATAAGCACCTCGTGAAAATGCAAGAATAAAAACAGTATACCACAAAAACGCGCCCGCGGGGAAGTCCCCCGCGGGCGTGTCTGTGAGAACCCGGCGAAGCGGTTCTCGTTGGGCGGCGCTCACCAGATGTTGTCCGGGTACTTGCCCGCGTCGCGCAGCGCGCGCAGCGCCGCGACCACATCCGGCAGGTCGTCGTGATACGTCACGCCGTGCCAGGCATCGTCCGTGTGCAGCATGGTGACGTCCGCCGTGCCGGCGCGCAGCTGCGCGTCCACGATCGACGGGACGAAATACTCGCACTTGAGCGGGTTGCGCGGCAGGTTCTCGTCCAGAAACGCCGGAAATTGGCGCGCAAGCTCGCGCAGGTACAGCGGCGAAAAGCCCCAGAAGTTCATGGACACCGTCGTATCGCCCGGCAGGTCAATGAAGTGCTCACCGTCCTCGGTGTAGGCGGCGTCCGCGCCGCGCTGCTCGATGTGCGTGCGCTCCGTGATGCTCTCGAGCATGCCATTGCGCTCCGTGCAGACGCCGCGCGACACGCTGCCGTTTGCCGTGACGGTGTTGCGCAGGTGGAAGCCCACCATGGCATACGACCGCTCGGGGCGCGGCACGGCGAGAAAATCATACAGCAGGCGGTAGGCCTCGATGCCGTAATAATCATCGGAATTGATAACAGCGAACGGCCCATCGATCTCGGGCGCGGCGCACAGCACGGCATGGGCCGTGCCCCACGGCTTCGTGCGGCCCGCCGGCACGGCATAGCCCGCCGGCAGCGTGTCGAGCTTCTGATAGGCATAGCGCACGTCGAACGCCGCGGCCACGGCCGGGCCGACGCTTTCACGAAACTCCTCGGCCGTGTCCTCCTTGACAACGAACACGACCTTGCGGAAGCCCGCGCGGTAAGCGTCAAAGAGCGAATAGTGCAGCAGAAAATGGCCGTACTCGTCCACGGGCGTCGTCTGCTTCGGCCCTCCGAAGCGGCTGCCCATGCCGGCGGCCATGATGACCAGACAGGGTTGATTCATTGTTTTTCCCTCCATATTTCCAAACGGGTCTGTGCCATTATAGGCCGCTGGTCACAATTTGTCAATTTGCCGCGCGGTCATCTTGGCTTCCCGCGCAGAATATGGTATACTGCTTGCTATCTTGGCAGTTTGGACGGGAGGAGATCATCATGCCCCAGAAGATCGGCACGCTGCGGCTGGCACTGACGTTTGCCGGGTGCTTTCTCGGCGCGGGGTACGTGTCCGGGCAGGAGCTGTGGCAGTATTTCGGCGCGTTCGGTGCGCGGGGGCTTTTGGGGCTCGTGCTCGCGGTCGCGCTGCTCGGCGGCACCGGAGTGCTGCTCCTGCGGCTGAGTGCGCGCACCGGCATCGAGACGATGGACGCGCTGATCGTGCGTGCGGACATCCCATGGCTGCGTACGGTCGTCGGCGTGCTGACGGCGGCGCTGCTGTTCGGCGTCGTGTGCATCATGGCCGCCGGCATCGGCGCGCTCGGCGAGCAGATGCTCGGCCTGCCGGTGTGGCTGGGCGCAGCCATCGCGTGCGTGCTCATCGCGGCGGCGGCGTATTTCGGTCTCGGCGGCATGGTGTCGGTGTTCACGGTCGCCGTGCCGTGCATGATCGTGGCCGCGCTCGTCATCGCGGGCATCCGGCTGCACCGCACAGGGCTGACCGCCGCGGCCTTTGCCGCCGGGGATACGAACCCCATGCTCGGCAACTGGGCCACGAGCGCCGTGAACTACGCGGCCTACAACTTTTTCGCCACCGTGGGCATCCTCGCCCCGCTGACGCGCCACCTGAAGAAACCCGGCACCGCCGTCTGGGGCACGGTGCTCGGCTGCGTGCTGCTGCTGGCGGTCGCGCTCGGCGTGCTCGCCGCGCTGGCCGTGAGTCCGGAGAGCGTCGGGGCACAGCTGCCCATGCTCGACCTCGCCTGCCGGCTGGGCACAGCCGGCGTTGTGTACGCCGTGCTGCTGTTTCTCGGCATGTTCGGCACGAGCGTGTCCTCGCTCGTGGCCGTGCTGACCTACGCCGGGCAGAAGTCCGCGCGGCTGGCCGGGCACCGTATGGCCCTGCTGCTCGTGCTCACGGCCGCCGCCTTCGCCGGAAGTCTGTTCGGCTTCGGCGACCTGATCGGCACCGTCTACCCGGTCTACGGCTATCTGGGCATGGCCGCCATGCTGCTCGTGGCCGAGCACGCCGTGCACGCGCGGCGCGCAGGAAAGCACTGCGCCGCAACTGGAGATTGACCCGCAGCGGCAGACCTGATACAATGAAGGCAATGACAAATACCGCGTTTTCTGGAATTTTTACAGGAGGAACCGCAATGAAACATCTCAAAAAGGCGTTTTGCCTGCTGCTGGCGGCCGTGATGCTGCTGGCGCTGGGCGTGCCGGTCATGGCAGCGGGCGAGATCCCGGTCGATGCCGAGCACTTCCCGGATGCGGCGCTGCGCACGTACGTGACCGATTACTGCGACACGAACAAGGACAACAAGCTCTCCGCGGCCGAGTGTGCGGCCGTACAGTGCATTGACCTGTTTGAAATGCAGATCACGAAGGTCGCCGACATGACCGGTATCGAGCACTTCACGAACCTGCGCGAGCTGCTCGCGTGCAACAACCAGATCACGACGCTCGACCTGAGCGGCATGACCAAGCTCGAAAAGCTCGACGTGTCCGGCTGCGGCAAGCTGCAGAGCCTGAAGCTCGCCGGCTGCACCGCGCTCACGGCGCTCGACGCCTCGAGCTGCGCGCTCACGGCGCTCGATCTCACGGGCTGCACCGCGCTGAAAACCGTCGCGTGCTCGTATAACGACCTGACCGCGCTCGACGTGTCCGCCGCCGAAAAGCTGACCACGCTCGAGTGCAGCGCCAACCGCCTGACCGCGCTCGATCTGAGCGGGCACAAGGCGCTCAAGGTGCTCACGTGCAGTCTCAACGATCTGGCTGCGCTTGAACTGACAGGCTGCACCGCGCTCGAGTCGCTCGACTGCAGCGACAACGCGCTCGCCGCGCTCGACCTGAGCGGCTGCACCGCACTCAATGCCACCGCGCAGGGCGACGGTAAGACCGCAAACCCGATCCTCAGCCCGCAGTACCTGCCGGAGCAGACCGGCGCCGTCACGGACGGGCAGCAGTGCACCGTGTACCTGGACGCCATCGTCGGCAAGGACAACATCGGCAGCGTTGCGCGCGTGCCGGACGCAAACTACGACAAGCAGACCGGCGCCGCCGTGTATGCCAAGACGCCGGACTATTTCACCTATCAGTACGACACCGGGCGCAAGGGCCTGCCGTCCATGGCCGTGTATTTTGAGATGCGGGGACTGACGACCGGCGTCGCGCTCGATGAAGACACGTTCCCGGATGCGGCCTTCCGCACCCTGCTCGCCGAGACCGCCGACGTCAACGGCGACAGCCGGCTCTCGGCGCTCGAGCTGCGCCACGTGTCGGAGCTCAACTGCAGCAACCTCGGCATCGCCGACCTGACCGGCATCGAATACTTCACGGAGCTCGTGGCGCTCAACTGCGAAAACAACAAGCTCACCGCGCTCGACGTGTCGAAAAACACGCACCTGAGTGAGATCTACTGCGGCGGCAACCAGCTCGCCACGCTCGACCTGACCGGTCTGCCCATCAAGGACTCCGAGACCGACACCGGTCATGTGCAGACCCTGCCCGGCAGCTACGCGCTCACCGGCACGGAAAACGGCGTGGGCCTGTTTGACCTCAGCCAGATCGTCGGCAAGGACAACATCGGCAGCATCACCGCCGTCAAGGGCGCCAGCTACGACAAAGAGACCGGCATCGCGCGCTACAGCGCCGCTGTCGAAAAGCCGAGCTACACCTACGCCACCGGCAGCAGCGCCGTGTCGCTCACCGTCTCGTTCTCGCTCGATATGAGCACCATGCCCAAGTCTCCGTTTACGGATGTCGTCGCCGGCAGCTGGTACTTCGACGCAGCGCTCTATGCCAGCAGCCACAACCTGATGCTTGGCACGTCCCCCACCGAGTTCAGCCCGAACATCACCATGACGCGCGGTATGCTCGTGACCGTGCTCTACCGCATGAACGGCAGCCCGAGCGTCAGCGGCAAGACGCCGTTCACGGACGTGAGGACCGACGAGTGGTACTCCGCCGCCGTCCTCTGGGCCTATCAGAGCAGCATCGTCACCGGCATGTCCGACACCACGTTCGACCCGATAAACAACGTCACGCGCGAGCAGATGGCCACGATCCTCTTCCGCTACACGAAAACGGCCGCCCCGGACAAGGCCAAAGCCTCCGCAGACCTGAGCGGTTTTGCCGACGCGGGCAGCGTGAATGACTGGGCCGTGGACGCCATGCGCTGGGCCGTCGGGCAAAAGCTCATCGCCGGCATCACCCTGGAGCAGTCCGTCTATCTGCAGCCGCGCGGCAATGCCACCCGCGCGCAGGCCGCCACCGTCCTCACCCGGTACTACGCACAGTAAGCGTACCGGAAATCCAACCGGAGAAGGAGTTTTCACCATGTCCAGAACGAAGTTCATGGGTATTTTTCTCATCATTCTCGGCGTCATCAGCGTGGTCGTGGGCATCGTCCGCGGCGACATGACCAGCAGCGCCGCGATGTTCATCGGCTATCTCGTGCCGGCGCTGCTCGGCGCCATGATCCTGATCGTCGACCACATCGGCGGCGGCGAGAGCAAGACCGAGACCGGCCCGTCCGATGCGACGCTCGCCGGGCAGAAAAACAAAAAGAAGAAAAAATGAGAAAAAGCCGCTGCCCGGCCGGGCAGCGGCTTTTTCACGCAAACATGTTCCGCCGGACATTCCCGTCCGGCGGAACGCATAGGGTTAGGATGATATGGTGCTCAGCAGACCTTCGGCTCCGGGAATTTGGAGTGGAAGCTGTTGGCCTCGACCCAGTCGATGGCGGCCTGAATGCCGTCCCAGGTAGCGGGCTCGCCGCGGCCGACGGTCGCCATGGTCAGGCAGGCCTGCTCGGCAGGCGTGAGCGTGGTCTTGGCAGCCTTCGCGTTCAGGCGCTTGGCAATGTCCTTGATCTTCACCTTCATGATCAGGCGATACGGCAGCGGCAGACGCTTCAGGTCAAAGCGGCCCTGCAGCGGGAACACCGCAATGTCGGTGCCGAGGCCGTTCTTCTTGCGGCAGACTTCCTCCGCGTTGGCAGCCGGAGCACCCATGCCGACCGAAACCACGCCGACCACGTTATAGCGCTCCTTGGCCTTGTTCAGGCCAACAACCTTGCCGGCCAGCAGCCAGCCGATGTAGACCACCTTGCGGCCGGTCGGGCAGATGTGCGACTGCTCCGTAAAGAACGGAACATGCAGCGCTGCCGACATACGGTGCGCGTACTCCTCACAGGAACCGGAGAGCGAAGAATAAACAATCGCGTCAATCATCGTGAAAAATCCCCTTTCAGTTTGTGGCGGAACCAACTGTGTCCCTAGTTTCCTTGCTTTATCATAGTCAAATCTTAAACAAAAGTCAAGATTCACTTTCCGAAATTGGCATAGATATCCGGCGTTTGGGTAGAAAAAGGTACATAATTCCGCCGTTTTCGCGCACAAAGAGAAAATGCAGTCATTTTCCCTGCGCGCACCTCTTGCAGATTGCCGGCAGATTCAGTATAATGTAGAATGGTTTGATAACAAGATTTTCACCCTGATATGGAAGGCGGTGCAGATCGCACATGGAAGAACGATTCCGCAATCTGGACTATCAAAACTGGAAACCTGTACGTACACTCGGCACTGACTCCTACGGGACGGTGTACGAGATCGCGCGCGACGACGGCTTCGGCATGGTGGATCACGCGGCGCTGAAGGTGCTGTCGATCCCCGCCGCGCCGGAGGACTTTGACGCCCTCGTCGCCGAGGGCCGCACGCCGGAGGAAGTGACCGCCCTGCTCCACCGCCAGGTGGAGGCGATCGCGCGGCAGCTCATGGCGGTCGATGCCATCAGCGATGAGCCGAATCTGCTGCGGTGCGAGGATCACGTCATCCGCGCGCACCCGGACGGCCGCGGCTGGGACATCTATGTGCGCACGGAGCTGCTGCCCTCCCTGCCGGACTACCTGCGCAACCATCCGCACGGCGAGGCGGACATCATCCGGCTCGGCGCCGGTCTGTGCAGCGCGCTGGAGACGTGCCATCGACGCGGCATCGTGCACGGCGATATCAAGCCGCGCAACGTCTTTGTCGGCGGCGGCAACTTCAACGAGCAGGTCACGTATAAGCTCGGCGACTTCGGCATGGCGCAGTTTTCCGCCGTGGACAACACAAACGATTTCATGGCGCCTGAGGTGCTGTGCGGCGCGGAGGTCTCGCCCGAGAGCGACCTCTATTCCGTGGGCATGGTGCTCTACTGGGCGCTCAACGAGCGGCGCATCCCGTTCGTGCCGCTGCCGCCGACGGCGGTGGAGGCCTCGGATCTTGCGATCGCGCGCGAGCAGCGCCTGCGCGGCGACCCGCTGCCCGAACCGCTCCACGGCAGTCAGGCGCTGAAGA
>ENA-OVFR01001576-OVFR01001576.1-human-gut-metagenome-genome-assembly--contig:-NODE-1576-length-11431-cov-3.064258_pt1 | contig 11431 bp, 8 predicted proteins | sample MGYA00237762_ERZ505403 | MGnify/ENA primary metagenome ERZ505403 (study PRJEB26158, sample SAMN06016376) | human gut metagenome | biome: human gut; feature: ankylosing spondylitis patient; material... | reverse complement strand
CCGAGAGCTCCTCGACCGACACGAACGCTCGCCCGTCGGCACGGCAGGCCACGAGATTCCACGCCGCGCTCTCACCGAGACCGGAGATGGCCACGAACGGCGGCAGGAGCTTCCCGTCGCGGATGAGGAACTTCGTCGCGTCGCTCTCATAGAGGCTCATGGGCGCGAACTCAAAGCCGCGGAGGTTGAATTCGTACACGGCCTCCAGCGTCACGAGCAGGTCCTCCTCCTTGGCCGTGAGCGTGGGCTTGTTGCGCAGCTCGTTGATCTTGCGGCGGGTGTAATCGAGGCCGCGCGTCATCATGTCGGCGTCGAACGAATCCTTCTGGCTGCGGCGATAGAAATATGCGCTGTAAAACGCCAGCGGCTCGTGCACCTTGAACCACGCGATGCGAAACGCCATCATGACGTAGGCCACCGCGTGCGCCTTCGGGAACAGGTAGGCGATCTTGCTCAGGGACGTGATGTACCACTCCGGCACACCGTGCTCCTGCATCGTCTCGACCCAGCCGTCCTGGAAGCCGCCGCGCTTGACCTTGCCCTTGCGGACGCTCTCCATGATCTTGAACGAGAGCTTGGCGTCCATACCGCGGCTGATGAGGTAGAGCATGATATCGTCGCGGCAGCCGACCGTCTGGTTGACCGTCGCCGTGCCGGACATGATGAGATCCTTCGCATTGCCGAGCCACACGTCCGTGCCATGCGAGAACCCGGACAGACGCACGAGGATGTCAAAGCCCTTCGGCTGCGTGTCGACGAGCATCTGGCGCGTGAAGCCCGTGCCGAACTCCGGGATGCCAATCGTGCCAGTCTTGCCGACAATCGGGTCGTCGTCCGTCAGGCCGAGCGGCGCCGCGCTGCAGAAGATGCCCATGGTGTCCGGATCGTCGAGCGGGATCTCGCGCGCGTTGACGCCGGTCATGTCCTCAAGCATGCGGATCATGGTCGGGTCATCGTGGCCGAGCTCGTCGAGCTTGAGGAGGTTCGCCTCCATGCAGTGGTATTCAAAATGGGTGGTGATGATGTCGCTGTTCGGATCATCGGCCGGGTGCTGCACGGGGCAGAAATCCGTGACGTCCTTGTCCTGCGGGATGACGACGAGGCCGCCGGGGTGCTGGCCGGTCGTGCGCTTGACGCCGACGCAGCCGAGCGCGAGGCGGTTCATCTCCGCCTTCGGCAGGGTCTTGCCGCGCTCCTCGAGGTACTTGAGGACATAGCCGTAGGCCGTCTTTTCCGCCAGCGTGCCGATCGTGCCGGCGCGGAACACGTGATCCGAGCCGAAGAGCTCTTCGGTGTATTTATGCGCCTTGGCCTGATATTCGCCCGAGAAGTTCAGGTCGATATCGGGCACCTTGTCGCCGCCGAAGCCGAGGAACGTCTCAAACGGGATGTCGAAACCGTCCTTGCGCAGCTTCGCCCCGCACCTGGGGCACACCTTGTCCGGCATATCCGCGCCGCAGCCGTAGCTGCCATCGGTGACGAATTCCGTATAGCGGCACTTTGGGCAGCGATAATGGGGCGGCAGGGAGTTCACCTCCGTAATGCCGGACATATACGCCACCAGTGAGGACCCCACACTGCCCCGGCTGCCCACCAGATAACCGTTTTCCAGGCTGCGCTGCACCAGCTTCTGGGCGGACATATACACCACGTCGTACTTGCCCAGAATGCTTTTCAGTTCTACGTTCAGCCGGTCCACGATCAGCTGAGGCGGCTCGTCGCCATACAGCTCATGACACTTGTCCCACACTCTGTCATGAAGTTCCTGCTCCGAATTCTCCAGCCGCGGCGGGAACAACCGTCCCGGCGGCAGCAGCTCGATATTTTCGATACGGTCGGCGACGCCGCGCGGATCATCGATGACCACCCGATGCGCTTCCTCTTCACCCAGGTAGGCGAATTCCTCCAGCATCTCCTCCGTGGTCTTGAAGTAAATGGGCAGAGGTGCGTCGGCGTCGGCAAACTTCTTGCTGGCCAGCAGGATATGGCGGTATACCTCGTCCTCCGGCTCCTGGAAGTGCACATCACCGGTGGCGCACACTGGCTTGCCCAGCTCCCGGCCCAACCGGACGATAGTACGGTTGAACTCCCGCAGCTCATCCTCTGACTGCACCGCGCCGTTGCGAAGCATAAACATATTATTGCAGATGGGCTGTATCTCCAGGTAATCGTAGAACGATGCGATGCGCTTCAGCTCCGCCCAGTCCTTGCGGTCCGCCACCGCCCGGAACAACTCGCCTGCCTCACAGGCCGAACCGATGATGAGGCCCTCCCGATGGGCGATCAGCTCCGTCTTGAGGATAATGGGCACACGCTTGAAATACTTGAGGTTTGAAGCTGAGATCAGCTGATACAGATGCTTCAGACCCAGCTTATTCTTCGCCAGGATGATAATATGCTTGGGGTGCCGGCTGCCGCCGCCCTGGGGCCGCAGCTTCTCCATCTGCCCGTTGATCTCCTGCAGACGGGAAATTCCCATCTCCCGCCGCATTCTCTCAAAAAAGGGTATCAGCATATACCCCACCATCCCCGCATCGTCCGACGCCCGGTGGTGGTTGAAGGCGGGCAGATCCAAATGCTCCGCCACGATGTCCAACTTATGTTTGTGCAGCTCCGGCAGCAGGTTCTGCGCCAGGATGAGGCTGTCGATGTACGTGGGGTCGAATTCCAGCCCCGCCCTGCGGCACCCTGCTCGGATGAACCCGATGTCGAACTCCGCATTGTGGGCCGCCAGCGGTCGCCCGTCCACGAATTTCAAAAACGCCGCCAGTGCTTCCTCCGGCGGCGGCGCGTCCGCCAGCATGGCATCCGTAATGCCCGTCAGGCCGATGATCTCCGGCGTCAGCCGACGGCCGGGGTTCACGAAGGTCTGAAACGTATCCGTGATCTTCCCGTTTTTCAGCACCACTGCGCCGATCTCCGTGATGGCCTCCCGCTGTACCTTCAATCCGGTAGTTTCGATGTCGAAGCACACGATCTCGTCGTCAAAGTCCTGATCCTGCGCACCGTGTACGGCAATGCGGTCGTCCAGGTTGTTGACGTAGTATCCCTCCACGCCGTACAGGATCTTGATCTTCCCCTTGCCCGCGTCCCGCGCCTTCGGGAATGCCTGCACCGTGCCGTGGTCGGTAATGGCAATAGCCGGGTGGCCCCAGGCTGCCGCCTGCTTTACCACCTTGCCCACATCCGTCAGAGCATCCATGCTGCTCATCTGCGTATGCAGGTGCAGCTCCACCCGTTTCTCCGGTGTATTGTCCTGCCGGGCTGTATGGCTGATCTTCATAATATTCACCGGCCGCAGCAGGATATCCTTCCCGTCGTAGGTCAGCTCCACCTTGCCCTGCAGGCGCAGCCACATCCCGTCGCTGATCGCGCCGCCCAGCACCTTGGCCTCTTTTTCATCCATGGCCTTCCGCACGGCCACGGAGCCGCGCTCATCGGTGATATTGAAGTTCAGCGTCCACATGCCCTTGCGCCGTGTCTCATAGCACTCTGCCTTGAACACCCGGCCCTCCACAATGGCGCTGCCCTGTTTGATATTCAGTTCGCCGATAGGCGTCAGCTTTCCGGTGATCGTCTTGCCCCAGATCACCCCGTTGTCGCCCTTTTGCTCGCCGGTGCCGCAGAAATGCAGCAGCACCTGCCGCAGATCATACTGCTGCGCCAGCATCTGCTGCAGGGCGTCCTGCGCCGCCTGGGGCAGTGTCTCACTGCTCTCTATCTGCACCTCCAGCGTCCGGCCCGCCATATCCAGCGCGCCGCTGATGATGCAGGCATCGTGCAGCAGCAGGCGCAGCTGCCGCGGCGCCTGAAAGCTCTCAAACAGCGTAAAAAACGGTACTCTCTCCGCCATGTCTCTCCCCTATCGTATCTCTTGTCACAGCTTGTCGATCTCCTCGAACAGCGCGTCCACCAGCTGGTCCTCCGGCACCTTCCGCAGGACCTTTCCCTTAGTGAACAGCAATCCCTCGCCCTTGCCTCCGGCGATGCCCACATCCGCAGCAGCGGCCTCACCCGGTCCATTGACCACACACCCCATCACTGCCACGGTGATGGGCTTGTCACAGCTCTTCAGCCGCCGTTCCACCTCCCGGGCGATAGGCAGCATATCATACTTCGTCCGCCCGCAGGTGGGGCAGGCGATCAGGTCCGGCCCCGTCCGCCGCAGACCGCAGGCCTGCAAAATACGCTTGGCGGCCACTACCTCTTCCACCGGGTCGGCAGTCAGGCTCACCCGCAGCGTATCGCCGATACCCCGGCACAGCAGTCCGCCGATGCCGATGGCCGACTTCAGCACCCCCATCTCCGGTGTGCCGGCCTCGGTGACGCCCAGATGCAGCGGATAGTCCACCTTTTCGTGCAGCAGCTCGTAGGCCGCCATATTTACCGGCACCCGGGAGCATTTCACGGAGATGCAGATATCCCCGAAGCCGCACTCCTCCAACAGGCGCACATGTCCCAGTGCACTCTCGGCCAGCGCCTCGGCGGTCACGCCGCCGTATTTTTGCACCAGGTCCTTCTCCAGCGACCCGCCGTTGACGCCCACACGGATCGGAATGCCCCGCTCCCGGCAGGCGTCGGCCACGGCCCGCACGCGGTCCTTCGACCCGATGTTGCCGGGGTTGATGCGTATTTTATCCACACCGCCGTCCACACACAGCAGCGCCAGCCGGTAATCAAAGTGGATATCCGCCACCAGCGGGATGTGTATAGCCGCCTTGATGCTCGGAATGGCCCGTGCGGCCTCCTCCGTGGGCACCGCCACACGCACGATCTCGCAGCCAGCCTGCTCCAGGCGCTGTATCTGCCGCACCGTGGCGTTCACGTCCTCCGTGGGCGTATTGCACATGGACTGTATGCTTACGGCCGCGCCGCCGCCCACCGGTACCGCGCCCACCTGTATGCGTCTTGTCACCGTCCCCGCCTCCTCAGTGGATCAGCTTTCCCACGTCGCTGAACACCAGCACCACCATCAGCGCCAGCAGCAAAACAAGTCCCGCGAAGTGGATATAGTTCTCATATTTTGCCGGTATCTGCTTCCGGAACAGCAGCATGGCTGCCGCGTTGATGATCAGGAAGAATATCCGCCCGCCGTCCAGCGCCGGCAGGGGCAGCAGGTTCATCACCGCCAGGTTCACTGCAATCAGCGCCGCGATGTAGGCGATGTTCTCCACCGCCGCCTGGGTCGTCTCCGCCTGCTCACCTACCTGTACCATGGTGGACACGATCCCCACCGGACCACTCAGATCCCGCAGGCCCGCCTGCCCGGTAAAGAGCATTTGCAGGCTCAGCCGCACCAGACGCACGAAATCCACGGCGTTGTTCCAGGTGTAGGCCAGTTTGTCGCCGAAGGTGGCCGCCGCCGCACCGAAGTATATTCCGTAGCCGCTGTACACATTTCCGCTTTGATCGGTATACGTCTGTCTCGTCATGGCAAAGTCGTCCAGGCGCACCTTCTCCCCGCCGCGGTCCACCACCAGGTCGAATGTGCCAGTCTTATTCAGGCCAAGCAGCAGGCTCACGTCGCTGTAAATGTACACGCGCTCCTCATCGATGGACACCAGCCGGTCCCCGGTCTGCAAGCCGTCGGCGCTCTCCAACGGACAACCCTCGGCAAAGCCGGAGATCACCGGCTGATAGAACCCCTGCGCCGGCGCATACAGGCAGAAGATGATAATAAGCCCCGCCAGAAAATTCATGGCCGCGCCGGCGGCAAAAATGATCAGCTTTTTCCAAAAGCCCTGGCGGTTCAGCGCCGCCGGATCGTCAGAGTCCTCCTCTTCCCCCTCCATGGCACAGAAACCGCCCACCGGAAAAGCCCGCAGAGAATACTGGGTATCCCCCCGCTGCTTTTTCCATAGCACCGGTCCCATGCCGATGGCGAACTCGTTGACCCGCACGCCGCAGGCCTTGGCCGCCAGAAAGTGGCCCAGCTCGTGGACGGCGATGAGGACGCCGAAAATCAGGATCGCTGCGATAATATAGATCATACCATGTCTCCTACCGTTTGCAGTACAGCGGCTCGCGCCTGTCTGTCTGCTTCCAGTATATCCGGAAGGTCCGGGGCATATTTCACCTGCACCCGGTCAAGAGCGGACTCCACCAGGCGGGGAATGTCGTTGAAGCCGATGCGCTCCTGCAGGAACAGGGCCACCGCCGCCTCGTTGGCGCCGTTCATGATGGCGCAGGCGGTGCCGCCGGTTTGGGCGCACTGGCGGGCGATGCGCAGGCAGGGGAAGGCCTCCGTGTCCGGGGCCCGGAAGGTCAAATCACCGCAGGTCAGCAGGTCCAGGGGCCGGTCCGGGCTGGGGGCCCGGCGGGGCCAGGTGAAGGCATAGCGGATGGGCAGCTTCATATCCGGGGTGCCCAGCTGGGCGATCATGGCCCCGTCCCGGTACTCCACCAGGGAGTGGACGATGCTCTGGCGGTGGATCACCACGTCCACCTTTTCCACCGGCAGCCGGTACAGCCGCATGGCCTCGATGACCTCCAGGCCCTTGTTCATCAGGGTAGCAGAGTCGATGGTGATTTTTGCACCCATGGTCCAGTTGGGATGTTTCAATGCGTCGGCGGGGGTGACGGACTCCAGCTGCTGATAGCTGCGGCCGAAGAAGGGACCGCCGGAGCAGGTCAGCAGCAGCCGCCGGACCTCATTGCGGTCCCGGCAGCCCTGGAGGCTCTGGAAAATGGCGCTGTGCTCGGAGTCCACGGGGACGATGTCCGCGCCGCAGCGCTCCGCTTCGGCCATGACCAGCTCCCCGGCGCAGACCAGGGTCTCCTTATTTGCCAGGGCGATGCGCTTTTTCCGGCGGATAGCGGCCAGAGTGGGCTCCAGGCCCACGCTGCCCATAACGGCGGTGACCACGGTGTCGGCCTGGGGCAGCTGAGCCGCCAGCAGCAGGCCCTCCGGCCCCGCCTCCACCCGGATGTCCGTGTCCGACAGGCGCAGGCGCAGCTCCCGGGCGGCGTCCCGGTCGTACAGCACCGCCAGGGCGGGGTGAAACTCCCGGGCCTGCTGCTCCAGCAGGTCCACCTGGCGGTTGGCGGTCAGGGCCGCCACGGAAAGGCCCAGCTCCCGGGCCACCTGCAGGGTCTGGCGGCCGATGGAGCCGGTGGAGCCCAGCAGGGAAATGGTTTTTGTCATGTTGCGATTCTCCTTATGCCGTTTACGCCGCCAACGCCCGCAGCAGGGCGCACAGCACCGGGGCGGCAAAAAGCACGCTGTCGAACCGGTCCAGCACGCCGCCGTGACCCGGCAGCAGACGGCCATAGTCCTTGATGCCATACTGGCGCTTCACGGCGGAGAAGCTCAGGTCTCCCAGCTCCCCCAGCAGCGCCCCCAGCAGGCCCAGGGCCACGCACAGGGGCAGGCCCAGGTTCACGCCGGTGATGGCCCGGTACACCAGGCAGAAAATGGCCATACCGGCCATGCCGCCCACCAGGCCGCCTGCCGCGCCCTCCACGGTCTTGTGGGGGCTGACCAGGGGGGCCAGCTTATGACGGCCCAGGGCCATGCCGGTGAACAGGGCCAGGGCATCGCTGCAGAAGGCCGCCACCAAGGGCGTCAGCACCAGGAGATACCCCCCCTCCAGCATCCGCAGGCCGTACAGCCCCGAGAAGGCCCAGGGGATGGCAAAGCCCGCCGCGGCCATGGCGCAGACGTCGGTAAAGGTCAGGGCCTGAGACTTTCCGTAGGTCAGCACCCCGGAAAGGGGCAGGGTCAAAGCCGCCGCCAGCAGCAGCCACTCCAGGCCCGGCCAGGAAAATACCTGCCGCCCCAGCAGCAGCACGCCGCACAGGGCGGGCAGCACCGTCCAGCGGCGGGCCTTGTCCGGGCCGGACACCGCCGTCAGCAGCTCGTGGGCCGCGATGACGGACAGGGCCGCCAGCAGCAGGGCCGTGGCCCAGGCGGGAGCGATGCACAGCACGGCAAGCAGGGCGGGAATGCCCACCACAGCCACCAATATCCTCTGTTTCATGTTTGTATCCTCTCTATTTCACGCCGCCGAACCGCCGGTCGCGGCTCTGGTAGGCGATGATGGCTTTGTCTAAGGCCCGGGCGTCGAAGTCCGGCCACAGGGTGTCGCAGAAGTAAAACTCCGAATAGGCGCACTGCCACAGCAGGAAGTTGGACAGCCGCTCCTCGCCGCTGGTGCGGATCATCAGATCCACCGGGGGCAGGTCGCGGTAGAGATGCTTCTCGATGGTTTTCTCATCGATCTCCTCGGGCTGCAGCGCACCGGCCTTGACCTCGGCGGCAATCGCGCGGGTGGCATCGGTCAGCTCGGCATGGCTGCCGTAGTTCAGGCAGAAGTTTACAATACCCTTTTCGTTGTCCTTTGTCAGGTCCATCATATAATCCATAGCGTCCAGCACGCGCTGCTGCAGCCCCTCGCGGCGGCCGCTGAACAGCACCTTGCAGCCGCGCTCGTTCATCTCATCGGCAATGGTGCGGAAGTTGTTGGCAAACAGGTCCATCAGATAGCCGACTTCCTTGGCATCGCGGCTGAAATTCTCGGTGGAGAAAACATAGAGCGAAAGCACAAAGATGCCGCGGTCACCAACGGCATAGCGGGTGATCTCACGCAGGCGATCAAAGCCGGCTTTGTGGCCCATGCTGACGGGCAGCAGGCGCTGCTTGGCCCAGCGGCGGTTACCGTCCACGATGATGGCCACATGGGTAGGAAAGCGGGGTTCAGCTGGATTCGGCATAACAGTTCTCCTTTTTTATTGTTCGGGGCGGACCAGCTCCGGCGGTTCCTCGCCGGGGTGATGGGCGCGCCAGTTCAGAAAGCTCTCCAGAATGACGGCGGCAGAGACCGAGTCCAGCCGCTCCTTGCGCTTAGCGCCGAAGGTATCGTTATCGGCCAGAATAGCGGCGGCAGAAACGGTAGTGCGGCGCTCATCCCACATCACAACGGGCACACCCGCCGTGTTGGCCAAGCGCTGGGCAAAACGGCGGCTCTTGTTGGCACGGCTGCCCTCGGTGCCGTCCATGTTTTTGGGCAAACCGCAGACAAGCCCCTCCGCCCCGCGGGCGGCAAAGACCTCCGTCACAGCGGCGGCAACCTTGTTCATGCTCTTCTCTTCGATCTGCGGCGTGATGGGGGAGGTGATCGTCTCCCCGGCATCGCACCCGGCAAGCCCGGTGCGGGAATCGCCATAGTCAACGGCAAGCCATTTCATGGGCAGGGCTCCTTTACATTTTGTCAGATATAGATATTATAGCATAAAAAATCCGCCCTGACCAGCAGGGCGGGAGATTTTGTTTGCCTTGTTGCTTTGCCTTCCCCCAAGGGGGGGAGGTGGCCCCGCAGGGCCGGATGAGGGGTTGGCTTGCTACGGTTGCCCGTAAACGGGTCAGCCTGGTCAGCTCTGCCCTCATCAGTCACCTTCGGTGACAGCTTCCCCCGAGGGGGAAGCCCTTGGGGGACTGTAGGGATCGATGCTTGCATCGACCCGCGGGGCGTCGAGAACGCCGCCCCTACAAACTCAGACCAGCGAGCCCTTCAGCCGCTTATCCAGCTGGATCGTCAGCATGGCGGCCAGAACGATCTTCACGGCATCGCCGGGCAGGTAGGGCAGCACACACCAGCCCAGAGCGCTCACAAGGTCAGCACCGGTCAGCGTCATGAACCAGATCGTGCCCAGCAGGTAGCAGGCGGCGCAGCCTACGACCATCGCAGCGCAGAGCGCCCAGAATTTGCGGCCCAGCACCCGGACCAGCAGAGCCGTGATCAGCGCAGTCAGAATGTAGCCGATGGCGTAGCCGCCGGTCTTGCCGAAGATTGCGGACGGGCCGCCCTGAAAGTTGGCCAGCACCGGCACGCCGATGGCCGCCAGCGCAATAAAGACCACCTGGCTGGCCGTGCCCCAGACGGGGCCGAGCATCGTGCCCGCCATGTAGACGGCGAACAGTGCCAGATTGATGGGTACGCCCCAGGGCATCGGGACAGCGATCTGGCTGCAGACGGCAACCAGCGCGGTAAACATGGCGCAAAGCACCATGCGGCGGACATTGTCAGTAGTTTTCGTCATACTTTCGTACTCCTCTTGTTGAATGGTAATTTATAGCATTGCCGTATCCTGCCCGGGTGCCGCCGCGGCGGCTTCTGACAGAATGCAGCGATGTTTTACAGCAATCGAACGCCGGCCTCGCCGCTGGTCAGGGCAGCAGGGCGGCTTTCACCGTCATAGCGCACGACAAGCCTGCATTCATCATCAATGCCCAGCACGGCGGCGGGGCGCGGTGTGCCGCTGCGCGGCGTGACCAAAACGCGCTGACCCGTCAGCGCCAGACGGCTGCGGTATTCGTCCAGATACCCGCTGCGCGGGCCGGTGCGGTACAGCGGCCAGAACTCGTTCAGAAACGCCGCTGCCAGCGCTGCCCGGGCACCGGGCGCCGGGTCGCCGTCAAACAGCGCCCCCGCCACGCTCTGCAGCTCCGCAGGCCAGCCTTCGGCCGGTGCCACCACATTAAAGCCCAGCCCCAGCACCGCATAGTCCAGCATACCGGACTCCAGATCGAGCGCGGCCTCGGTCAGGATGCCGCACACCTTGCGCCCGTTCTTCCAAAGGTCGTTGACCCACTTGATGCGGATCGGTGCCCCGCAGAGCTTTTCAGCCGCGCGGGCGGCAGCCACTGCCGCCATGGCGGTCAGGCCCACAGCCTGCCGGGCACCGATCTCCGGGCGCAGCAGGATGCTCATATACAGGCCGCCCGGCGGGGAATAGAAGCTGTGCCCGCCACGCCCGCGCCCGGCAGACTGTGCCTGTGCGATCAGCACCAGCCCCTCGGGCGCACCGGCATCGGCGCGGGCGCGCAGGGCGGCATTCGTACCGGGCAGCCGATCCACAACCTCGATCTGCAGCGCATGCAGGGGTTCCGGCGCAAGCAGGGCCGCCACGGCGGCGGCGTTCAGCACATCAGCGTCTGCGGCAAGGGCGTAGCCGCGGTTCGTCACAGCCTCAATGGGGATCCCGTCACTGCGCAGGGCAGCCACAGCCTTCCACACCGCTGTGCGGCTGACGCCCAGCTGCGCGGCCAGCTCCTGCCCGGAGATATACCGCCCGCGCGCCGCGTCCAGCGCCGCCAGCACCTGCTGCTTGACCATATCCACGCCCCCCTGTAAGCCCGACTGTAGGCCAGTATACCGCACCGCCGGCCGGAATGTCAACGTTTCCCCCGCGTCAGGGTTGACAATCAAGGTAAAAAATGTCCCGCCGGGCAGACGGGAACGACAAAAGCCCCGCAGGCTCTCGCCTGCGGGGCTTTTGCTATGATGCAAACAGATTTAGTGGGAAAAGTCTAACTTAGCGCTGGATACGGCCGGAACCGTCGCCGCCGGCCAGCTTCTCAACCTCGGAGACAGTGACCATGTTGTAGTCGCCCTCGATGGAGTGCTTCAGAGCAGAAGCAGCAACAGCGAAC
>ENA-OVFR01001567-OVFR01001567.1-human-gut-metagenome-genome-assembly--contig:-NODE-1567-length-11471-cov-10.465312_pt1 | contig 11471 bp, 10 predicted proteins | sample MGYA00237762_ERZ505403 | MGnify/ENA primary metagenome ERZ505403 (study PRJEB26158, sample SAMN06016376) | human gut metagenome | biome: human gut; feature: ankylosing spondylitis patient; material... | reverse complement strand
ACTTTGCGCTGGGTAACCACGGTGCGCCCGCCCTGCGCGTGACGCCGGAGGTGTCTGACGACCTGCACAGTGCCGCCCGCCATGATCCAACAGCTGAACGCCGCATTGAATAAAATCAAGAAAGAGGGATGAGCCATGAAGAAGGTTGCGCTTTCACTGGATAGCTCGTTGAAAGAGATTTTCACCTATGAGGAAAGCCGCGCCGTGTTTGACAAATTCCTGCCCGGTATGCGCACTATGGCAGAAACCCAGCCCGCAGCGCTGGGCTTCTCCGTTCGTAAAATTATCCAATTTTCGGGCGGAGCTATCCCCGACGAAGCTGCCGACGCGCTGGACGCAGCCCTGTGTGCGCTCGAACTGTACAGTGCCGAGCCGGAAATGTCCGACACGCCGCTTACCCCCGACGGGGCTGAGGTCGTGCCGGAACCGCCCCGCGATGCCATCTACCCCGGCAAGGTCTGGCGCGACACCAACGGCCGCCGCATCCAAGCCCACGGCGGCGCGCTGTATTACGACGACGGCGTCTACTACTGGTACGGCGAAAACAAGGATCACACCGACGGCAAATGCCCGGTCTGGACATGGGGAATGCGCGCCTACCGATCCACCGACTTGTGTAACTGGGAAGATTTGGGCTTGTTCATCCAGCCCGATCTAACCGACAAGGATGCGCCGCTGTATCCCACGTCCCGCGCTGACCGCCCGCACATTGTCAAATGCGCGTACACGGGCAAGTATGTCTGTTGGATCAAGCACTGCGGTGCCGATGCCTGCTTTACGGTCTTGCAGGCCGACAAATTCTTAGGTCCCTATGAAATTGTCAAAGCCCACTACCGCCCGTTTGGCTGCGAGGTCGGTGACTTTGACATTGCCGTTTGCGGCAATACGGCGTACCTCTATATGGACGCAAACCACAACGGTCAGCTGACGATGCGCCTGACGCGGGACTTCTTGGAGGCGGAAGAAAAAATCTGCTGGCAGTACGAGGGTCTGCACGCGCCGTTCAGCCGTGAAGCGCCGGCTGTGTTTGAGCATGGCGGCAAGTGGTATATGCTGACCTCCGGCATGACCGGGTATGTGCCGAACAAGAGCGACAGCGCCGTGTCCGACGCGCCCGACAGGCCGTTTGTGAGCATCGGTGACCCGCACGCAGATGACGCGAGCCATGCGTCCTTCAACAGCCAAATCTCGCAGGTGTTCAAAGTTCCCGGTAAGCGCGACCTCTACATTGCGCTGGCTGACCGCTGGGTGCCGGACTACCCCGTGGATGCTAAACTGGCGGATCTAGTGGAGCGCTGCACCGCACAACGCTTTGACCCCGAACACTACAAGGCAACGTCCGAAGAAATGCAAACCATGATGCAAAGCCCGATGCTGACCAGCGCCAATACTTCCCGCGCCAATTACGTCTGGCTGCCCATCACATTTGAGGAAGGCAAGCCGAAGATCCACTGGCGCGACAGCTGGAAATTGAGCGATTTTGAATAAGGAGTTTTGTATGCGCAGCACATTGAATTTCAATTCCCATTGGCAGTTCACAAAACCCGGCGCGGCACCGATGGCTGTGACCCTGCCCCACACATGGAACGCCGCCGACGGCACCGATGGCGGCAACGATTACTTCCGCGGGACCTGCACCTATACCAAGGAATTCGCCGCCCCCGCACACGCCGACGATGAGGAGGTCTGGCTGGAATTTGAGGGTGCCGCCATGACGGCAGTCGTCACCTTGAACGACCAGGAGCTGACGCGCCACGCGGGCGGCTATTCCACCTTCCGCGTCAACCTGACCCCCGCGCTGGCTGCGCAGAACACGCTGACTGTCGCGGTGGACAACAGCGCCAACCGCACGGTCTACCCGCAGAAAGCGGACTTTACCTTCTATGGCGGCATCTACCGCGATGTACATATCCTTATTGTACCGCACAGTCACTTTGCGCTGGGTAACCACGGTGCGCCCGCCCTGCGCGTGACGCCGGAGGTGTCCGACGATTTGCACAGTGCCGCCGTCACGGTGGAAGCCGCCTGTGAGAACACCCCCGACGGCACCAAGGTGCTGTTTGCTATCGAGGGCGTTGGGGAACAGACCACCGCCGTGCAGGGCGGCAAGGCTGTGACCGTGTTCCACATCGAAAACGTCCACCTGTGGGACGGCGTGGCGGATCCGTATCTGTACAGCATCGCCGCTTCTCTGCCCGACGGTGATGCCGTGGCGGTCAACTTCGGCTGCCGAAAAATTGATTTCAAACCCGATACAGGCTTCTGGCTCAACGGCAGAAATGTCCGCCTGGTGGGCGCGGCGCGGCATCAGGATCGCGCAGGGATCGGCAATGCGCTGACCGCCGCTGAGCATGAGGAGGATATGCAGATTTTGCGGGATATGGGCGCCAACACCGTGCGCCTTGCCCACTACCAGCACGCGCAGTATTTCTACGATCTATGCGATAAGTACGGTCTTGTCGTGTGGGCAGAGATTCCCTACATCACCGAGCATTTGCCCGAAGCCACCGCCAACACGCTGAGCCAAATGGAAGAACTGGTGCTGCAAAACTACAACCATCCGTCCATTATCTGCTGGGGCTTATCCAATGAGATTACCGTCACCACCGGCGTGACAGAAAACCTGACGGCGAACCATCGTCTTTTGAACGAACTCTGCCATCGCCTGGACGCCACCCGCCCCACCACCATGGCGCTCATCTTTATGCTGGATGCCAATGATCCGCTGGTATTCCTGCCCGACATCCGCAGCTACAACCTCTATTATGGCTGGTATGTAGGGGAGTGGGAGCAGAACGATGCGTGGTTTGATGAGTTCCACAAGAACCACCCCGATGCCGTGATTGGTCTGTCCGAGTACGGCGCGGATGCAAACCCCGCCTACCAGAGCGCCAAGCCAGCCAAGGGCGATTGGAGCGAGGGCTATCAGGCCGTCTACCACGAGCACATGCTCAAAATGTGGGCAGATCGGCCCTATATCTGGGCGATGCACTGCTGGAATATGTTCGACTTTGGCGCGGACGGACGCGACGAGGGCGGCAAGCCCGGCCAGAACCAGAAGGGCCTTGTCACCTTTGACCGCAAGACGAAAAAGGATGCCTTCTACATTTATAAGGCCTACCTGAGCAAGGAGCCGTTTGTGCATATCTGCGGCCGCCGCTACGCCGACCGTGCTGAGAGCGAAACCGAAATCAAGGTCTATTCCAACCAGCCGCGTGTGACATTGTTTGTGGACGGCAAGGAATTTGCCGCACAGGACGGCGACAAGATTTTCAAATTCACAGTGCCGATTTCCGGCGAGCATACAATCGAAGCCCGCAGCGGTGCCTGCAGCGATACCATTGCCATCCGCAAGGTCGATAAGCCCAACCCCGCCTACGTGAAAGCGGGCGGCGAGGTTGTGAACTGGTTTGACCGCGAGGACGAGATTGTCAAGGAGGGCTACTTCTCCATCAAGGATTCTATGGGAGATGTCAAGGCCCATCCGCAAGCCTCTGCTGTGCTGAATGAGCTTATTGCCCCGCTGCAGGCCAAGGCCGCAGCCGCCTACGGCGATGTTGCTAAAAATATTCAGATTCCCGAATCCATGCAGCGCATGATGGACAAGATGAGCGTGGAGGCCACCCTGAAGCAGATGGGTAAGCTGGTCAAACCCGCCTTTGTACATGAGCTGAACGCCGCATTGAATCAGATAAAAAAGGAGGGGTGAGCGCAGGACCTGTAAGGCAGTGCCACAACTACATTGAAAATTTTGTAAAAAGAAAGAGAGAAACAATACTATGGCTAACAAGAAAAACGACCCCAACCATCTCGGTTTCGGCCGCCTGATGGCGTGGAAAAGTTCGGACATTGCTATGGCCGGTCTGAACGTAATCGTTCTGGGCTATCTGAGCATTTATTGCAGCGACACCCTTGGCATTGCACCCGCAGTTGTGGGTACTGTGCTGATGGTAAGTAAAATCATCGACGCTTTTACGGATATTTTTGCGGGCTGGCTGGTCGATAACACCCATACCAAGCTGGGCAAGGGCCGCCCCTATGAGCTTGCCATTGTCGGCGTTATGCTCTGCTCTCTGGGCCTGTTCTCCGGCAGCCCTGCATGGAGCAACACGCTGAAAGTTGTGTGGATTTTCTGTATGTACACGCTGGTGTTCTCCATCTTCACCACCCTGCGCGGTGCGGCCAACACACCGTACACCATCCGCCACTTCAGCAACAACCCCATCCTGATTCGCAAGGTTGCCTCCTACGGTGGCGTTATCACGATGGCCGGTTCGATGATTGTCAGCATCCTGTTCCCCATCGTAATGAGCAAGCTGGCCACCAGCGCCGGCGGCTGGCGTACCACTGTGGCAATCTTTGTCCTTCCCCTGCTGCTGATTTCTCTGCTGCGTTTCTTCTTCTGCAAGGAGGATCCCAGCGTGGACGGCGGTGACGAGCAGTTCCAGCCGGTCCGTCTGAATGAGATTTTCTCGATGTTCCGCCGCAACAAATATGTCTGGCTGTATGCTATTATTATGCTGTGCTATAACATCAGCACCTCTCTGGCCGTTACGACCTACTACTTCAAGTACATCATCGGCAACACCGCTATGATGAGCGTTACCTCCATTTTCAGCATTGTGCTGCTGCCGCTGATGCTGGTATTCCCGTGGATTATGAAGAAAATCGGCGGTATGAGCAAGATGGTCGGTGTTTTTGCCTGCATCGGTATCGTTGGTTACATCATTGTTTTCGTCTCCGGCGCAAACCTGACCGGCGTCCTGCTCGGCGGTGTGCTGGGCGGTCTGGCCGGTCTGCCTTTGGCATACTACGGCGTTCTGTTCATTATGAACTGCTGCACCTATAACGAGATGATTGGCCTGCCCCGCATGGATGGCTCTGCCGGTATTCTGGCAAACTTCATGGGCAAGTGCGGCGGCGCCATGGGCAGCTTCATCACCGGCATCCTGCTCAGCGTCGGCGGTTACATTGCCGCAGAGGGTACGGTTGATCAGCCCGCAAGCGCACTGATGATGATTCGCATTGACTATGCGCTCGTCCCCGCTGTGCTGATGATTGTGATTGCAGCCTGCTCCTTTGGCTTTATGAAGCTGGAAAAGAAAATCCCCGCATGGGAAGCCGCCCAGAAGGCCAAAGCCGAGGCCACCCCGGCTGAAAACGCCTGAAACAGAAATGATTGATTTATAAAACAGTTCTGAAATAACAGACCGCGCATTTCCCGGCAAGGGCGATGCGCGGTCTGTCTTTTTGCAGATAAAGAGTATCGCACTGTTTTTGTTTTGTATTTGATCTTCTAATCCATGGTTCAGACTGTATTCGCTCAAACACTCTCAAGAATGGTATGCCGGAAGCAGCTGCCTCAAAGCTGCCGACATCTCCGATTTTTCAAAAAGACTTGACATTCCCGGGCAGTTCTGTATAATTATCAATGTTAATTATCTTTGATAATCGTTTGGAGAGGAATTTCATTATGACCATCGAACTGATCAAGCAGCTGCTGGATGCCTGCTATCTGGCAAAGCGGGCACGGGAGATGCTGCCTGCCCTGCCGGAGGGTGTGACATCCTCTTATATCCAGTGTCTGGATGTTATTCAGAAATTGCAGACCCGTGGCATCCAGCCGAAGATCTCTGATCTCAGCGATACACTGAACCTGCCCCGCCCCGGTGTGACCCGTACCGTAAAAGAGATGGAGCACAAAGGGTATCTGAGAAAACAGGTATCCGCTGAAGATGGCCGCGTGACCTATCTGTTTCTCACCGAGAGCGGGCAAGCGCTTTCCCAGAAGTACAATACGGACTACTTCTCGCAACTGCTCCCGTATCTGGACAGCATTTCCGAGGAGGATGCAGCGTGCACCATCCAAACGCTGGAAAAATTCTATGCTATTATGCGCGAAAGGAAAGATTCTCTTGAAAAACGATAAGACCGATTTTACCCAAGGCCGCATTTTGCCAAAGCTCGCTTTTTTCATGCTGCCCATTCTGGGTGCGCTGGTGCTGCAGGCCGCTTACGGCGCAGTAGACCTTCTGGTAGTGGGGCGCTTTGGCTCCACTTCAGGCTTGTCTGCGGTTTCTACTGGTAGCCAGGTACTCAATCTCGTCACCTTTGTTGTCACCCAGCTTGCCATGGGCGTCACAGTGCTCATTGCCCGCTATCTGGGCGAAAAACGACCGCAGTACATCGGGCAAGTCATTGGCGGGGCAGCTATTGTGTTCACCCTTCTGGCAGCTGCACTGTTCGTGGTGCTGGTGTTTTTTGCACGGCTTATTTCCAGTCTGATGCAGGCTCCTGCCGAAGCCCTAGACCTGACCGCCAGCTATGTGCGCATTTGCGGCAGCGGCATCTTCTTTATTGTAGCCTATAATATGCTCTCGGCTCTTTTCCGCGGTCTGGGCGACAGCCGCTCTCCGCTGATCTTTGTACTGGTGGCGTGCATTGTGAATGTTATTGGCGATCTGGTGCTGGTGGCTGGTTTTCATCTGGATGCTGCCGGTGCCGCCATTGCTACGGTAGCAGCACAAGCCGTCAGCGTAATCTGTGCAATCGCAATGCTGCTGAAGAAGGAGCTGCCCTTCAAAATCCATCGCTCTGATTTCAAGCTGAACCCCCAGTGCAAAAAATTTCTGGGCATCGGTCTGCCGCTGGCTTTGCAGGAGTTTTTGACCCAGCTTTCCTTTCTGGCGCTCTGCGCTTTCGTCAACCGGTTGGGGCTGGAGGCATCTTCCGGCTACGGTGTGGCGTGCAAGATCGTTAATTTTGCCATGCTAATCCCCAGTTCTCTGATGCAGTCCATGGCATCCTTTGTGTCCCAGAACGTGGGTGCTGGCAATAAAAAACGCGCCGAGCAGTCCATGTTCACCGGCATTGGCATCGGTCTGGTGTTCGGTTGCGCCGTATTTGCACTGGTGTGGTGCAAGGGTGACGTTCTCTCCGGTCTGTTTACGGCAGATGCCGCTGTTATTGCCAACAGCTACGCCTACCTCATGGGCTTTGCGCCCGAGACCATCGCCACTGCCATCCTGTTCAGCATGGTAGGCTACTTCAATGGCAACGACAAAACGCTCTGGGTCATGGTACAGGGGCTGGTGCAGACTCTGCTGGTGCGTCTCCCCATGGCGTATATTATGAGTATCCAGCCCAACGCCAGCCTGACGATGATTGGTCTGTCCGCACCCACCTCCACCGCAGTGGGCATCTTATTAAACATCAGCTTTTTTCTCTGGCTCAAACGGTACGAAAATCAGACGTGTGCATAGGTTTTGAAGGCTGGAAAGCCTGCCGATGATTGTTGCCACCTACAAATATGATACGGTCGTGCTTGAAATTTCAAATTCAATCATGAGTCGATAATAGCAAACAAGCCCACAGGATAGACCGCATATAAAATACGGCAGACCTGTGGGCTTGTTCCTTATATCGAGTTGATCTCTACCCGAGAGCAGGGCACATTTTGTTCAAGGGAAAGCTTTGCGAGAATTTCAGGGTGTTTCATAGCGTCTCCTCATATAAAATGGGCGGCGATGCTCCTGCACCGCCGCCCATAGGCCATCAGCGTTTGCCGGTGGTTTTGACTATGATTCGCTGCGCTTTTCGGAAGCAGCGCTTGCTTTGCGTTTTTGGTAGCCCCGCAGCACCATGATCTCCAGTCCGATAAAGACGATCGCTGCTGCTGCGTCAGCGATGTAGAGATAGGTCCGCCAGCCGATACCTTGCTGGCTTTGGTAGCTCTCATCATAGAGGTATCCTGGCTTTGTACTGTTCCAGCACATCTTTCAGCGTGATTTCTTGCATTCTTTGTTCCGCTGTTTTTTGAATGTCCAAGTAAAAATCCCGCAGCACCAGTTGGATATTTACACCCACGCCACAAGCGGGGTTGGTGTGGATGTCCTGATGGAGCAGGGGCTTGTCGCCCTCTACTGCCCGATAGGCATCCAGCAGAGTGATTTTCTCCGGCTCACGGGCCAGAGCAGGTCGGGGATGTCCCTTCACGCTGACCAGCAGTCCACCCTTCCGCAGGGCGGACATGAGCTGGCGCACATAGGCAGGATTCGTCTGAATGCTCTCTGCCAGCTTGTCACTGGTCAGGTCGCAGTCTGGGTACAGAGCGATAAAAGCCAGAATATGAACAGCATCGCTAAGGCGGGTGGGATATTTCATGGTCTGATCTCCTTTTTTGCTTTGATGTTATTTTTATTATAACAACATATTGACAGCAGCGCAAGAGGATGCTAAAATGTTTTGAAGTAAGAATAAAAATAACACCCGCTTGAAAGGAATGGTAAAAATGAACTTCTATGATGATCTGGTCATGCAGACCCAGATGAATTATTCCAGGCACTATCCTATCTATGCTTCCGGCAGTACGCCTTATCAGCTGACTGACAAAAAGCCGCTGCCGTATAGCGAACAGATCCATCGTTTGGTACAGGAGGTAAAGGAAGCTGACTGTGTGGTAGTGGGCGGGGCCTCCGGCCTGTCCGCTGCCGGTGGCGGAGATTTTTACTACGAGGACAACGACTCCTACCGTAAATACTTCCGCCCTTTTGCCGAGAAGTACCACTTCAAAGGTGCTTTTGCAGGGATGATGCACCCATGGAAGACGAGGGAAGAGTATTGGGGGTATCTCGCCACCTTCCTTCACACCACCCAGACCGCACCGGTGCGTCATTCCTATTTGGATTTAGACGCTTTGCTGAAAGGCAAGGACTTCTTCATCCTCACCACGAATCAGGATACCCAGTTTGTCAAACTCTACCCGGAGGAGAAGGTGGCAGAGATCCAGGGAGATCACCGGTTCTTCCAGTGTGCCGCCTGTTGTACCGATGACACTTGGGATGCGGTAAAGCCGGTGGCTGATATGGTAGCCGCTATGGGGGATGACACGAAGATTCCTACGAATCTCATTCCCCGGTGCCCCCACTGCGGCGGTGAGGCATTCCCCTGGGTGCGAGGATATGGGAATTTCCTGCAAGGAAAGAAATATGAAGAACAGTACGAAAAAATTTCTCGCTACGTACTGGAACACAAAGACAGCAAAATTCTGTTCCTGGAGTTGGGCGTTGGTCGAATGACTCCCATGTTTATCCAAGAACCTTTCTGGAACATGACCCTCAGCTTTCCCCATGCTCGGTATATTGCTGTCAACAACAAGTATGACTTCCTGCCCAAGCAGTTGGAGGACAAGGGCATGACCATTGTGGCCGACATTGCTCAAGTGCTGCGGGATGCACGGGATACCATGGGCAGCGGAGATAACGATCGATGAGGGTTGCAAACCAAGCGACGCTTCAGGAACTTGCCGAGCGTATTGATCAAGCAGATGCTGTTGTGATCGGAGGTGGCTCCGGCCTGTCAAGCGCGGCTGGATACGACCACTACCATTGGTCCCCGGCACTTTCGGAGGCATTGGCTCCCTTTCGCGAACAGTATGGCTTTACCTCTCCGCTGGCTGGATTCTACCATTGCTTTTCCAGCTATGGAGAGCAGTGGGGGTATTACAGTCAATATATCCGCTTCATGTGGGAAGCCCCTACTGGGCAGCCCTATCTGGACCTGCAGGAGCTTGTTGCGGACAAACCTGCTTTTGTGCTGACCACCAATGTGGATCAGCAGTTTTTTCGGGTATTTCCCCAGAAACAAATTTGCGCCTTTCAGGGAGACTTTAGCTACTGCCAATGCAGTCAGCCTTGCCGGGATGATATTTGGGAAAACCGCGAGCTGGTGAAGGAGCTGACTGGTTGCTTGGCAGGTGTTCGCCTGCCGGAGGAAGCTGTTCCTCGTTGCCCGGATTGCGGGCGGGTGCTAGTGCCCTGGGTACGAGATGATACCTTCCTGGAGGGAACCTTCTGGCAGGATAGTCTGCACCGCTACCATAGCTTCCTGCGACATTGGATAATGGATCAGTCCGACAAAAAAGTCCTGCTGTTGGAACTTGGCGTGGGTGAGATGACGCCCAGTATCATCAAACTACCTTTCTGGGAACTTACTGCCAAAAACGAAAATGTTTTTTACGCCTGCCTCAACAAAGAGGCGTCCCATGCGCCAGAGCATCTGCGGGGACGCAGCCTGTATCTGCAAGGAGATTTGGCGGAAACCCTAGCTACCCTCCGACAGGAGCGATCCATCGCGGCAAACATAAAATAGAAAGGGGCAAACGAATATGATTGATTGGAATCCTATTGCGGAAAAATTCAGAGAAGCGGACGCTATCCTGATCGGGGCCAGTAACGGACTGTCCATCACCGAGGGACTGCATTTGTTTGCGGACAATGCGGCCTTTGATGAATTGTTTGGAGATTTCAAACAAAAATACGGCTTACGTTGTATTTTGCAGGGCATGATGGCTGGATGGCCCAGCGAGGAGGAAAGGTGGGCTTTCTGGGCTCGGCTCATCCATCATTACTGCGGGCAGTACCGGCCTACGCCGGTGATGAACGATTTGAAGGCCATTGTGGGAGAGAAAGATTACTTTGTCGTCACATCAAACGGAGAAGGTCACTTTGAACTGTGTGGCTTCGATCCGACGAAAATCTATGAGATTGAGGGCAACTGGTTTACGATGCAGTGTGCCCGCCCCTGCCACGACACCCTCTATTCAAGTTTAGAGGTGGCCGAAAAATTATCCGCTGCCGAACAGGGCGGCCATGTGCCTACAGAGTTGGTGCCGCGTTGTCCCAAGTGCGGAGGTCCCATGGACATCCATATGGGCGCGGGTCAGAGAATGATTCCGGATACCGCTGCCCAGGCACGGTTCCAAAACTTTCTGAAAACCTACCACGGAAAGAAACTGGTGGTTCTGGAGCTGGGCATTGGCTGGCGCAATCAGCTGATCAAGGCTCCGATGATGCGCCTGGTGGCAAGCGAGCCAAATGCCACTTATGTGACCATCAATCTGGGTGAGATCTACATTGCGGACAATATCAAAGAAAAGTCCTTCGGACTGGACGGGCGGCTGGATGAACTGCTGCCTGCTCTCCGGGAGGCGTGCGAGGCATAACGATTTACGTATTTTCCGGACATAGCAAAACCTCCTCGTGTAGTTCTATTATCCTACACGGGGAGGCTTTTTGTCTATTGTCTAATTTTTATGGGTCGGTTCAATTTTACACCTCTCCGGAGGTTTACGCAACTATTGGGATGGTCTCCAAAAAAATGCTGGACAACACCAGCTCAAAAATGGTATTGTCCAGCATTCATTTAGATTTCCAGCCTGTGGCTCCCAGTTACATTTTTCAAATATTCCTTCGGATCGCCATTCAGAATCAAATCCGCGTAGCCCAGCGGGTCATTGTAGATGAGATAATCCAGTTCTGACCTCTGCGCCATGGTCACGTCCAATTCATCCTCGACCCCGGTGCAGTCGATGGAAATTTTTCTCCCATCCCGGAGCAGTAGTTCCACACAGCCGGTGTCCATGTTGAAATGGCAGGCTCTTGCATCGTACTTCATGTTTGTGTCCTTTCTGC
>ENA-OVFR01001539-OVFR01001539.1-human-gut-metagenome-genome-assembly--contig:-NODE-1539-length-11654-cov-3.793689_pt1 | contig 11654 bp, 8 predicted proteins | sample MGYA00237762_ERZ505403 | MGnify/ENA primary metagenome ERZ505403 (study PRJEB26158, sample SAMN06016376) | human gut metagenome | biome: human gut; feature: ankylosing spondylitis patient; material... | reverse complement strand
GGGCAGTGAAACTCAGTTAAAACAACATTTGCGGGTATTGCTTGAGTCATCTTTTATGATAGCCCGTAGTTTTAAAGAGTTGGCAGAACAATCTGCTTCAATACAAGACATGTTGGTGAAAAAAGAATTCGAAAATCGCTTGGCTTTGTTGAGACGAAAATTGGAGATTGGACATGGTAAGCTGTTGGAACCTGTCGATGTTTCCCGGCAAGATATGGATCAGATAGAGGATATTCTTTCTCTTTTTGGTACAGTGAAACAGGAAGATATAAAGGGAATGACACTGGTTTGCAATGGGCGGATAGAGAGGCGTACCGAATTATTGTCTATTCTTTCTTTTCGGTTGAAAGATGCTGTGATGGATGAAAAAGGACAGGCGGGAAAAGATGCTCTGATCTGTATTACACTTGCCGAAGGGCAGTTGGTGATTGCGTTGGAGAAAGCTGAAGGCAGTAATGAACGATCTCTTTATTATAAGTTGTCGGCTATGCGGACGGACAGGGTAGATGCTTTTTTCGATGAAACCCAAAAAGGCAGAGTATTCAGTAGTATGATTGAGGTAAGATTGACAACGGATCATGATGATTATTGGGAGTTGAAATATATGTTGGACGATGCTAAAGAAAAAGCGGCAAACAAACAGTTTGACGAACTGACGGAGGAACAACAGGCGTTGCTGGCTTATACCGAGCCTACCTTGCAGACTACTATTTATTGGGGGAAGAAATTTTTCAGGCAGCAATGTTATCTTCAGGCGTTGGGGTGTTATCTTTCTATTTTTCGGTATTATCAAGTCCACTGGACAGAATTGCCGGAGCGTGGCAAGGAAGAATATTATGTGATTTGTTATCATATCGGTTTTGTTTATCTCACATTAGGGCATTTTGAAAAGGCTTATTATTATTTGACTAATGCTAAAAGAAATTCATCCATTCATGCGATTCGTGATTTTACCAACTGTCTCGTCGAAATGAAGGATACAGGAGCTCTTGAGTATATTTATTCTATGGTGAGTTTGGTTGGCAGTCAGATAAAGATGTATGGTGATGAAAAGAATACCTTGTTTCCACTTTATCATTTTCTTCGGCGCAGGGCAGCACAAGTATTAGTAAACTTGAAATATTATTCGCAAGCTAGGGAACTGCTCTATCAAATGCTGGGAGAGGAGGAGAATCGTGAGTTTGCGGAACGGGAATTGCAGTATCTTGAGAGTATGGGTGCAGGTGATGATGCGAAGCGGAACGAGTGAGAAGAATGTGAGGAGGTTGAATGAAAGTTTCATGGAATTTCATAATGGGATGTTGCTAGGAGTAAAGCAGAAATGTGGAAAATGTTCTGTAACATGGACTGCTCTTCATTGAACTCTGTGAATAAAGTGTAATCCCTATACCGTCCTTCTGAGCTTTTGATTTGATGGTATCTTGCCAAGTATCCTTGGATGAGTAAAGGTCGTTGATGTTTATTTTTCTCATCTCTGAAAGAAAAGGTATAGGAGTAGAGCTGGCCGTTGGAAAAAGTGTAATAAATCAGATTTATTCGTTTGGAAAAATGTAACTTCCTCCGTTTGTCCACTATGGAAAATGTTTGTATGCTCTAACAGGAACAATTATATTCAGGCAAGAACTATTATACCTGAAATGGTATAAATCAATAGATTTGACTGAACTCCATAATGTCGAGCATTTAATATAGTATTCCGTCAATGGCAGAATGCCAACTTTGATGAAAATGACCATAGTACCAATGGCTTATCGGATGGTTGTCGGTTTTGAGATGGTGCAGAAGCATATCCATCGTTTCCCGTCCAAATTGTATATCCTCAATCAATGAAGGATCGTTTATAGTCCATTGGCTAAGGTTGTTTTTGGAGAATAGTTCACAATGTGAAGGTGCGGTATGTGTGTGACAACTGTATCAATCAGGAAGCTAGCAGGGATGGCATTCATCTTATTTGGATCATAAACAGGAACTTCGTTCTGCCAATATAAATTGCGAGAAATATCATTTTCTTGCGACTCATTTGAATGAACACGGTATTTGTTTCTATTCCATTCATTTATGCGATAGATACGGTCAATAGAGATAGCTCCACCTACACAAAGGATGGTATGATTACAAACTTGTAGAATGGAATAATCGGGAACAGCAACGAAGCGTTTGAAGTTGAGCATTGCGCCATCGAAATAAGCAGGATTATCATGATTGCCTCGCACAAACACAATCCAATTGTTGTCTTGGTTCATTCGCTTGGCGTTTCGTCTAACTATCTGCTCATAGTACTCTTTCTTTTCGAAGCCGAAGCCACAATCCCCGGCTACAATTAGCAAAGTGTCTGTAAGCTGATATTGGATACAGAGTTTGAACACCAACTGATTAAAGTTTCCATGAATATCACCAGAAACAATAATTGTCTTGGCTTCGGGAAAAGATAGTGAGAATATGCCGTTGTGATTCATCTTTTTTTAATAGACTAATTCCATTGTTTTTTTAATTGTACAATTCGATAGTTAATGTTGCTTCTTTTTATAGTTCGTCAATCAATCGCCTAACTTCGTCCATTGAAATTTCTCCTTCTATATGTTTACGAACTATGTTGTGCATATTCTTATCATCTTTTTGATTTTCACGCCATAAGTTGGGGATTCATATAGCTACAAAAGTACAATAATAATCCAGATATTGAATATAATTCACTACATTTGCACTATAAAATCATATTAAAGAATGAAACTGAATAGAATAAAGGCTGTTTTATCCGAAAAAGGTATTTCTCAAACGTGGTTAGCTAAACAGCTAGATAAGAGTTTTAGTATGGTCAATGCCTATGCCTGTAATCGAATTCAGCCTAATTTGGAAACCTTGCAACAGATTGCGGAGATATTACAAGTTGATTTGAAAGATTTGATAACCGATAAAAAGGAAAGGTTACAATAGTATTTAATTAGGTTGGGAGGATCGGAGACCTTTTGCAGTTTATTGCAGATGTATCTATGAACTTCCGATAATATACAATATTAAGAACATGACTCCTGAAGAAAAAGCAAGAATAAAGATAGACCAGTGGTTTACTGATGCAGGTTGGGAAGTTGTCAATAGGGATGCTTATGAACCTACTTGTACGGCTGTAGCTATAAGAGAAGGTTTATTGAAAGGAAATCTTGAAGCAGATTATTTCCTTTTTATTAATGGGAAAGCAGTGGGCGTGCTTGAGGCTAAACGTGAAGAAACGGATGCTTTTGCTTCAAAAGTATGCGAGCAAGCGGCCTTATACGCAAGAAGTGTTCCGAATATCTATCAGGCATATCAAAAGCCATTGCCTTTTATCTTCACTTCGAATGGTAAGGAACTATATTGCTGTGATTTTCGTGAACAAGATTCTTGTTTCAGGCAGATCATGAATATCCCTACACCACATGAATTGGTAAAGAGGCTGGGAATTGAAGATGCATTTGCCGGACTCCCTACATTGAAAAAGAAAGGGCTGCGTGATTGCCAATATGAGGCAGTGACAGAACTTGAAAAGAGTTTCCGTGCCGGGCAAAATCGGGCGTTGATGGTTCTTGCCACCGGTGTGGGTAAAACATATACTGCTTGTCTTGCTGCCTACCGGATGCTTTCTTATACACCAATGCGTAGAGTGTTGTTTCTTGTAGACCGAAATAATCTTGGAAAACAAGCAGAAGGAGAATTTGGAACTTTCCGTCTGACAGAGAATGGAGACGCTTTCAATACTATCTTTACAGTCAATCGACTTCGCTCATCTTCTATACCTTCTGATAGCAATGTGGTTATCTCAACAATACAACGTTTGTTCTCATTCTTGAAGGGTGAAGCTATTGAGGATAATGATGACGATGACGAGAACGAACCTGTGGAGGAAGTAACTTTGCCTCCCAATCCCAATTTGCCGCACGATTACTTTGATATGATTATTATAGATGAGTGCCATCGCTCCATTTATGGAAACTGGCGCAAGGTGCTGGAGTATTTTGATACGGCCAGATTAGTAGGTTTGACAGCGACACCTATTCCCGAAACAATGGCATTTTTCAATAACAATCGTATAGTCAACTATACATTAGAAAAGAGTATCGTTGAAGGTGTGAATGTGGATTGTAGAGTGTATCGAATAAAAACGCAAGTTACAGAAACAGGCGGAGCTATATTAGAGGGAGAGAAAGTAAAGGAAGAAACAAGATATACGGGTGAGGTTAAGACTGTAAGTAACAAGGAAACCAAAACCTACACCAATAAAGAACTTAATCGGAGTGTCATTAATCCGGCACAGATAAAGTTAGTCCTTTCGACCTATCGGGATGTGGTTTATACGGAATTGTTTAATGACCCGCAACGTGAACCAAATATGGACTTTTTGCCCAAAACATTGATTTTTGCTCTCAATGAAGCACACGCTACCAATATTGTACAGATAGCCAAAGAGGTGTTTGGAAGAACAGATGACCGATTTGTTCAGAAAATCACCTATTCAGCAGGTGATAGTAACGAACTGATACGCCAATTCCGTAACGACAAGGATTTCCGTATTGCTGTCACCTGTACGTTGGTTGCCACCGGAACAGATGTAAAGCCGCTGGAAGTAGTGATGTTCATGCGTGATGTGGAGTCATTGCCTTTGTATATTCAGATGAAAGGGCGTGGAGTGCGTACTATTGGTGATGAGCAACTTCGCAATGTTACCCCGAACGCATTCAGCAAGGATTGTTTTTATTTGGTTGATGCGGTAGGCGTGACGGAACATGCACAAACAGTGGCACCGATAGATGATGGTCCTACAACAAAAACGATTACGCTAAAGGAGTTGTTGGAACGTATTAGTCATGGCTATATTCCTGACGAGTATCTCAAACGGCTTGCTGCAACGCTTGCCCGAATATACAACAAGGCGGATGATCCGCAACGGAAAGAGTTTGTCCGTTTGTCTCATGATGACATGAAGGAACTTTCTGCCAGAATATACGATGCACTGGAGAAAGGCATTCTTCCACCGTTTGTAAGCACTGATGAGCCTAACAATGAACGTAAGGGGCTAGTCGCTCCGCTTGCCAATCATGCAGATGCTCGGAAATACCTTCTTATACTTGCAGCCGGATTCGTCAATACATTGATGCCGGGTGAAGATACGCTTATCTCCAAAGGGTTTTCCATTGAGGAAGCAAAAAATACGACAGAGGCTTTTGAGGATTTTTGTAAAAAATACTATGACGAAATAGAGGCACTGCGTATCATTTACAACAATGAGGGAAGACCTATAACCTATTCGATGCTAAAGGATTTGGAGAACAGACTTAAAATGGCAAACAATCATTTTACATCCAAACAACTCTGGAACTCTTATGCCATAGTTAATCCTAAAGCGGTAAGGCGTTCCACAACCAAAGAAGAAAGCGATGCATTGACCAATATCATACAACTTGTACGCTTTGCTTTCCACCAAATCGAACGATTGGATAGTGTAGTTACTACCTCTAAACAGTTTTTCAATCTTTGGTTAGGACAAAACCAGCGTGAAATAACAGACAAACAGCGAGAGGTTATCAGTCGTATTGTGGATTACATCGCTTCTAACGGAGCTTGTACTATCAGAGATATTCGTGAAGATGATGCTACCCATGCAGCCCAAATGATTAGAGCGTTTGGTAATATGCAGAAGGCAGACGAGGCACTTCATTCACTTTACACATTTGTAGTTTTAAGAAAAGCAGCATAAAGAAATGGCAACAAATAATACAACAGAGCAATCGCTCACCAAAAAAGTATGGAATCTGGCAACCACTCTTGCCGGACAAGGCATTGGATTCACTGATTATATTACCCAACTGACCTATCTTTTATTCTTGAAGATGGATGCCGAAAATGTAGAAATGTTTGGAGAAGAGTCGGCTATTCCAACTGGTTATCAGTGGGCAGATTTGATAGCACTTGATGGTCTGGATTTGGTAAAACAATATGAAGAGACCCTTAAATTGCTTAGCGAGCAGGATAATCTGATAGGTACAATTTATACGAAGGCACAAAACAAGATAGACAAACCTGTTTATCTAAAAAAAGTTATCACCATGATTGATGAGGAGCAATGGCTCATTATGGACGGTGATGTGAAAGGTGCTATCTACGAAAGTATTCTTGAAAAGAATGGGCAAGACAAGAAAAGCGGTGCAGGACAGTATTTTACTCCTCGTCCACTTATTCAGGCAATGGTAGATTGTATCAATCCGCAAATGGGTGAAACGGTTTGTGACCCGGCTTGTGGAACGGGTGGATTCTTGCTTACAGCTTACGATTATATGAAAGGTCAGTCAGCAAGTAAAGAAAAACGTGATTTCTTGCGTGACAAAGCTTTGCATGGTGTGGATAATACGCCTTTAGTGGTGACGCTTGCTTCCATGAATCTTTATTTGCATGGTATTGGTACAGACCGTAGTCCGATTGTTTGTGAGGATTCTTTGGAAAAAGAACCGTCAACTCTTGTAGATGTGATTCTTGCCAACCCTCCTTTTGGAACTCGTCCGGCTGGTTCTGTGGACATCAACCGCCCGGATTTCTATGTGGAAACCAAGAATAATCAGTTAAACTTCCTCCAACACATGATGCTTATGCTCAAAACCGGAGGACGTGCTGCTGTGGTGCTTCCCGACAATGTCCTTTTTGAGGCAGGGGCAGGTGAAACTATTCGCAAACGCTTATTGCAAGATTTCAATCTACATACTATCTTGCGCTTGCCTACAGGTATTTTCTATGCGCAAGGCGTAAAAGCCAACGTGTTGTTTTTCAGCAAAGGACACCCAACCAAAGAAATATGGTTTTACGATTACCGTACAGACATAAAGCATACGCTTGCCACCAACAAACTGGAACGGCATCATTTGGATGATTTTGTTTCTTGCTACAATAATCGAGTAGAGACCTACGATGCCGAGAATAATCCGCAAGGTCGTTGGCGTAAATACCCTGTAGATGAAATTCTTACCAGAGACAAAACAAGTCTTGACATTACTTGGATAAAGCAAGGTGGTGAGGTGGACGACCGTTCATTGGCAGAACTGATGGCAGACATCAAGGATAAGAGCCAGACCATCAGTAGAGCGGTGACTGAACTTGAAAAACTGCTTGCAAATATTGAAGAAAATTGAGCTATGCGAAAAGATATTAGCACAAATGATAAAGATATAAACGATCTGTTCTTGAAGGTTGTTGACCTTGTCACGCAGGCAAGGGAACGTGTGGCAACAGCCGTCAATATTGCTGAGGTCTATACTAAGTTCCATATTGGACAATATATAGTAGAATATGAGCAAAAGGGAGAGACAAGAGCCGAATACGGAAAGGCTGTACTGAAAGAACTCTCTAAACGTCTGACTGATAGGCTGGGAGATGGATGGTCGTATTCAACGCTTAAGAATATACGGCAGTTTTATATTGTCTTTTCTAAAGGGCTAACCAGTGGTTGTCCAAAGTCGAGCCAAAAGGCTAACCAGTGGTTAGCCGATTATCCGAAGGCAGAGGAACATCTTTCTGAACCGACATTCGCTCTCTCATGGTCTCATTATCTTATACTGATGAGGGTGGAAAATCCGGATGCCCGCAGCTTCTATGAAATAGAATGTACCCAACAACAATGGTCTAAAAGGCAACTCAGCCGTCAAGTAGGAAGCTGTCTTTATGAGAGATTGGCTTTGAGTCGTAACAAAGATGAAGTAATGCGGTTGGCGAAAGAAGGACAAACTATTGGGAAACCATCGGACATCATCAAGAATCCCATCACATTAGAGTTTCTTGGTCTAAAACCCGATGCAGTTTACTCAGAGTCTAAATTGGAGAATGCCATTATCAACAAGATGCAGCAATTCCTATTAAAACTTGGCAAAGGGTTCCTCTTTGAAGCAAGGCAGAAAAGGTTCACATTTGATGAGCAGCATTTCTTTGTTGACTTGGTGTTTTACAATCGTTTGCTACAATGCTATGTGCTTATAGATTTGAAGATAGACAAACTTACTCACCAAGACCTTGGACAGATGCAGATGTATGTCAACTATTACGACCGCTATGTCAAACAAGACTTTGAAAAGCCGACAATTGGTATTCTGCTGTGCAGGGAGAAGAACGATGCACTTGTGGAACTCACCTTGCCTAAAGATGCTAACATCTATGCTTCTGCTTATCAACTCTATCTCCCCAACAAGGCTTTATTGCAAGCCAAGGTGAAGGAATGGATTGAAGAGTTTGAAGAAAATGAGGAATTAAAGAAACTGGAAGAAAATGAATAGTAATTGTGCAGTTTTTGGCTGCACAATTACAAACAGAAATACAACGATGGATACAAAAGCATTACGTCAAAAGATACTCGACCTTGCGATACATGGAAAACTTGTACCCCAAGATCCCAACGATGAACCAGCATCAGTTCTGCTCGAACGAATCAAGGCTGAAAAAGAACGACTGATAAAAGAAGGCAAAATCAAACGGAGTAAGAAGTCTGCAAAGACTTCCGATACGCCCCATTATCCCTACTTGTTGCCGAAGGGGTGGAAATGGTGTAAGTTGGAAGATATTGTTTCTTTTGGTGGAGGTAAAACTCCGTCAATGGATAATAAAGAATATTGGGATAATGGGAAGCATCTATGGGTAACTTCTAAGGACATGAAGTGTAGCCATATTACAAACTCTCTGATGAAAATCACAGATAAGGCTTTGGTAGGAATGACATTATATGAGAAAGGTACGTTACTTGTGGTAACACGCAGCGGCATATTAAGACATACTCTTCCTCTTTCTATATTAGAAAAGCCAGCTACAGTTAACCAAGATTTAAAGACTATTTCACCTCATATACAGGAGCTTTCTGAATATCTGTACGTTATTATTAAAGCTAACGAACACATTATCTTAAAAGAATATCATAAAGATGGAACGACTGTAGATAGCATTGATTTTGATAAGTTTAGATGCTTGCCAATTCCTTTAGCTCCTATCGCAGAGCAAAAACGTATAATTGCTGAGACAAAGAATTGGTTATCTTTAATTGACCAAATTGAGCAAGGTAAAGCTGACTTGCAGACCACAATCAAACAAACCAAGAGCAAAATCCTTGACCTCGCCATTCATGGCAAACTCGTACCTCAAGACCCGAATGACGAGCCAGCCGTAGAACTCTTGAAACGCATAAATCCTAACTTCACTCCTTGTGATAACGGGCATTATGCGCAGTTGCCTAATGGATGGACAACAATTAAAGTTGGTGATGTTGCTATTTATACAAATGGCCGAGCTTTCAAACCTGAAGATTGGATGCGTCAAGGTTTGCCCATTATTCGTATTCAGAACTTAAACGATAAAAGTGCAAGCTATAATCGAACTTCCCAAACTTACGAGTCTAGATATTTAATTCATAATGGGGATTTGCTGTTCGCTTGGGCTGCTTCATTAGGAACATATGTATGGAATGGTGGTAAAGCTTGGCTTAATCAACATATATTTAAAGTAGAGCCATATCCTTTTATTGAAAAACAATATCTTTACCATGTATTTAAAGCAATGATTACAGAGTTTTATACTCAAAGTCATGGCTCTGGCATGGTACATATAACTAAAAAACAATTTGAGAATATTAAATTACTACTACCCCCTTTGGAGGAACAGAAAAGAATAGTTCAAACCTTAGAACAAATATCAACTAAATTGGATGAGATAATGGAGAGTTTATAAGCTCTCCATTATCATATCTAATGACATAAATACTTTATTTATAGTTCCTATAATCCGTTGTTGTTCCTTGTAAGGTGGAATAGGAACTTCTATCGCTTTGAATAATTTTTTGTTCAAGTGAGGAATGGCAGAACCAACCTTACTTTCTCGCAAGACTTTCCTATGCAAGTTGATAACTTGTAGTACATATTCTTCGTTCATATTTTCGTTGATAAGCAACTGTTTGAAAGTACTACCTTGATAGCCGTCAATCGGAGTCCTAAATACCTCACCAGAGTTCTCTCCATCTACTAAAATCAAAAGTGAATTTGCAGTAACATACTTTCCAGAAGTTAAAGTCTTGGCATCACGCTCACCTCGCAAATATTTGACATCAAGATTTGTTCGTTCTATATCATTTTGCTTATCACCATCAACCAAAGAGCATAGTACTTGCATTGGTGCAACAGTCCAATCATCTGGCAACTGCGGATAATGCCCGATACGTACCTTTATATTATTACCATATTCATTCTAATTCAATGTAGTATGGTAACAAAATTCAAAAAACAATTGGCAAAGAGTAATCTCGCCAAGAACACCGTCACATCCTATGTGTGGACGGTGCAGTATTTTCTCAATCATTATGGGGAAGTAAATAAGAAGAACCTTTTAGCATACAAGGGGTATTTGGTGGAGAACTTCAAACCGCAGACAGTGAACCTGCGCTTACAAGGAATCAATAAATTCCTAGAGTTTACAAAACAGGAGAAGCTGAAAGTGAAGTTCGTAAAGGTGCAACAAAAGAACTTTTTGGAAAATGTAATCAGTGATGCCGATTACAAATTTCTCAAAGCCAGGCTTAAAGCTGATGGCTATGAAGAGTGGTATTTCATCGTGTGGTTCATGGCTGCCACCGGGGCACGTGTTAGTGAATTGCTCCACATCAAAGCGGAACATATCAAAGTGGGTTATCTTGACCTGTATAGCAAAGGCGGAAAGATTCGACGGCTATACATCCCCAAGAACCTACGAATAGAAGCAGAGAAATGGTTGAAGAATCAAGGTTTAACATCCGGCTATATCTTTTTGAACCGTTTCGGACAGCGTATTACTACTCGCGGAATCGCTTCCCAACTCAAGCATTTTGCAGAAAAATACGGAATGAACAAGGAGGTAGTTTATCCTCATTCGTTCCGTCACCGTTTTGCCAAAAACTTCCTTGACCGCTTTAATGACCTTGCTCTACTAGCCGACCTAATGGGGCATGAAAGCATAGAAACTACACGCATCTATCTACGTCGCACTGCCAGCGAACAGCAGAAGATTGTGGATAAAGTGGTTAACTGGTAAAGTCGCATCAGCCCTTAGAAGTGTATTCATTTACACTTCTAAGGCATTTTGAATGTTATCAAGAACAGAGAATAGTTCTTCTATCTTTTGGACAATGCGTTGTTGTTCGGCAAGTGGAGGAAGTGGCATTTCAATTTTATGTAAAGCATTGGAAGATAGTCCAAGTAATCCAATACCTTTTCCTCCTATCAGATTGTTCTCCTTTAAATATGCAAATGTGTAGTAATAAAATGGCACACATAAATCTATCTTTGGACGAAGTCTATGAATATGATTTTGAATGCAAATATCGTAATCATAATTCCATATTGCAGAACGTCCAATATCTCCACCTTCGCATACAAGCAAGTCACCCTTCGTAACAGTGCATTTATCCAATTCGCTTTCTTTGAATGGCATTTGTTTTATTGCTGTAAAATCAAACTTATTCCAGTACACATTGGATGTGGTTAAATAATCCTTGAATATACCTTCTTTGTTTGACGAATTGAGTGCTTTACCTGTATTGTGGCTAAAAAGTTCTCCTAGAATAGTTTCTATCCACCCAACGGGATAATACCCGTTATCACAAGGTGTGAAATCGGGATTCATGCGTTTCA
>ENA-OVFR01001524-OVFR01001524.1-human-gut-metagenome-genome-assembly--contig:-NODE-1524-length-11730-cov-3.858844_pt1 | contig 11730 bp, 7 predicted proteins | sample MGYA00237762_ERZ505403 | MGnify/ENA primary metagenome ERZ505403 (study PRJEB26158, sample SAMN06016376) | human gut metagenome | biome: human gut; feature: ankylosing spondylitis patient; material... | reverse complement strand
TGAGTCTTTTTGACTTACCAAGGCTTTTGCGGCAACGCAGGGGCGAAATTGGGTGGAACACGGAAAATCCCGTCCCTTTGCGGCGGGGCTTTTTTTATTGCATCGCAAACCATACAACCAAAAAACTAAAAACTAACACATTCTAGGAAAGAAGGTCCTCATCATGTCCCGCATATTGACTGCAGAACATATTCGCAAATCTTTCGGCAATCATACAGTCCTGAAAGACATCAACCTGAACGTTGAAAAAGGTGATGTAGTATCGATCCTCGGCCCGTCCGGCACGGGGAAAACTACCTTCCTCCGCTGCCTGAACTATCTCGAACAGCCAGACTCCGGCAAACTCACGATTGACGACGTATCTGTCGATTTCTCCAAAATTTCCAAAGATGAAGTCAAACGCCTCAGAAGGAAATCCACGATGGTCTTCCAGCAGTTCAACCTTTTCAGAAATAAGAACGTCCTGGAAAATATCACCGAAGGCCTCATCTACGGCTACGGCAAGTCCGCTTCCGAAGCGAAGGACATCGCCATGGAAGAACTGAAGCGCGTCCACATGGAAGACTACGCCAAGATGTATCCGTCTGAACTCTCCGGCGGCATGCAGCAGCGCGTCGGCATCGCTCGCGCCCTCGCTCCACGTCCTGACGTCATCCTCTTCGACGAACCGACATCAGCCCTCGATCCGGAACTCGTCGGCGAAGTCCTCGACACCATCGCTGAAGTTGCTACCCTTGGCATCACGATGATCATCGTCACCCACGAAATGCACTTCGCGCGCGAAGTCTCCTCCAAAGTCGTCTTCATGTCCGACGGCCTCGTCGTCGAAGAAGGCACTCCGGAAGACCTCTTCACCCACCCGAAGGAAGAAAAGACCCAGCAGTTCCTCCAGCGAATGCTCAAGAGAGACGAACACTGATTTTCGTTTCCCGCTCATTCGTTAGAAAGAGGTCTTCTCTATGTTAACTTTTAATTTTGATTACTTCCTCGGACTTTTCCCGAGGCTCGCGACGGCCATCCCCTACACGGCGGAAGTCATCGTCGGCTCGATCCTCCTCTGCCTTATCGTAGGGATGATCATCGCCGTCATCCGCATCGCAAGGATTCCCGTTTTTCATCAGTTCTGCGAAATCTGGCTCTCCTACAACAGAAGCATGCCATTCATCCTGGACCTCTACCTCGTCTACTTCGTCCTGCCGGTCATCGTCCGCGGACTTGGCATCAGCCCTGACGGCTGGCCTCTGACAGCGTACGTCCTCATCGCGCTGACATTCCACTATTCACCGGTTATTTCGGAAATCATCCGTCCTGCCTACCTTTCCGTAGACAAGGGGCAGAGCGAAGCCGCCGTCGTATTCGGCCTTTCGCCCTTCCACAGAGTCTTCCGCATCGTAGCGCCGCAGGCATTTCCTGTAGCCCTTCCGAACCTCGTCAGCGAAGCCATCAACATCATGAAGGATACCTCCGTCATGTACTTCATCGGCGTCATCGACCTCATGGGCCGCGCCGGCAACATCATCAACGCCAACTATGGCCAGGGAAAACTTGAAACCTACTGCGCCGTCGCCCTCATCTACTGGGTGCTCGTCATATTCGTGGAAATGGTATTCCATGCGACACAGCGCATGACCGATAAAGGAAGGAGGACCACATAATGATAGACTTTGCTGTCATACCGACCGCCCTCCTCTTCATCGCCGAAGCCATCCCGAATACCCTCTTCATGGCATTCGTCAGCCTTTTCTTCGGCATCCTTCTGGGCTCCGTGATTGCACTCATCCGCATCCGCAGCAAGAACGTCATCGTGAACGGTTTCCTCACCGTTTTCATTTCCTTCTTCAGAGGCGTACCGAGCATCGTGCAGCTTTTCATCGTCTACTACTCGCTGCCCTACCTCCTCGCGCCCCTCTTCACGTCTATCCTGGGCCACACCGTGAAACCCTTCGACGTCAGCCCCTACTGGACCGTTTACACCACATTCATCCTTTACAACACCGTCTACCAGTCTGAAAACCTCAGAGGAGCGCTCCGCTCCGTCGACCACGGGCAGTACGAAGCAGCCGTCGCCATGGGCATGACCCCATTCCGCGCCTTCACCCGCATCGTCCTCCCCCAGGCCTTCGTCGTAGCCATGCCGGCCTTCTTCACCTACTACCTGAAGACCATCAAACTCCTCGCCCTGGTATTCACCGTCAAAGTCGTCGACATGTTCGCCAAAGCCGACATCTTCTCTGCTCTCTACAACAGAAGAACCGAACCCTACATCGCCGACACCATAGCCTACTGGGCCGTAGCCATCCTCCTCACCCTCTTCTTCAACTGGTGGGAAAAGAGACTCCGCTCCAAAGGATTTTAATAAGGAAAAGAATAAGAAAAAGGACATCTCCGGAAATGGGATGTCCTTTTTTGGTGTGGGATTTGGGGAAGGATGGGAGAAGCGAAATACTCGCCTTCCACGCCAACTTATATTGGATATGCGATGCAAGTGCAGATTTGTGACAAAAAATGCATTTTTTATGACAGGAAATCTTTTAAGGAAAAAGAACATGATACAATGAAGGCGAAAGGAAAGATAACGAAAAACAACATTCCATAAACCCAATATTATATGTTAGAAGGAGGTGATATTATGCTGAGGATTGCCATCTGTGACGATATACCCGAACAATTGGATATCATGGAAAAAGCTGTTCTTTCCTATTTTTCATCTGACTCGCAGGAGATCCGGATTTCCAAGTACCACAATGCCATGGAATTCCTGGATGACTTCGAAGCGGAGGGAGATTTTGATATCGTCCTGCTAGACATCTGCATGCCCGGTATGCTGGGAACAGATGTGGCGGCGGCAATGAGAAGCCAGAAAAGTCAGGCCGAAATCATATTCCTTTCGACAAGTGATGAATTTGCTATCGAAGCTTTCAGTGTCCATGCTGCGCATTACATCGTCAAACCATTTACTCAGAAACAATTTGATCAGGCTATGGACCGCGTCATGGAAAGCATCCGTCAGCGTCACAGCAGGAAAATCATTTTCCGTCTGGTCGGCGGCGGCATCCAGGTGGAGGAAATCAACGATATTCTTTTCGTAGAAAGCAATGGGCATAACCAGAAAATCTATGTCAATGATGGATCCATACTGGAAACACGTCTGGCTCTGGCACAGCTCGCTTCCACACTAGAGTCTATTTCTCCGGGCCAGTTCATCTCACCGGGCAAAGGGTACATCGTCAATCTATCGGCCATTCATGTCATTAAAAGCGATTACATCGAAATCCAGAACCACAAGATTCCGGTAGCCAATCGTAAGTATCGCCAGCTCCAAGAAAAATATTTCAAATTCGTATTTAAAAAAGATGTATAAAAAATCATAAAAAATCCGATTTTTTGTATAGCTTTATTTTTGTGCGCAAATTCGGGAAACAGCTTGAATATTTATGCAAAATTTAGGGAGATTTTGCTAAGCTGTATTTTTTGCGCCCAAATTCAGGGGAGTTGTGAATTTTTATACAGAAAGCAGGGAGAATTATGAACAAAATCTTTAAGGTTATCTGGAGCAGGACGAAGAACTGCTATGTCACGGCCTCGGAATTAGCCAAGGGCCACACGAAGTCAGCCAGCACTGGCAGCAAGGCCAGACGGAAACTCCTGACATCCGCAGCAGCCCTGGCCATGGTACTCACCTTCGCCGGCGGAGGAAATGCTTGGGCATCCGTCACAGTAAATACAACGGATCCAGGCACCCCAGCAACCGTGTATACCACAGAAGAAGTGGATAACGCTCTGGGTGAAAAAGCCAATTCAACTGACGTGGCAAGTACCTATGCGACTAAGACAGAAGTGGCAGACACCTATGCGACTAAGTCAGAAGTGGAAAACACCTATGCGACGAAGACAGCACTGACCGAGGGACTGGCTGAAAAAGCCAATTCGGACGACGTGGCAAATACCTATGCGACTAAGTCAGAATTGGAGTCGGGACTTGACGGTAAATTGGATGTTAGTGAAGACGGCGATGTTTCCGTAAGTGGAGACCTGGATGTGACGGGCGCCATTTCCGGCGATAGCTTGGACGTGGATGACGGCGCCATTTCTGGCGGCAGCTTGGACGTAGGCGACGGTACCATTACCGGCGGCGCCATTTCCGGCGATAGCTTGGACGTAACCAACGATGCTTCCGTAGGTGGTGATCTGGACGTGACGGGCGAAATTACCGGCACGACACTGACTGACGGCACAGCTACGCTGACCGGCGGTAATCTGAATACGACTGGCACCATTACCGGCGGCACTATCACGGGCACGTCTGTCAGTGCTGGCGAAGGCGAAATCTCTGGTGGCAGCTTGGACGTGGATACCGGCTCTATCGGCACAGTGAATATAGCAGACAATGGTGATGTGACCGGCGTCAAGGACCTTACTGCTACCGGCACCCTTACCGGCACCTCCGGTGTTAAGGACGGTACCCTTACAGACGGCACTTACGTCCTGAAGGAAAGCACAGTGGGAGAGAACCTGAATGCGCTGGATACGCAGGTAGATGCCAATGCGGATGCCATTACTACAGAAACCTCTGCACGTAAGACTGCAGACACAGCCTTAGTTGGTGCTGTCAATGGCGGAATTGTCGTCGGAGCGGACAATGTGCTTATGAAAAACACCACGACCATAGAAGATGGCGTGGTGTCCAATACGCAATCTGCCGTGGACACTCTAATCATGAACCAAGGCGCAGCCAATCAGATTACCCTCAGCCAAAATGGCATCAAGGTAGGCACCAATAGTTCCCTGATGGATGAAAATGGTGTTTATACCGGCGGAGATAATTATACCGATGCCAAGGCCGCTCTCAATGCCGACGGCAGCATCAAAGGTGCGAACGGAGCTTTCACGGTAGATACCACTGGCAAGGTGACCGCCGCTTCCGGTGAGATCGGTGGCGTAAAAGTAGATACAGATGGCGACGTGACTGACGTCAAAGACCTTACAGCCACCGGCACCATCACCGGCGGAACAGTGACTGACGGCGAGGGAGCTTCCATGACAGGCGGCATCGTCACTGGCACGACCCTGACTGACGGCGAGGGAGCTTCCATGAGCAATGGAACTGTTACCGGCACGACCCTGACCGACGGCGTTGCTACACTGTCCGGAGGCGATCTGACTACAACTGGCGATATCAATGCCCATGATATTACATCAACAGGCGATTTGAGCACAAACAATATCACGGCTACAGGCATCACTGCTACAAGCCTGAATACCCAGGGAGGCGATATCTCTGGCGGTGCTATCACAGGCACGTCAGTTAATGTCGGCAGTGGATCTGTCAGTGCTGGCACCGGCACCTTTACAGGCAATGTTTCCGCAGACAGTATGAATGTAACCAATAAAGTCAGTGCAGGCAGTCTGGAAACGAGTGGCAATGCCACAATCGGCGGCACATTGACTTCTAATGGCATCACCAATACAGGCAGCACGACGACAACTACCCTGACAGTAACCAACGATGCTTCCGTAGGCGGCGACCTGGCTGTGACGGGAGACATTTCCGGCAGCAGCTTGGACGTGGGCAATGGCGACATCTCTGGCGGCCAGATTATCGGCACAGGCTTAGACGCAGGGGCTGGTACGATTGAAACAACTGGCGCCGTAGAAGCCGGCACTCTGACAACCACCGGTGCTGCTACCATAGGCGGTACATTGACTTCCAATGGCATCACCAATACAGGCAACACGAAGACAGATTCCCTGACAGTAGCCAACGATGCTTCTGTAGGCGGCAATCTGACTGTGACGGGAGACATTTCCGGCAGCAGCTTGGACGTGGGCTCTGGTACGATTGAAACGACTGGTGCCGTAGAAGCCGGAACTCTGGAAACCACCGGCGATGCTTCGATCGGCGGAAATTTGACAGTAGAAGAAGATCTGACCGTCGACGGCGAATTTAATGCCAACACCATCACCAGTAAACTGGGTTTAAACAATTATACGGAAATCCAGGGCGGTAATGTGACATCTGTAAACAGCAAATTAAGCATCGATGATGGAATAACATATACGAGCACCTCTACGTTAACTGAAAAAGGCAAGACTGAAACGGCTGCCAATGGAACAACCCGAAACGTAGACAAGATGGATGCTGCAGAATCGAGCAACGTGATTACGAATGATTCAATTGGCCAGACATCGACATTCAGACAACGCGTCGATGAAATCCTCAATCAGCTGAACACATCCGAAACGACCTTCTCCAAAGTGGATCAGCAGGTAGATACTATCACTAACGAAGTGCAAGATGGTGAAAATTCGACATCTACCACACAGACGGCTGAGGATATCACCAATACAGCAGAACAAGGGACTATCACTAATAATGCGAAAGCATTGGTCAATACAGCCTCGGATACCATTTCCAATGAAGCCGTGAATGACATCACTACTACGTCAACTGCTGGAAATATTTCCAACACAGCCGAGAACGGCACTATCTCCAATACTGCCCAAAATATCACCAACGAGGCGTCAGAAAACATGACCAATACCATCGGCGAAAATCTGACGACGACAGTGGGTGGCGATATGAGTACCGAAGTCACTGGCAACCAGACCAATACTGTGACCGGCACACTGACAGAAACCGTGACCGAACAAGCAACAGAAAACTATAACGGCGGCTTGGAGACCAACGTCACTGGTGAAGAATCACACACAGTCAACGGCAGCCAGATCAATGAAATCACCGAAGACCAGACCACTACCATCGGCGGCAATCAGACTACGACCGTAACCGGTGACAGCAGCCTGACAGCTGGAAACATCATCAACGAAGCGAAGAACAAAATCACCAATAACGCTGTCGATGTAGAAACGACAGCTTCCAGTTCCATTGTCAGCAAGGTTTCCAATGACTATGGATCCAACACATCCACCCAGTTGTCTTCTCAGACAGAGGAAACGATGAGCCAGTCTGATGGTAAGACAGCCTCCTACCTCCGTGGTGCAGCAGAAGAAAAATCCCTGCTCACGGATGGCAGCACCAAGACCACCATCGACACCATCGCCGGCCAGACTAACACTAATATCACCGATGGATCCAATATTTCCAACAATCTGCAAAAGGCCGATCAGCTGGCATCCTCCGTAACCGACGGCACAAATACGACTGTTGCCAACCAAGACGCACAGAGCCTGGCTTCGTCCATCACCGACGGCACGAAATTTAACAATACCAACAGCACCGTCGACAAATCGGAGCAGCTGATTAAATCCAGCGATACGCAGTACAACGCCTCTGTCAAGACCGCAACGACCACGACAGAAAGAATGGTCAGCGGCAGTATCATTGATATTCTGAAGGATGCTGATAACGGGTACATCAATACGACGGTTACACAAGGAGATAACAGCACCGGCGTGAAACGAACCAGCCAGGATATCACCCAGACAGCAAAGCAGGGCACCATCACCAACGATGCCAAGAATCTGGTGAATACGGCAGAAGAAAGCATGACCAATACAGCTGGCACGCAGATTCAGGATGTCGTCGGGAATACGACTGTGACTACGACGACAGAGGGAACCACCTTTGAAAATGCGGACCACAACGCAGCTATCGGTGAAGGATCGATTACGAAAACCACCATTTCCGGCAATACCCTCGAAACAGGAAAAGCGACCATGGACTATGCCGAAGTCACAAAGGATCTTACCGTCGGCGGCACGACCACCACGAAACACCTGCATGTGACAAACAATGCATCCGTAGACGGCACTCTTGACGTAGGCGGAGCCGCAAACTTCCGGGATTCTGTAACGATTGCCAAAGATCTCAGCGCAGGCGGCAACGCCAGCATAGCAGGCAGCGTGACTGCCGCATCCTACAAGGTAGGAAATAAGACATACATTGACGACAACGGCATCCATGCGAATAACCAGAAGATCACCAACGTGGCACCAGGAGAACTCTCAGCGGACAGCCTCGACGCCGTCAATGGAGCACAGCTCTATGAAACCAACCAGCGCGTCGCCTCGATGGACAGCCGCATCAACGAAGTCGGTGCCAATGCAGCAGCGATGGCCAACCTCCATCCGCTTGAATTTGACGCTGATTCCAAGCTCAATGTAGCCGCTGCCGTAGGCAACTACAAGAACAAGACAGCAACAGCCCTGGGCCTCTTCTATCGTCCTAACGAAGACGTCATGTTCAACGTGTCCGGCACCGTAGGCTCAAGCGACAACATGGTCGGCGGCGGCGTAGCCATCCGCATCGGCCACGGCGGCAACAAGGCACGGAATAAACAGATGGCCGAAAACGCTGCTTACGTCAAAGGCCTTGAATCCCGTGTCGATAAGCTGCAGCAGCAGATGGATGCGCTCCTCTCCGTCCTCAATCCGAACCTGTCCAAAGACTTCCCGGACGTACCGGAAAACCACTGGGCTTATGAAGCCGTATCCCGCCTGGCTGGCAACGGCATCATTCAGGGTTACGAAGATGGCAAGTATTACGGTGAACGCACAATGACCCGCTATGAAATGGCAGAAATCATCTACAAAGCCCTGAGCAAAGGTGCCGAGGCAGAAGCCGAACTGGTAGAAGAATTCCGCCCTGAACTGCAGGCCATGGCTGCCCAGAACAAAGCATAAGGATGTTCAAATAGTATTTGTAATAGAAAGGAGCATAGTATAAAACAAAGAGGCTGTGACGAAATGATCGTTATTTCGTCACAGCCTCTTTTGTGTGGGTGTATTTGGTTGGAAGAGAGACGCTCGGTCGTATGTTTTTTCAGCCGAAGGCTGGTTGTTTTGTTTTCCCCCTACTCTTTCGGCAGTTCAAGTCTTACGTACGTGCTGAACCAGCCTTTTTCGCAGGTGCAGATGGCGTTGGCGTTGTGTGCATCGAGGAAATGGGCGAGGGATTTCATGCCTATGCCGTGGCCCGGGGCATTGGTTGCGGGCAGGCCGTTTTCGTCGAATGCGACTTTGCCGTCAAAGCGGTTCTTGATGAGAATATTCAGCATGTCGTCCTGGCGGACGGCGATGACGGTCAGGGCGCGCTGGCCCTCCGGCTGTTTCTCACTGGCATGAACGGCATTTTCGATGAGGTTGGAAAAGACCATGGATAAATCTGTGCTGAAAGACGGGCTGCAGTCAGGGATATCGGCCTTAGCCGTGACGGTAATCCCCTCCTGTTTCGCCGCGTCAAGGTACGTCGTAAGGGCGGCGTTGACGACTGTGTTTTTGCAATACTGCTGCCGTTTCGTCTGCTCGAGTTTGCATCCGATCTGCTCAATCAGCTTCAATGCGGGCTCATATTCCCCATGGGATACGAGGTCTGTCAGTCTTTGCAGGTATTCCCGCTGCTTTTTCCAGAAAACTTCCATCAGCTTCTGTGCTTCATTCAGCGACTGGACGTAGTTCTGATTGGACCGGATCTGGGCCGTGAGGGCATCTTTGCGTTCATAGGCCAGGTACACGGCATCGACCTGTTCGAGCCCGGCCTTTACGCTGAATGCGATAAGGAGCGCGGCGCAGGTAATGATGATTCTCGGCACGAGCATTTCTACATGCAGCACCTCAGGAACCCTCTGTGTGGTAAAAAATGCCGCTTCTGCAAAGATCAGGCATGGGAGGATACAGATATATTTCCAGTACCCCCGCATGCTGAGCACATGGTCGTTCCGGAATACCTCATTGAAGTATTGGATCAGGACCGGCAGGCACAGCAAATAGCCGATGGTGTACAGGAAGAGCTCCAGCGGAAAGAGCGCAGGGCTTTCCCTGCCCGGGAAGATTCCCATCTGGATGAGTACGTAGAACAGGTAGTAGACGAGCGTGTGGAGCATAATCATAAAGACGCTGCGCAGGGCAAACACATAGATATGCCGGAAGAAATACAAGCGGATGATGATGACGGCCCAGATGAAATAAGGAATCCAGAGCACGGTATAGAGCCATTTGAACATGACGAGGGAATACGCCCACTGCCCGCCAAGAGAAACGACCAGCAGGGCCAGTGTCTCGGCTGTGAAACAGGCAGCGTACCCGGCATATATCCACCGCTTCTGCTGCTCAGAGATAAAAGGGACAAATGACGCATACTGCAGGTACGCAGGCGGCACGACGGACAGCGTCAGAAGAAAGGTAATGAGTATACAGATCATACGGCATCCCCTTTCTTCCAAGGGATACGCAGATTGACGATCATCCATCCCTCTTCACACGTATACCGGCTGTCTGCCTGATGGCGCGTCATAAACGGCGCGAGCGATAGGAACGCTCTCGCATACCCGCCATTTCTTGGACGGCCTTCCTCATCCATTTCTACCGGCTCCGTCTGACGGTTCCCGATAACCAGCATGACAGCCGTATCCGTCTGGCGCGCAATGACGATGACGGCCCGCGTTTCCTTATCCTGCTGCCGGCTCTCCGCCATCGCGGCCTCCGTCAGGAGGGCAGCCGCCTCTCCCAATTCCTGCTCGAAGGGAAGCTCCGGAGCCAGTGACAAGTCTGCCATGACATGGATTCCCTCATCCCGGGCCTCCTCCACGAGAGGCTGCAGCGCTTTCTTCATGCAAGCATTCTCTCCCCAATGATATGGCTGCGTGTGGGCCAGCTCCTCTTTAAGCGTTTCCAGAAATGCCAGAGAATCAGCGCTGTTCTTTTCCTGAATCAGACTGGACAGAAGACGAAGCTGGTGCCGCGTGTCATGACGATAGATTGACAGACGCTTCTGCGAGGCCTGAAGCATCCGCGTATAATTGGCAAACATTTCCATCTGCGTCATCAAAGCTGCATTCTCACGCTTCACATCGATGGCCGCGCTCATTTTCCGTGTACTGAGGTACATCGTGATGGCAATGCAGATACCAAAAAAGGCCTGCAGCATCCGCGGAACAAGGTACTCCCGTGCAACAGGCTCGTTCGTATGCGCCAGGATGATGGAATACAGCAGCGCCAGCACAGGAATCGCAGCCATATATTTCCAGAAAGCCAGCATATCCACCATGCGGTTCGTCGTAATCACCGTGTGGAAAAATTTCAAAAGCACCGGGATCAGCAAGGCATACGACAGCGTATACGCCAGGAGGTACTCGTCGATATACTGGAAAAATTCATCCCGGGAAACGAAAAGGAGCTCGACATTCATGACCAGCGTAAGCACCGCCACGACGAAAAGCCCCTGCATCCCCAGGACAAATATATATTGCAGCCGGTACGAAGGGACAAACAACAGCCCAATCAAAAGACAGGGAATCGCATGCACGGCAAAAACATCCTTAAAGGAAATCCATGCGGCTCCTACAGTTCCCTGAGAAAATATCTCTATGACGCCTGCGAAAAAGGCAAGGTACAAAATGACAAACGCCCCGGCTAGCCGGCGGGAATCCCGAGGTGTCAAAAGAGATGCAAAAACTCTGTACTGAACAAAAAGAGACGGCACCATGGCAAGAAGGAGCAGATTAACCGACAGAGAATGCATAGAAATGACCTTCCTTTGAACAAGTATAAGCGCTTTGATTATTTTAATTATTTTGTATACGATTATTCTTGAATGTATTATAGCAATAAAAACGATATACTGTAAATATTGATACTGTTCCGAGGAATCCCGATTTGGAAAAACCAAAAAGAGGGCTTTGACGAATGTGCAATCACTTCGTCAAAGCTCTCTTTGGGCGTGGATGGGAATCGATGGGAGAAGCGAAATACTCGCCTTCCCAGACGGGGAAG
>ENA-OVFR01001504-OVFR01001504.1-human-gut-metagenome-genome-assembly--contig:-NODE-1504-length-11855-cov-8.245254_pt1 | contig 11855 bp, 5 predicted proteins | sample MGYA00237762_ERZ505403 | MGnify/ENA primary metagenome ERZ505403 (study PRJEB26158, sample SAMN06016376) | human gut metagenome | biome: human gut; feature: ankylosing spondylitis patient; material... | reverse complement strand
AATATGACCCACTTTTGAAAGGGGCTATCCGAAAAAATCTTCTGACCGAAAGAATCGACATTGTGAAGCCCCTCGGTTGGTATCGTGACAGCCCGACATTGACGGATGTGGATGTGAAATATCTGCTCCTATATTTTGAAGAAAACTATGGATTGACCGTAGAGAAGAAAATCATAGACGCAGTTGCGGTTATTGCCAATGAAAATCGTTACCACCCTGTCTGTGATTTTCTCAATGCCTTGCAATGGGACGGAACAGAACGCATACGCTTCTGTCTGCACCGCTTTCTCGGTTCTGATACAGATGATTACACCTATGAAGCATTGAAGTTGTTTCTGCTGGGTGCTATCTCACGAGCCTTTAAGCCGGGGTGTAAATTTGAGGTAATGCTCTGTCTTGTAGGCGGTCAGGGAGCCGGAAAGTCCTCTTTCTTCCGTTTGCTTGCGGTCAATGATGATTGGTTCTCTGATGACTTGAAAAAGCTGGATGATGAAAATGTGTACCGCAAAATGCAGGGGCATTGGATTATTGAAATGTCGGAAATGATTGCAACCGCCAACGCTAAGAGCATTGAAGAAATCAAGTCCTTTCTGAGCCGACAAAAGGAAACCTATAAGATACCCTATGAAACACATCCGGCAGACAGAAAACGACAATGTGTGTTTGGAGGTTCTTCTAATACCCTTGACTTTCTTCCCCTTGACCGAACAGGCAACCGCCGCTTCGTTCCGGTTATGGTCTATCCTGAAAGGGCTGAGGTTCATATTTTGGAGGATGAACAGGCTTCCAGAGAGTATATCAATCAGATGTGGGCAGAAGCTATGGAGATTTACAGAAGCGGCAATTTCCGTCTGAGATTCAGTCCGGCTATGAACGCTTATCTGAAAGCCCACCAAAAGGACTTTATGCCGGAGGACACAAAGGCAGGACAGATTTTAGACTATTTGGAACGCTATTCCGGCAGCATAGTCTGCTCTAAGCAGCTTTACAAGGAAGCACTGGGGCATGATTATGACGAACCGAAACAATGGGAGCTGCGAGAGATCAACGACATTATGAATAACGCTGTCACAGGCTGGAGGGCGTTCAGCAATCCGAGGTATTTTCCAGAGCCTTACCGCCGACAAAAGGGCTGGGAGCGTATCAGGAATGACAACGAGCCTGACAACAGCATGGATGGTTTTCAAGAAATCCCGACAGAGGAAATGGAACAGTTAGGACTTCCGGAAGAATGGTTGAAGCAAAAATAAAAGCCCGTTGTCGCTTCGGTTGTCGAGCCGGTTGTCGGTCTGGTTGTCGGGCAAAAATCCCGAAAGCCTTGATATTGCGGCACTTTTCCCTCTCTGACAACCATGACAACCAATATTATAAAGAAAAAGGAAATAGTAAAAAGATAGTATCGCCCGATAAAGAAAAAAGGTTTTCTGATGTCCGTTGTCGGAACTTCGTTGTCAGACCTTTCCTTGTCGGGCTTTTTCATTCAAGGAGGAATATCGTATGACAAATATTGTGAACAGTACACTACCCACCCCAAATAACCATTCGGAGAAAAACAAACCGGATGGAGTTTTTGTGATTAAGCAAGGCAAAACAAATTATAAAGTCAAAGTGTTTTTTGACCATAGTAGCGGTTTGACTGCTGAGGACAGGTTGAAACGCATTATTCAGGCAGAAGCAGAGAGAGAATCTGCGTAAGTAATATGAAAAATATCCACGCACCCCCTTGACAAAAGCTTTCAGAGGACACCCTGCTGCACGCTATGGAAACCGCCAGTGCAGACAGTATGCCGGAGGGCGTGGAGCGTCAAGGCATCGGCACCCCGGCAACCCGTGCCGCAACTATTGAAAAACTGGTGCAGAAGGGCTTTCTGGAACGGAAGGGCACCAAGATAACCAAGGTGCTGCTGCCCACCGACAAAGGCAAAGCCCTCATCACCGTGATGCTCGAAGAAATTCAGTCTCCGGAAATGACCGCCGATTGGGAAACAAAGCTGCTGCAAATCGAACGCGGCGAAATGGAGCCGGAAACTTTTATGACTGAAATCAAGGAAATGATCTCCTCGCTGGTAACGACCACCGAGGCTAGGAAAGGAGCGAGTGCGCTTATGAAAAACAAAATCATTGGTGTCTGCCCGAACTGTGGTGCAAATGTTGTGGAGCGTGAAAAGGGCTGGTTCTGCGAGAACCGGGAGTGCCGCTTCGTGCTGTGGAAGGACAATGCGTTCTTCAAGCGTCTGGGCAAGCGGCTGGATTCCCATGTGGCGGACAAGCTGCTGCGGGATGGCCGTGTCCGCCTGAAGGACTGCAAGAGTGCCAAGGGCAAGACCTACAATACCACCGTGCTGCTGTCCTGTGAAGCGGATGGCCGCAGCAAGTTTTCTCTGGAATTTGAAGGTGGGTGCTGATGGAGCAGAAAAAAGAAGCGGTCTACCTTATCAACGATGAACGCTATCTCCACCTCCGGGAAAACGGTGCAGGGGTCGGCTTTGCCACTTATAACAAGGTAACTGGCGAGCCGCTGGAAAGTGGGCAGATCTCGGAAAAGAACCTGCCGCCGGATGGCAGGAACATGATGTCTGCTGCCCGGAACTGGTATCTGTTTGAACTTTCGGACGATGACCGCAAGGCCATTCAGCAGGAAAGCGTAAAAATCCTTGAAACCATCCCGCAGGCTGGCATCGGCAGACGGCGTATCTGGGAACCAGAAACAATACCGCCAGATATTCGGCTCATCAACAGCTATTATGATGATCTCCACCGCGTTCCCGATGGCGGTGTGATTCAGGTGGACTACCCAGATGGCCGCAGCTTTACGTCACGGCTGGAATATTTGGACGATTACCATTTTGACATGGGTGGTTTTGGCAATGTGTTCCACATCTGCCAGTTTGCTGAGGTGATGGAACGCAATGGAGCCGACTATTACCCGGAAATTCAGACGCAGGACGAACAGGGTGCATGGGAGCTGGGCGGTAAGGGCTATATCACCATCCAGTCCACGGATGAGGGCTGGGACTACACCATCTACCACAGAGACTTTTCTGTGATGGATAGCGGTCAGGTCAATGACCCGGAACTGACGATTCAGGAAGTCCGGGAAGAAATTCTGGAAGCACATCACATGGAAAAAGGTCGGCGGCTGATACAGGACTACGATTTTATCATGGACAGAGCCGCCGAAGCCGAAGAACTGGGGCTGAACAGCCACTCTTCCACGCTGGAAAAGCTGGCTTCACTGGCTGGCGCAAAAGAGAAATGCGATGCCCCGGAGTGCAGCCCTGTTGGGTTCCGGAAAGTGAGAGATGCTCATGAACTTTAATGGCGAAGAATTGACGCTGATGATGCTCTACAATTCCGGCTCCCGACTGGGTTTGATGTAGGAGCTGCGCCTGATGCAATGTTACCTGACGCCCGATGAAACTGCCCTGCGGGAACTGTCCGAACAGGTCATTGAAAAGCTGAAACTTATGACCGATGCCGAGTTTTCCGAACTGGAATTTCCGCTCAACTGATTTTTGCCGCCGTTTGGCGGCATACATATCCTCTTTTATGTTAACGAATAGTATGGTATACTTTACTTAACAAGTCGCACTCGATGAATTTCATATATTTTGAGAGGATAATAAGATGTTAAAGGATATTGCAGGCATAAGAGTATGTGGTGCCAACTTTGAAAACTCGTCAGACATATTATTTCTCGATCCTCATAACGGCAACAAAATTAAAAAGGTCAAAGGAAGTTTACTTTATGGCCGAAACGGTGCTGGAAAAAGCACACTGGCTAAGGCTGTAAAAAGTGCAAAGGGAGAAGTTCAGGAGGCTATCATCCAAGCTGACTTTTTGGATTCAAACAATTCTCCATTTGAATTAACGCCCGAAGATAAGTCACACATTTTCGTATTTGATGAAGAATATGTTGACAAAAATATAAAGATTCAAGAGTCCGGGCTAAATACAATTGTAATGTTAGGACATCAAGTAGAGCTTGCCGAGCAAATACAAACTGAACGAAAGAACTTAGAAGAACTAAAGACCGCACGCGATGCACAAGAAGCCATAGTGCAGACGTATGAAAAAGATGACACCGAAACTTCTCCTAAGTATCATATGAAAAAAATGCGCTATGCACTTCAAGGCGATGACTGTTGGGCAGGTAGAGATAAATTGATAAAAGGCAACCGACAGAACACCTCCGTTCATAATGATACATACAAGCACCTTGTCCCCTTCTCCACATCGAAAACGCGTGACCAGCTAATTGTAGAGTTTAACGAGACATTAAAATCACTTCGAGAAGCTCAGCAAGGTAACGCGACAATCTCAAGTAGCATATCAACATTTAATATCCATTATGATGAAGAGAAGATAATGCGGCTCCTAAAGATGAAAATTGAAAAGCCGGAGTTGACCGAAAGAGAACATTATTTGCTCGAACTAGCACAAACAGGAAATACTTCTCAATTAAATAGAATGGTTACTATTTTCTCAAATAAAAATGTTTGTGCCTGCCCTGTGTGTATGCAACCAGTTTCAGAAGAGTATAAGCAAAATCTAGTTCAAAGTGTTCAAAAGGTACTTAGCAAAGCTGTTGAGGAACATCAGGAATCTCTACGCCAATTTATAATGGATGAAATCGAATTTAACTTTTCACCATTCATAAAACTAGCAAATACTGACTTATGTTCGAAGCTGTTGTTAGAATTCAATGCTGCAATTAAATATAACAACTTGGTTATTCAAAGCAAAATAGATGATCCTTATACCCCCTGTGAGCAGCAATTACAACCCATCTCTACTTTGTTAACTCGACTAAATGTCGCATTTGACAAGTTGGAATGTGAGAGAATTGAATACAACAAAGAGATTACTGCTACAAAACCAATTGTTGATCACTTAACAAAAATCAATAATCAAATTGCGCATTTTGATATTCAAGATTCGTACTTGCGGTATCTTGCATGTGCTGCTCAAGCTAAAAAGGAACAAGAAAAATTAGTTGAGCTACAAAATGCTTCTGCTCGTACAAAGCATCGTTTAGACGAGTTGGAAGCCATGCAGAAGAATGTTCAAGTTGCTGTTTCAATTATCAATAATAACTTAAATTATATATTCTTCTCAAACACCAGATTCAAAATTGACTATCGCAACGGAAATTATATACTGCTTTCCAATGGAAAATCCGTGCGTCCCTCTCAAGTATCGCAAGGCGAGCGAAATATAATTGGATTGTGCTATTTTTTTGCCAGTATTTTACAAAATCAAGAGGAGTCTTCTGGATATACAAAAGAGTACCTATTAGTAATTGACGATCCTGTTTCAAGTTTTGATATAGAGAACAAAACGGGCATCATGTCATTTTTGAGGTATCAACTTGGGAAATTTTTGTTAGGAAACAAAGATACCCGCGCAATCATTATGACTCATGATTTGCCCACATATTACGACTCCGAAAAAATATTCAAAGAATTGACTGCAGCGAGCGAAACAATATGTGGCGAAAAGCCGGTTTACCGCTTGTATGAATTAAAAAATCAAAAACTGGTCACATTTTCTTACAATAAGCGTCAGGAATATTCAGAACTTATAAAAATCGTCTACAATTATGCACTGGGAAATGCAACCGAGTACGAATTAGTTATTGGAAATATTATGCGTCAGATGTTGGAGGCTTTTTCTACATTTCAGTACAAAAAAGGATTCGATGATATTTCAACTGACCAAAGCATATTGGCCTTGTTGCCAGAAGATGTTTATAAAACCTACTTTGAAAATTTAATGTACCGTTTGATATTGAACAATGGAAGTCATCGCCTTGAACAAACCCAATCAATGTCCGATATGTATTTCTTCACTGTAATATCAGATTCTGAAAAGCAGCGAACTGCAAAAGAAATTCTTTGCTTTATCTACCTTCTGAATAAAAAGCATTTGCTATCTCACTTGGAAGGCTGCACTGATATAGAAAGTAATTTACAGCATTGGTGTAATGATATTAAAAACAGCTGTCTAATGTAAATTCGCAAATCGTTTCTGCTAATAAAAACACACGCATTTCTTTGCGGGTAACCATAAAATGGTTACCCGCTCTTTTTATATCCTGAAATCGGAAGGAGGAACGCAATGCCAAACAAAACGCAAGAATGCCTGAACCTTGCCCAGCAAACGGCAAAAGAATTGACCCGGTATTGGGAAAACTGGACGGACTACCTGACCACTGCATCCCGGCTGTACAAGTACAGCTTTGCAGACCAGCTCATGATCTACGCCCAGCGGCCTGATGCCACTGCCTGCGCCAGCTTCGACATCTGGAACAATCGCATGAACCGCTATGTCCGGCGCGGCTCCAAGGGCATCGCACTGTTAGACCAGTCCAGCAGTGTGCCGCGTCTGCACTATGTCTTTGATGTGAGCGACACCGGGGTGCGCCGCAATTCCCGTGACCCGGAGGTGTGGCAGCTCGGCCCCGATCTGGTGCAGCCTGTGTCGGAAATGATTGCCAGAGAGTACGGCGTTTACCATGAAAGGCTCAGCCAGCAGATTTCTGACCTAACGGGCAAGCTGGTGGATTCCTATTGGGACAACAACAGCGGCGACATTCTCGACATCGTTGACGGTTCGTTCCTGATAGATTATGATGAAGCCGGACAGGAGTTCCAGTTCAAATCTGCCGCCGCAATCAGCATCCTGTATACGGTTCTGGAACGCTGCGGCCTTGAGCCGGACGGTCATTTTGACCGTGACGATTTTCAGGCCATCTTCTCTTTTTCCACGCCTGCCGCCGTGTATGCGCTGGGCACCGCAGTCAGCGAATGCAGCCGGGATGTGCTGCGCAACATCGAACGAACCGTAAAAACGACAATCCGCCGCCGCAATGTAGAAAGGAGCCAGTATGAATATGAACAGCAGGAACGTGACCTACTCGACCGTCGGGGACTACCAGCTCCCGAACCTGACCCTGCCCCAGCAGGAGAAAGCACTGGGCAAATACGGCAGACTGCGCCGGACTTACCTGATGAAGCATCGCCCGGTGCTGTACAATTCGATGCTCCTGTCGGGGACTCTGCATCCGCACCTGTTGGAAGTGGAACAGACCGCAGAGAGCCGGATGCAGCAGACCATGCAGGAACTGCTGAAGCAGAACCCGGCTCCAAACAAAGAGCGGCATCAGATGGAGTGGGTGCAGCACATGAACAGCCTGAAAGCACAGGCCGAGGAACTGGTGATGAACGAGCTGATTTACAGCTAAGTTTCTTCGATGTGGCTATTCCCACCGAAGCCGAACAAATTGAATCCATCGACCAAGCGGAGAGCGAAAAATCGCCCTCCGCTTTTGTTTTGTCTCAGGCCGAGATTGAAAATGCGCTGCGGAGAGGTTCCAATTTTGAAGATAGCAAACTTCGGATATGGCAAATTTATCAGATGCAACCTGACCGAAATCTCCGGGCAAAAGCTCTCGCCAAAGAATACGCACCATACGGCCCCGGTGGTTCCTCGCACACTTATCTGGACGGAAGCAGTGGTTGGCTTGACCATGACAGCAAGGGGCTGACGTTTGAGCATTATCCCGACCATCGGAAAACGCTCCTCCGCTGGGATCGGGTTGAAAAGTATATCGACCTGATGATTCAGTCTGACCGCTACCTGTCGGACAAAGAAAGAAGAGCCAGCGACTTTCCCCTTGAACTGAACGCCGCCAGTGCAGCCGAATACACTGCATTAAAGGTGCAGCACCCGGATACTCTGGTTGGATTTGAAGCTGGCGGCAATTTTATGTTCTATGGAGAAGATGCTGCCAAGGTCGCAAAAGTTCTCAACAGTGCTTTGTTCACGAGAGAAACAGCACTGGGCGAAGTTCGGGTCACAGGCTTTCCACCTAGCTTATGGGCAAAAAAGTCAAAAGAATTGTGGTCTGCGGGCAACGATGTTTACCTTGCCGGATTGAACGAAGATGGGACTCATCACCAGACTAAACATCTGCACAAAGAGGACTATCTGCCCATCGGCTCCGTTATCAAGATGGATGGCCGGGAATTTCGGATTGATGGTGTGGACTTTGATAAGGGCAAGGTTTCCTTGCAGGATATGGCACTAGCCGATATGCGGATGCCGATTTTCCGGGAAGAACCGCTGGCTATTGTCCGGGAATTGTACGAGCAGCAAGATGAAGCCCTTGATGCTGCTCCCGAAAAGGCCGTTGATTACAAGGTCGGGGACGATGTTGTGGTAGACCTTCCCACCCGAACCATCGAGGGCAAAGTTGGTTATGTGGGCGAAACCGATGTGCGCATCGACACCAGCGCGCAGGGGCAGTCGTGGGATAACGAAGTTATCAACAAACGACAATTCGAGGATGGCTTGCGGCAGAATGAACAGGTTACTACGCAGCCAGATGATACTGTAAAAACGGTTGCCATATACCCTGCTGAAGAAAACCGTATGCCTTATGATATTGTAATCCAGACGATTGGCTCAAAATCACCTACTCTGGATGCAGTTGAACCGGAACGATCCACACTTGAACTTGCCGGGAACTTCCACATCACGGATGATGATTTGGGTGTCGGAGGCCCCAAACAGAAATTCGCCCGGAACATCGAAGCCATCCGCACCCTGTTCAAACTGGAAGAGGAGCACCGTGGTGCCACCGCCGAGGAGCAGCAGGTGCTTTCGCAATATGTGGGCTGGGGCGGTCTGGCAGACGCTTTTGACCCCAACAAGGAAAATTGGTCTGCCGAGTACACCCAGCTGAAAGAACTGCTCTCTGAGGATGAATACGCCGCCGCTCGCGCTTCTACTCTGAACGCCCACTATACCAGCCCCACCGTGATCCGTGGCATTTACAATGCCGTGGAGCACATGGGTTTCCGCAGTGGTAACATTCTGGAACCGTCCATGGGTGTAGGCAACTTCTTTGGAATGCTGCCGGATAGCATGGCGGGCAGTCGCCTATATGGTGTGGAACTGGACAGCATCACCGGGCGCATCGCCCAAAAGCTGTACCCGCAGGCAGACATTACCGTAGCCGGTTTTGAGACCACCGACCGTCGTGATTTTTATGACCTCGCTGTGGGCAACGTGCCCTTTGGTCAGTACAAGGTCAACGACAAGGCGTACAACAAACTTGGCTTTAGCATCCACAATTATTTCTTTGCGAAAGCCATCGACCAGGTGCGGCCCGGCGGTATTGTGGCATTTGTCACCAGCCGTTATACGCTGGACAGTAAGGATTCTGCTGCCCGCAAGCACATGGCAGAACGAGCCGATTTGCTGGGGGCTATCCGTCTGCCCAACAATGCGTTCCGTGCTAACGCTGGTACGGATGTTGTCAGCGACATTATCTTTTTGCAAAAACGTGACCGCCCCATTGACCATGAGCCGGACTGGGTGCAGTTGGGCAAAACAGAAGATGGCTTTGCCATCAACCAGTATTTCGTAGACCACTCGGAGATGATTCTGGGCGTACTCTCCACCGAAAGCACCCAGTATGGACGAGAGGAATTGACCGTTGCTCCCATCGAGGGTGCAAACCTTGCAGACCAGCTTGCAGAAGCGGTACAGCATATTGAGGGGCAATACACCGAAGTTGAGGTAGAAACACCAGATATTGCGGATGTCGAAAATGAGAAGCATATTCTCCCGGCTGACCCGGATGTAAAAAACTTCTCCTACACCGTGGTGGACGGCGAGGTGTTCTACCGGGAAAATTCCGTGATGACGCAGGTGGAACTGTCCGACACCGCCAAGGGACGTGTCATCGGCATGGTGGAACTGCGGCAGACCGTCAATGACCTGATCGACCAGCAGTTGAACGACTACCCGGACGAGGATATCAAGGCAACACAGGAGCGTTTGAACGCCGCCTACGATGCCTTTACCGCAAAGTACGGCTTGCTGAACGACCGCAAAAACGGGCGGCTGTTTGAGCAGGATTCCTCGTATTATCTGCTGTGCTCGCTGGAAAATCTGGACGAGCAGGGGCAGCTCAAGAGCAAGGCGGCGATGTTCACCAAGCGCACCATTCGCCCGCATGAGCCGGTCACGCAGGTGGATACGGCATCGGAGGCGCTGGCGGTATCTCTCTCCGAAAAAGCGCAGGTGGATCTCGGCTTTATGTCGGAGCTGTCCGGTAAAAGTGAGGACGAGCTGGTGCAGGAGCTTTCCGGGGTCATTTACCGGAATGTCCGTTGCGGTCTTACGCCGGAGGAGATCAGTCCGGTGCAGCTTGATCTGGCGGCATATCCCTATGTCACCGCCGAAGAATTTCTGTCCGGCAATGTGCGGAAAAAGCTGCGTATGCTGCAGGCGCTACAAGCAGCGCTACCGGCTGAAAAGAAGCAGGAGCTTGCCGGGTATCTCTCCGCCATGGAAGCTGTGCAGCCGACAGAGCTGACCGCTGCGGAGATCGGTGTGCGGATCGGTGCATCATGGGTGCCTACCGATGTCTATCAGCAGTTTATGTTCGAGCTGTTCGGTACCAGCGTATACGCCAGGCAGAGAATGCGGGTCGTTCGCTCCGAATACAGCGGAGAATGGAACATCAGCAACAAAAGCATGGACGGCGGCAACATCAAAGCCGTCACCACCTACGGCACCAAGCGTATCACGGCATACCACATCCTGGAGCAGACACTGAATCAGCGGGTAGTCAAGGTGTTCGATACCGTTGTGGAGGACGGCAAGGAGCGGCCAGTGCTGAATGTGAAGGAAACTGCCATCGCCCAGGATCGGCAGGAGCTGATCAAGTCCAAGTTTGCCGATTGGCTGTGGCAGGACATCGACCGACGCGAACGGCTGTGCCGCATCTATAATGACACCTTCAATTCCATCCGCCCGCGGGAATATGACGGCAGCCACATCCGCTTTGTGGGGATGAACCCGGAGATCAGCCTGCGAAAGCATCAGGTGAACGCCATCGCCCATGTATTGTACGGCGGCAATGCGCTGTTGGCACACGAAGTGGGTGCAGGGAAAACCTTTGAAATTGTTGCCGCCGCTATGGAAATGAAGCGTCTGGGGCTATGCACCAAGTCGCTGATCGTGGTGCCCAACCACATCACGGAACAGTGGGCGGCAGAATGGCTTCAGCTCTACCCAGCCGCTAACATTTTGGTAGCTACCGAACGCGATTTTGAAAAGCGCAACCGCCGCAGGCTGTGTGCCCGTATTGCCACCGGAGATTATGATGCAATCATCATCGGCCACAGTCAGCTCATGAAGATCCCCCTGTCCCGTGAACGGCAACAGGCCATTTTGCAGCGGCAGATCGACGAGGTGCTGCTGGCCATCAGCGACGCTAAGCGGCAGAAAGCAGAAAACTTCACCATCAAGCAGATGGAGCGAACCCGTAAGTCATTGGAGGCGCGGCTGGAGAAGCTCAACGATCAGAGCACCAAGGACGACACCGTGACCTTTGAGGAGCTGGGCATCGACCGGCTGTTCATTGATGAGAGCCACAGTTTCAAAAATCTCTTTTTGATGACGAAAATGCGCAATGTCGGCGGTATCGCGCAGACGGAAGCGCAGAAGTCCTCGGATCTCTTTGCCAAGTGTCAGTATCTGGACGAGCTGACCGACAGCCACGGTGTTATCTTCGCCACCGGCACCCCGATCTCCAACAGTATGGTGGAATTGTATACGGTGCAGAGGTACTTGCAATATCAAACCTTGCAGGAGATGGGTCTTATCCACTTCGACGATTGGGCCAGCGACTACGGTGAAACCGTTACCGCCATCGAGCTTTCCCCGGAGGGCAGCGGCTATCGCCCGAAAACCCGTTTTGCAAAATTCTTCAATCTGCCGGAGTTGATGGCAGATCGGAAGAGCGTCGTGTAGGGAAAGAGTGTAGATCTCGGTGG
>ENA-OVFR01001494-OVFR01001494.1-human-gut-metagenome-genome-assembly--contig:-NODE-1494-length-11969-cov-2.778916_pt1 | contig 11969 bp, 16 predicted proteins | sample MGYA00237762_ERZ505403 | MGnify/ENA primary metagenome ERZ505403 (study PRJEB26158, sample SAMN06016376) | human gut metagenome | biome: human gut; feature: ankylosing spondylitis patient; material... | reverse complement strand
GGAGCTGTGCCGTACCCTGTGGCCGGAGGCGTTTTAAATGGCTGAGTACACCCATGTGGGGCCGGGCCTGCCGCCGCTGCACGGGGCGCAGGCCAACGCACTGATTTTAGGCAGCTTTCCCAGCCCCAAAAGCCGGGAGCAGGGCTTTTTCTACGGCCACCCGCAGAACCGCTTTTGGCCGATGCTTGCCGCTGTGACCGGCGAGCCGGTGCCCGATTGGGCGGACATTGAGGCAAAAAAACGCATCATCCTGCGCCACGGTCTGGCCGTGTGGGATACCATCGGCGCCTGCGACATACGCGGGGCGTCAGATGCGTCCATCCGCAACGCGGTGCCGAACGATGTGGCGGCGCTGATCCGGCAGCTGGGGGTGCAGGCGGTCTTTTGCAACGGTGCGGCATCCGGCCGTATCTACGCCAAATATGCAGAGCCTCTGACCCACCTGCCCGCTGTGGTGCTGCCCAGCACCAGCCCCGCCAACGCCGCTTGGTCCCCTGCGCGCCTGCAGGCGGCCTGGGGCGCGGCGCTGGCACCGTTTTTGCACGCGGATGGTTGCAAGTGAACGGATTTTGTTCTATAATGAATTTGTGCCAGACTCCCGTAGGGGCGGATTCTATATCCGCCCGCAGGCAGCCCGGCACGGAACGGGCGGATATGGAATCCGCCCCTACGGAATGATGATACGGGAGGTGCCTGCATGAGCAAATGGCAGGAAAAAACCAAACGCCCGGTGCTGCCCATTTATATGGCGGCGCTGGTGTGGCCGGTCGGGGCGCTGCTGCTGCCGCCGTACCGCCTGTCCAACCTGTTGATTCTTGCGGGGCTGAGCCTGATCGCCTACGCTGTGGGGACAAAGCTCTGCCCCACCCGCGTCGTGCGCACGCTGATCCCCTACGCCACCGGCAGTGAGGATGTGGACGCGATGCTCAACGGCATTGCCGCCAATCTGGATGCACTGCACAAGCTGAACGAGGCGATCCCCGACCCGCAGCTTTCCGCTGCGATGGAGCGGATGGAAAAGGCGGGCCGCTCCATTGTGGAAACGGTGGAAGCCACCCCCGCCAAGGCAAAGCAGGTGCGCCGCTTTGCCAACTACTATCTGCCGGACGCCGTGAATGTGCTGCAGCAGTATGCGCAGCTGGCCCGGCAGGGGGTGCGCGGCGAGAACGCCGCCGCCATCCGTGCCGAGGTGGAGCACAATGCGTCCTCCATTGCCACGGCCTTTGAAAACCAGCTGGATGCACTGTACGCCGCAGAAAGCATGGACCTGTCGGCAGACCTGACCGTGCTGCAGAACATGCTCAAAGGGCAGGGACTGAGTAAATAAACGGATATACTGGAAAGGAAGGAATCTCCTATGGCAGACAACACGTTCAACTTTGACCTCGACGCACCCGCTGTGCCTACCCTGACGCTGGACCCGGCTCCGGCACAGGAGCAGGCCCAGCCCAAACAGCCGGAACCCGCCGCTGCCCCCGAGGCACAGGTCAAGCTCAGCCCGGAAGAGCAGGCCATGGTGGATCAGTTCGCGGAGAAGATCGACATCACAAACAGCCAGCAGGTGCTGCAGTACGGCTCCGCCTGCCAGAAGAAGATCGGCGACTTCTCCGAGGCGGCGCTTTCCAAAGTGTCCACCAAAGACCTCGGCGAGGTGGGCGGCATGATCAGCGACCTTATCGGGGAGCTGAAGAACTTTGACGCCGCCGAAGAGGAAAAGGGCATCCTCGGCTTCTTCAAGAAAAAGGGCAGCCAACTCGACAACATGAAGACCAAGTACAGCAAAGCGGAAACGAACGTCGAGACCATCCAGTCCGCCCTCGAAAAGCATCAGGTGCAGCTGCTCAAGGATATTGCGATGCTGGACAAGATGTACGAGCTGAACATGGCCTATTTCAAAGAGCTGAGCATGTATATCCTCGCGGGTAAGAAGAAGCTGGCCGACTTCCGCGCCCACGAGCTGCAGCAGGCGATGGACAAGGCAAAGGCTTCCGGCCTGCCTGAGGACGCACAGGCCGCACGCGATCTGGCCGACCAGTGCGAGCGCTTCGAGAAAAAGCTCTACGACCTCGAGCTGACCCGCACCATCAGCCTGCAGATGGGCCCCCAGATCCGGCTTTTGCAGAACAATAACTCCATGATGGCCGAGAAGATACAGTCCACCATCGTCAACACCATCCCCCTGTGGAAGAACCAGATGGTGCTGGCACTGGGTCTGGCCCACAGCCAGCAGGCCATGCAGGCCGAACGTGCCGTCACCGACATGACCAACGAGCTGCTGAAAAAGAACGCCGACGCCCTCAAAATGGGTACCATCGAGACGGCCAAGGAGTCCCAGCGCGGCGTCGTGGACATCGAGACCCTGCAGCAGACCAACAAGAGCCTGATCGAGACGCTGGACGAGCTGAACAAGATCCAGAGCGAGGGCCGCGCAAAGCGTGCCGCTGCCGAGCAGGAGCTCACCCGCATCGAAGACGAGCTGAAACAGAAGATGATGGAGATCCGGAGCTGAAATGGCAAACGCTGATTTTTCCAGAGAACAGAATCAAACGCCCGGCGGCTTTGACAGCGGCAGCTACCGCGAGGCAAAGCGCCCGGACACCGAGGCAGTGCGCCTGACCCCCTTGCAGCAGAAGCTGGCCGGGCTGGAAAAGGCGCTGCCCACTGCGATGGCAAAGCAGGGCACAGCCCTTGTGCTGAGCGTGGTGGTGATGCTGGCGGCGTTCGTGGGCTTTGGCGGTGCCAAGGTCAGGGGAAAGTATAACGAGGCCCGCCAGTGGTTCACCACCGGCGTTTCGGCCGACAACGGCTATGCCCTGAGCGAGGAGCTGACCACCCGTGCCAACACGGCGGCAAATATCATCACCACCGGCGCAAACACGCTGGGGTCTGACAGCGCCGAGGTGCAGGCCGCACAGGCAGCGCTGGATGATTTCTCTGCCTGCCTGGAAGCAGTGCAGAACGGCAGCAAAAAGCAGTCCCTGACCTCGCTGCCCTATTATCAGGGCAGTGCCATGCACGTCCTCTATCAGGCCAATGAGGCTTTGGGCACTGTGATCGATCAGCTCTATGCAAAAATGCAGGAGCAGGCCGCTGACCCCATGAAGATGGGGGCAGTGCAGGGCCAGTACGGCCAGTTCAACAGCGCAGACACCATCATTGGTAATCTGCAGTACACTGATGCAGTGTATGAGTATCAGAACGATGTCGGCGGCTTCCCGGCCAGTATGTTGGGCAGGCTGTTCGGCGTACAGGAGGTGGAACCCTTCGCATGAAAACGATGAAACGATTTGCCGCCCGCATCTGCGCCCTGTTCGTGGTGCTGACCGTCAGCCTGACGGCTCTGGTGCCCGCCGCCTTTGCGGCCACCAAGGCCCAGCTGCCCGATCTGCCCAGCAGTCAGTGCGTGGTGGATGATGCCAACATCCTGAGCAGCAGCACCAAAACGGCCATTGAGAACCTGAATGCACAGCTCACCCAGCAGTGCGAGGGTGCACAGATCGGCGTATTGACTGTGGATTATACGGGAAGTTTATCCACGGAGGATTACGCCGTGCAGGCCGCCAACACCTGGGGGCTGGGCAGCTCCAGCAAAAACAACGGTGTGCTGATCCTGCTGGTCATGCAGTCCCAGCAGTACGCCGATGGCGACTATTACCTTGCCACCGGTGACGGCTTCCGCAATACCACGCTGGAAAAGCAGGCCAGCGCCATTGCCCAGACCATGGAGGATTCCTTCGCGGCGGGCGATTATGACGCGGCTGTGACCACCTGTGCCAACAATGTGGCCAGCACAATTGTCGATCTCTACGGTGTGACCCTGAGCGGGACCACCGGCACGGTCAGTAACGGCAATACGGATGGTTATAACAACGAAAATGATTACTATGAGGCCCCGGCAGCATCCTATCAATCGCCCTTCCTCACCCTTCTGGCAGTGGTGATCGTGGTGTTTGCCCTGACCTCTATCTTCGGCGGCATCCGGCGCGGCTTTGGCGGCGGCGGGTTTGGCCTTGATGATAGCGCCGATGAGGGCGGAATAGTTCTCAAACAGCTTGTCAGCGCCGAAGGACACCTTGCCGATGGGGCAGTGGATGATGTTGGTCTTGTCCAGACGATACTCGACCTTACCGGCCTTCGCCTCCTGAACAGCCTTGGCGGCGTCGGGAGTCACAGTGCCGGACTTGGGAGAGGGCATCAGACCCTTGGGGCCCAGGACCTTACCCAGACGACCCACAACGCCCATCATGTCGGGGGTAGCGACGACCACGTCGAAGTCGAACCAGTTTTCCTTCTGGATCTTCTCCACCAGGTCCATCTCGCCCACGTAATCGGCGCCGGCGGCCTTGGCAGCCTCGGCCTTGTCGCCCTTGGCGAACACCAGGACGCGGACGGACTTGCCGGTGCCGTTGGGCAGCACGATGGCGCCGCGGACCTGCTGGTCAGCGTGACGGGAGTCCACGCCCAGCTTGACGTGCAGCTCCACGGTCTCGTCGAACTTGGCGGAAGCGGTCTTGCAGATCAGCTCCAGACCCTCCTTGGGATCATACAGCGTAGCCTTGTCGATCTGCTTGGCGCTCTCTTGATATTTCTTACCTCTAAACATTTCTTACACCCTCCTTACTCGCCGACCACGACGCCCATGGAACGGGCGGTACCGGCGATCATGCTCATGGCGGCTTCCAGAGACGCGGCGTTCAGGTCGCGCATCTTCAGCTCGGCGATCTTCTGAATGGAGGCCTTGGAAATGGTGGCGACCTTCTCCTTGTTGGGAACGCCGGAACCGGACTCAATGTTGCACTCCTTCTTGATGAGGACAGCCGCGGGAGGGGTCTTGGTGATAAAGCTAAAGGAACGGTCGGCGTACACGGTGATGACCACGGGGATGATCAGGCCCATGTCATTCTTGGTGCGCTCGTTGAATTCCTTGGTAAAGGCAGCGATGTTGATGCCGTGCTGACCCAGGGCCGGGCCAACGGGGGGTGCGGGAGTTGCTTTGCCCGCGGGGATCTGCAGTTTGACGTATCCAACTACTTTCTGTGCCATTTGTAGGCACCTCCTTCAATAAAATGTGGTAGCGGCGGGGATACTTGCCGCTTTTGGCGAGACGCGCAGCGTCTCTCCCACTTTGCCGGCACACCTGCGCCGGACTTCCGCGCAGACGCTCTGCGCTCAGTTGCTGCTGACCTCGACCTGGTCCAGTTCGAGATCAACGGGGGTCTCGCGTCCGAACATGGATACGACCACGCGCACCCGGTTCTTCTCCGGCTCGATCTCCTCCACGGTACCGGTGAAGCTGGACAGCGGGCCCTCGGTGATACGCACCGTGTCGCCCACATGGTAGAGCACGACGATCTCGCGCTTCTCCATGCCCAGCGCCGCCACCTCGTCCTCGGTCAGGGGGATAGCCTTGTTGGCCTCGCCCACGAAGCCGGTGACGCCGCGGATGTTGCGGATCAGGTGCCAGGTATCGTCCGTCATGACCATCTTGATGAGGACGTAGCCGGGAAATACCTTCCGCTGCACTTCCTTCATCACGCCGGTCTCGGTGACCTCGGTGACCGTCTCCATCGGGATCTCGGTCTTGAGGACCATGTCCTCCATCCCGCGGTTCACCACGGACTTTTCGATGGCGGCCTTTACCGCGTTTTCATAGCCGGAATAGGTATGTGCTACATACCACTTTGCGTTATCAGCCATGTCCTGTACCTTAGAACAGACCGATGAGGGTATCCACCGCCAGCACGGCCACGGCATCAAAGATCCAGATCGCCGCGCCCACGATCAGGGAGCACAGCAGGACGGTGCCGGTGTTCTTGGCGGTAGTCTTGCCATCAGGCCAAACGACCTTTTTCAGTTCGCTTCTCATTTCGCGGAACCACTTGCCGCGATCCTTACTGACCTTCTTCTCTTCAGCCATGTCAATATCTCCTTCCGGTTACTTCGTCTCGGTATGGACGGTGTGCTTTCTGCAGAAGGGGCAATACTTGTTCAGCTCAAGCTTGTCAGGGGTATTCTTCTTGTTCTTCATCGTGTTGTAGTTTCTCTGCTTGCACTCGTTGCATCTCAAAGTGATCTTCACGCGCATTAACGGCACCTCCTTATTAGATTAGGCTTCCGTTCCGGAACGCCCTTTTGCCTCCCTGCCGGATGATCTCCACCTGCGCCCCCGAAGCGAAAAAGCGCGCAAAAAGAAAGCACCCACTCACAGGTAATGCCCACTATACCACACTTTCCCCCGCCGGTCAACCGTTTTTTGCAGAAAAATCCCGTATTTTTCACGGTTTCGTCCCATTTTCTGTTGCTTCCCGCCGCCATTTTGTGTATGATAGAGCCAACGTGAAAAAACGCGGCGGCGCACGCCGCGAAAAGTGAGGTACATCCCCATGAAGATCATGGCCATCGACTACGGCGACGCCCACACCGGCATCGCCATTTCCGACTACACCGAGACGCTGGCGGGCTACTCCGACACCCTCCACTCCCGCCGACAGGAGGAGGTGCTCTCCGGTATACAGCGGCTCATCGCCGAGCACGGCGTACAGCTGCTGGTGCTGGGCTACCCCCGGAACATGGATGGCACCGAGGGGCCCCGGGCCGAGAAATGCGCCGCTTTCGGCGCGCTGCTGCGGCAGGCGACCGGGCTGGAGGTCATCCTCTGGGATGAGCGCCGCACCACCATCGACGCCCACAACATCCTGTTTCAGAACGGGCAGAACGCCAAGAAGCGAAAGAAGACCGTGGATGCGGTGGCCGCTGCGCTGATGCTGGAGGGCTATCTGACCCGCCGGCGGCTGGAGGGCGCGAAATGACGGATGTTATCGTTATCGGCGGCGGCGCCAGCGGCATGATCGCCGCGCTGACCGTCGCGGAAAACGGCCGCAGCGTCGTCCTGCTGGAACGGCAGAGCCGGGTGGGGCGCAAGCTGCTGGCCACCGGCAACGGCCGGTGCAATCTGACCAACTACCATGTATCTCCCGATCATTACCATGGGGAGGACAGCGGCTTCTGCGCCCACGCGCTGCGTACCTTCGACGTGGGCGCCACGCTGCAATATTTTGCCTCACTGGGACTGCTGACGGTCAGTGAGGACAGCGGCCGCGTCTACCCCATGAGCAACATGGCCGGCAGCGTGCTGGACGTGCTGCGCTATGGGCTGGAGCGCCCCGGCATCCAGATCTGCACCGGACAGGCGGTCACCGCCATAAAGCACGCGGCGGAGAGCTTCACCGTCAGGACCGAAACGGAGGTCTTCGCCGCGCGGAAGGTCATACTGGCCGCCGGCGGAGCCGCCGGCAGCAAGGTAGGCGGCGTCATGGACGGCTATCGCCTTGCCAAAATGCTGGGGCACCACCGCACCGTGCTGTATCCCTCCCTGGTGCAGCTGAGGACCGATCCCACCTATCCCCGGGCGCTGAAGGGCATCAAGGCCGAGTGCGGCATCGCCATCCTCCGGGGCGGCGAGCGTGTGGCGGAGAACCGCGGCGAGGTGCTGTTCACTGAATACGGTGTCAGCGGCCCGGCGATCTTCGACATCTCCCGGACGGTGTCCACCGGCGGCGAGGGGCTGGTCTGCGCGCTGGACTTCTTCCCTGACTGGGAGACGCGGGAGGTGCTGGACTGGCTGCGCCTGCGACGTGAGGCCATGGGCGCCCACGAGGCCTCCACCCTGCTGGTAGGCTCCTGCCACACCCGGCTGGGGCAGATGCTCTGCAAAGCCGCCGGGTTCACCAGCCAGCGCGCCGCCGACCTCACCGACAGCGATCTGGAGCGTATCGCCCGGCAGGTGAAGCGCTTTGCGCTCCCTATCACCGGCACCTGCGGCTTTGACCAGGCCCAGGTCACCGCCGGGGGCCTGCGCACCGGGGAATTTGACCCCCGGACCATGGAGAGCCGTCTGGTGCCGGGGTTCTACGCCTGCGGCGAGGTGCTGGATATCGACGGCGACTGCGGGGGCTTCAACCTGCAGTGGGCCTGGGCCTCCGGCCGGTTGGCGGGACGGCTGTTACATATTTAATAAAGAAGGGGGATGCGCATATGAGACGGGAAGCCCTGTGGGACCGTCTGTATCTGTCCGGCATTGATAGCCGGGCGGCGGAGTTGGCCCGGGAAAACGGGCTGGGGCTGGAGATCGCGGCGTTCTGCTATGCCCCCAACTTAGAGGACCGGACCGTCGCGGACGCCATCCGGCGGGACATGGCCGGGGTGGAGCGCTTCTGGTTCCACGCCCCCTTTGCGGAGCTGGCTCCCTGTGCCATCGACCCGCTGGTGCGGCAGGTGACGGAAAAGCGGTATTGCCAGGCGGCGGATATGGCCCGGGAGCTGGGCATCCGGCGGCTGGTGATCCACGGGGGCTTCGTGCCCCAGGTGTACTTCCCGGAGTGGTATGTGGAGCAGTCGGTGCTCTTCTGGCGGGACTTCCTGCGGCAGCTGCCGCAGGATATGACCATCGCCCTGGAAAACGTCATGGAGCCGCAGCCCCGGCTGCTGGCGGAGATCGCCCGGCAGGTGGACGACCCCCGGCTGGGCCTGTGCCTGGACATCGGCCACGCCAACACCTTCGTCAGCCGGGTGCCGCCTCTGGAATGGGTGGCCCCCATGGCCCCGTGGCTTCGGCACGTCCACCTGCACAACAACGCGGGGCACGATGACCTCCACGACCCCCTGGGCCGGGGCAGCATCCCCATGGAGCAGGTGCTGGACACCATTCTGGAGCTGTGCCCGGCGGCTACGTTTACATTGGAAAATCAGGACTGCGGCCCGTCTCTTGCGTGGCTGCGGGAACACGGATACGGAGCGAACACATGACAAGGCAAGAATTGACAGCATATATGGAGTCCATTCTCCCGGCAGACCGGGAGTCCATGGACGCCGCCCGGCGGCGGCAGGCGGAGCTGGCCAAGCCCCCGGGCAGTCTGGGGGCGCTGGAGGATATGTCCATCCGGCTGGCGGGGGTCCTGCGGACGGCCCGGCCGGAGGTCCGGCGGTGCCGGGTGACGGTGCTGGCGGCGGACAACGGCGTGGTGGCGGAGGGCGTATCCTGCGCCCCCCAGTCCGTGACGGTGCAGCAGGCGGTGAACATGACCCGGCACAAAACCGGGATGTCCGCATTGGCGGCGTATTTCGGCGACGACGTGCAGGTGGTGGACGTGGGCATCCGGACGCCGGTGCCCTGCCCCCAGGTGCTGGACCGGAAAATCCGGTTTTCCACCGGCGATATCGCCGTGGAGCCCGCCATGACGGAGCAGCAGGCCCTGGACGCCCTGGCCGTGGGGCTGGACCTGGCCCGGCAGGCCAAGGCCGAGGGCATAGACGCCGTGGGCGTGGGGGAAATGGGCATCGGCAACACCACCACCTCCGCCGCGGTGCTGGCGGCGCTGACCGGGGCCTCCGTGGAGGAGGTGACCGGCCGGGGCGGCGGCCTGACGGACCGGGGCTTCGAGACGAAAAAGCGGGTGCTGCGGCAAGCGCTGGCCCTGCATCATCCGGACCCCGGCGACCCGGTGGCCGTTCTGGCGGCGGTGGGCGGCCTGGACATTGCCGCCATGACGGGGCTGTTTCTGGGCTGCGCCCATGAGGGACTGGCGGCGGCAGTGGACGGGTATATCTCCATCGTGGCAGCCCTGTGCGCCGTGCGCCTGTGTCCCCGGGTCCGGGATGTACTGTTTCTGTCCCACGCCTCCTATGAGATCGGGTATCGTCTGGCGGCGGAGAGGCTGGGTCTGGAGCCGTGCCTGCATCTGGGCATGCGTCTGGGCGAGGGCAGCGGCTGCCCGCTGCTGTTCCGGGTGATGCAGGGGGCCTGCGCGGTGCTGAACCATATGGCCACCTTCCCGGAGGCGGCCATTGAGGACGGATATCTGGCCCCCATCCGGCAGGGGGACGCATTCACGGTGGACAAATCATGAGAATTCTACTTCTTGGCGGCAGCAAAAGCGGAAAGAGTATGCTGGGCCAGCGGCTGACCCGGCAGCTGGCCGATGGCGGGCCCATGATCTACTGGGCCACCCTGGAGCCCCGGGACACGGAGGACCGGGCCATCGTCCGCCGCCACCTGGCGGAACGGGAGGGCTGGGGCTTCGGGACCCTGGAGCGGGGCCGGGCTCTGCCGGAGGGCCTGGCGCTGGTGCCCTGGGAGGGCGCGGTGCTGTTCGACAGCGTCACGGCGTGCCTGGCGTGCCAGATGTTCTCCGGCCCGCAGCCGGACGCCGCAGCCGCCGCCCGGACGGCCCGGGAGCTGCTGACCGTCAGCCGGCATCCCCGGCACTTCGTGTGCGTATGCGACGAGCTGTGGCGGGACGGTGTGACCTATGAGCCGTGGACGGAGCATTATCGCCGGGGACTGGCGGAGATCTGCCGGGCCCTGGCGGCGGAATTTGATGCGGTGGCGGAGCTGGCGGCGGGCTGCGTCCGGGTATGGAAGGGGGAGTTGCCGGATGCGTGATTGGGTATGCGGATTTTTCATGGCCTGGGGGATGTTCCTGGCCATTCCCTGCCCCAGGAAGATATGGAGCGAAAGCGCCCGGCAGAAAATGCTGGTGTGCATGCCCCTGGTGGGCCTGCTGGCCGGAGGCGTATGGGCCGGGGCGTGGCTTCTGCTGCGGGGCGCGCCGGGTCCGGTGCGGGCGGCGGTGTGCGCCGCCGCACCCTGGCTTGTGACCGGGTTCATGCACCTGGACGGCTACATGGACGTGTGCGACGCGGTGCTGTCCCGGCGGGACCTGGCCACCCGGCAGCGGATCCTGAAGGACTCCCACTGCGGGGCCTTCGCCGTGATCTGCATGGTGCTGCTGGCCATGGGCCAGTGGAGCCTGTTCCTGGCGGCGGAGGACGTGTCCTGGCTGGGCCTGCTGCTGATTCCGGCGGCCACCCGGGCCTGCGCGGGGCTGGCGGTGCTGGGGCTGCGGCCCATGGGCACCAGCCAGTATGCCGCCATGGGCCCCGCCCGGGGCGGCTATGGGGCGGCGCTGTGGGTGCTGCTGGCCCTGTCCGTGGGGCTTCCCCTGTGGCTGGACGGGAGCTTCGGCCCTCTGGCCGCCGCCGTGGGGTACGGCCTGGCGGTCTGGTACGGCTTCCGGAATCTGGACGGTATGTCCGGGGATATCTCCGGCTTTGCCCTGACCATCGGCGAGCTCTGCGGCTGCGGGGCGGCGATTCTGTGGAGGTGAGAGGATGGATCTGATCATTGGCGGCGCGTACCAGGGAAAGTGTACCTTCGCGGCGGAAAAATACGGCCTGGCGGCGGAGGATATCTGCGACCTGGCGGTAAGCGCCCCCGTTCCCGCCCGGTGCTATGTGCACCTGGAGGCCCTGACCCGGCAGGAGGCCCCGGAGGCGGCCCTTCCCCTGCTGCTGGCGGCGGAGGTGGTGATCTCCCGGGAGATCGGCAGCGGCGTGGTGCCCATAGACGCCGGGGAGCGGGCCTGGCGGGAGCGCCACGGGCGGCTGCTGCGGCAGCTGGCGGAGCAGGCCGGTCATGTATACCGGATATTTTGCGGACTGACGGAGGAATTGAAATGAAGCTGACCCTTTTGCGCCACGGAGAAACCGACGGCAGCCGCCGGGACCTGTACTACGGCGCAGCGGATATTCCGGCCCTGCCGGAGTCCCTGGCGGCGCTGCACGAAAACGCGGCGGCCTATCCCCGGGCCGCCCGGTACTACACCAGCGGCCTGCTGCGGACGGAGCAGACGTTGGAGGCCATCTACGGCCCCGTGGCCCATCAGCAGCTGCCGGGGCTGCGGGAGATGAACTTCGGCGATTTCGAGATGAAAAGCTATCAGGAGCTGAAGGACACGGCGGCCTATCAGGCGTGGATCACCGACGTAGAGCACAACGTCTGCCCCAACGGCGAAAGCGCCCCCCAGGTGCTGGAGCGGAACCGGGCCGCCATGGCTCAGGTGCTGGCGTCGGGGGAGGACGCCGTGTGCGTGGTCCACGGCGGCGTCACGGCGGGGCTGATGATGACCTGG
>ENA-OVFR01001493-OVFR01001493.1-human-gut-metagenome-genome-assembly--contig:-NODE-1493-length-11969-cov-10.462061_pt1 | contig 11969 bp, 12 predicted proteins | sample MGYA00237762_ERZ505403 | MGnify/ENA primary metagenome ERZ505403 (study PRJEB26158, sample SAMN06016376) | human gut metagenome | biome: human gut; feature: ankylosing spondylitis patient; material... | reverse complement strand
CAGATTGGACATGACCGTAGCCACCACCGTATTTCCGGGCAGCTTGCCCTTGTTCATCAGGTCCAGACCGCAGGCGGCCATGATCTGGTCGCCGTCAATCTCCTTGCCCTTCTCGTCAACAGCCAGACACCGGTCGGCATCGCCGTCAAACGCAAGGCCAAGATCGTATCCACCGTCCACAACGGCTTTTGCGAGCTTTCCAAGATGCGTTGAGCCGCAGCCGTTATTGATGTTCACGCCGTCGGGGTCTGCGCTTAAATACGTTGCCTCCAGCGGGAAACGGGAGAACAGCTTCCGTGCCGTTGCGCTGGCCGCGCCGTTGGCGCAGTCCACCAGCACCCGCAGGCCGGTCAGGTCGCAGTCGATGCTGCCCAGCAGATGCTGCACATAGGCGCTGTGCAAGGCATGCATACCGTGGTGGCGGCGGCCCACGGCGCCGTCCACGGCGGCCGGAAGCTCCGCATGGTTCAGGATCAGGTCCTCCACACGCTGCTCCATCTCATCGGAGAGCTTATAGCCCTGGGCGTTGAAGACCTTGATGCCGTTGTAGGCATAGGGGTTGTGGGAGGCGGAGATGACGATACCGGCGTCCGCCTGCTGCTGCACCGTCAGAAAGGCCACCGCCGGGGTGGGGATGGTGCCCAGGGGCATCACGTCGCCGCCTACGGAGCAGATACCGGCCATCAGGGCCGCCTCCAGCATATCGGAGGAAATGCGGGTGTCCTTGCCAATGGTGATGAGAGGACGGCTGCCCTTCTCCTCCGTCAGGACGGCGGCCACCGCCTGTCCCACATGAAATGCCAGCTCCGCCGTCAGGGTCTGCCCCGCTATGCCGCGGATGCCGTCGGTGCCAAAGAGTTTTCCCATATTCCGATTCTCCTATTCGTTATAATTCCAGCTGTTCCTGGCCCATAAAGTCCATGTGCAGGTGCTCGTATGCCTTACGGGTAACGCAGCGGCCGCGCGGCGTGCGCGTGAGAAAGCCGATCTGCAGCAGATACGGCTCATAGACGTCCTCGAGCGTGACGGCCTCCTCGCCGATGGTGGCGGCCAGGGTATCCAGACCCACGGGGCCGCCGCCGTAATTCTCGATGATGGCCCGGAGCATCCGGCGGTCCACCGGGTCCAGGCCCAGATAGTCGATCTCCAGAGCCTGAAGGGCGTGGTCCGCCATTTCCCGGGTAATGGTGCCGTCGCCCTTGACCTGGGCAAAGTCCCGGACCCGGCGCAGCATACGGTTGGCGATGCGGGGGGTGCCCCGGGAGCGGCGGGCGATCTCCATGGCCCCCTCCGGCTGGATGGGGACGTTCAGGATCCCGGCGCTGCGGGTGACGATCAGGGCCAGCTCCTCCGGCGTGTACAGCTCCAGCCGCAGGGTAACACCGAAGCGGTCCCGCAGGGGGGCGGACAGCTGTCCGGCCCGGGTGGTGGCCCCGATAAGGGTGAACTTCGGCAGGTCCAGCCGGATGGAGTTGGCGGAGGGGCCCTTGCCGATGATGATGTCGATGGCGTAGTCCTCCATGGCGGGGTACAGGATCTCCTCCACGGAGCGGTTCAGACGGTGGATTTCGTCCACAAACAGAATGTCGTTTTCACTGAGGTTGGTCAGCAGCGCCGCCAGGTCGCCGGGCTTTTCAATGGCGGGGCCGGAGGTGATGCGGATGTTCACCCCCATCTCGGCGGCAATGATGCCGGCCAGGGTGGTTTTGCCCAGGCCCGGGGGGCCGTGGAGCAGCACATGGTCCAGAGGCTCCGTCCGGCGGCGGGCCGCCTCGATGAAAACGGACAGATTCTCCTTGGCCTTCTGCTGGCCGATGTATTCCCGCAGGGTGTGGGGGCGCAGGGACAGCTCGCCGCTGTCCTCCGGCAGGAAGCTCTTGGAGACAAGGGGCTCCTCGTAAATATCCGTTCCGAAGTCGATGCTCATGGGCCTGCCTCCTTACCGTACCATTTTCTTCAGCGCCTGACGGATGATCTCCTCCAGGGGCAGGGCGTCCATGTCGATGCCCTTCAGGGCCAGGCCGATCTCCTGGGACCCGTAGCCCAGCACCGCCAGGGCCGCCGCCGCCTCGCCGCCCTTGTCGCCGGGCAGGGACACGGGTACCGCTCCCCCGCCCTGGGCGGAGAAGCTGCTCTGCTCCTTGGCCAGCTTGTCCTTCAGCTCCAGGATGATGCGCTGGGCGATCTTTTTCCCGATGCCCGGGGCGGCGGTCAGCGCCTTCTCGTCGCCGGTGACGATGGACAGGGCCAGATTCTGGGGCGTGGCGGCGGACAGGACGGACAGGGCCGCCTTGGGCCCCACGCCGGAGACGCCGATGAGCATCCGGAAACTGTTCAGCTCCGCCTGGGAGGAGAAGCCGTACAGCTCGAAAATGTCCTCCCGGACGTGGAGATGGGTATACAGCTTGGCCCGCTCCCCTTTTTTCAGCTGGGACAGGGTATAGTTGGTGGTGGCGCAGGCGTATCCCACGCCGCCGCAGTCGATGACCGAATCTGCCGGGTGGAACAGGCGGTTTGCACGCTTATAGGGCGCGGACACGCGGGTGACGTTGTCGATCCACGGGTTTGCCAGCACATCCCGTTCGTCGATCTTGGTGGTGTCGCCCACAAGGCCGAACACGTTGTAGTCCTTGCCGGTGATCAGGGTCACGTCCAGACCCTGCTTCTCGAATTTGTCAACGATCTTTTCCAGTTCGTCCTTCGGAGTCCCTTTTTTGGTGGAGATGATCATGGGAGTTTGTTCCTTTCCTGTTTGTTTTAAGATGGAAGCCTGTTCTGAATGGTGCTGTGAATCTGCGCACAGACGGCATCAAAATGATTGTCTACATCATTGTTTGCAAAACGGAGAACCAGCAGTCCATACTGTTCAAGGACCGTACTTCGTTCTGCATCGTAAGCCCTGCCCTGCTCGGTATAGTGCTGGGAACCGTCCAGCTCGATCACAAGCCGTGCCTGTGCACAGTAAAAGTCAATGACAAAGGATTCAATGATCCGCTGCTTGTAGATTTTTACAGGATAATCACGCAGAAACACATACCAGAGCTTGTGCTCCTGTGAGGTCAGATTACGGCGTAATGTGCGCGCTGTGCCAAGCATTTTATTGTTTTTATTTACAGTTGCATGTTTCATGGACGGCTTCCTCTACGGCAGCGGCCTCGCCCTCTCAGGCGCATTCGCGCCAGCTCCCCCAAAGGGGGAGCCCTTGGCAAAACCGGAAACTTTGCCGTACTGCCAAGGCCTCTCACTTTGGGAGAGGTGGCACGGCGTAAGCCGTGACGGAGAGGGCAAGCCTGCTTCCAAAAGGCAGATATACGAAAAGGCTCTCGTCTTTCAAGGCGAAAACCTTGAGAGACGAGAGCCTGTAAAGTTCAAACTACAGGGCACCCGTGGTACCACTCTCTTTGCTGCGCCTTTGGGCACAGCCGCTTTGCACGATCGGCTTTTTGCGGCGAATCGCTGTCCTTGTAACGGTGGACATCCGTCAGAGCCTACTTGTGTGTTCAGCCCTGCCGCTCAGGGGCCAGTAACCGAAACCCTCTGCACCCGCCTTGCACCACCCGGCGGCTCTCTGTACGCAGAAGAAAATCGTTTTTTCCCCGTCAACGCATTTGTGCTTTTTTCAAAGTGGACTAAGTTTAGCATGATTCGCGGGCAGTGTCAAGCAATCCGGCTCATTCTCAAAATGAAACAATTTCACAAAATAAGGGGCAGAATTTCCCAAAATTGTGCACCGGTCGATTCGTGTCAAAAAATGCCGGGGTGGGGGGTACGGGTGTATGATAGACTCAAAGATATAACAGAGGAGGTACACCCTACATGAAACTACGTACCCGTAAATTCCTTGCCGGGCTGTTGAGCCTTGGCCTGCTGCTGCAGGCGGCAAGTCCCCTCAGCGCATTGGCGGCGCTGCTGAAATCACCTGCTCTGGTGATGTGGTTCTGGAAAACAAGGGCGCTGGCGCTGTAGTGGAGAGCAAACTGGTTTACAAACAGAATCCTGTACCTTCGTACATCTCCATTACCGCTGTGGGCACTCCCCCTGTCGTGCCCGGCGATGACGACTTTACCGGCGGCGATTCCGGCGCAGGCGGCGCAGTTGCAGCTGTTCTGGTGGGCGGCGCGGCAGTCTGGGGCGGCTACGAGATCGCTGCCCGGGTGGTCCTGCACAATATCCTGCCTGAGGGTGCAGAGATTCCCGCAAACCGCGGCCAGCTGGCACTGCTGGTGTGGAACACCGCAGGCAGACCTGAACCTGTGAACACCCCGGCTTTTGCGGATGTGGCAGATGCCGACACCGCCAAGGCAGCCCAGTGGTGTGTGGAGCAGGGCCTGCTGGATGCCAAGAGCGAGAGCACCTTCAAGCCGGAAGGCTGGATGCCCAAGTTCAAGACCATTGAAGTGTGGGAAAAGGCTTTCCCCAAGCAGTAATCGCATCATAACAGTACAATAACGCCCCCGGAAGAACAATAGCCTTCCGGGGGCGTTGTATTTCGCACCAGAGTATGGTACACTATTTGCAAGGCGCTGATTGCAAAATCGGTGGTCATGCTTCCTGCTCCCGCATCGCTGATTCTTCCTATACATGGAACGAAGCAGAGGTTCCGGGAGTGGAACTTTTTTGTAAATGAAGCTTCCCGGAGCCTTGAAGGCGAAGGGAGGAATGTCGAATGACGTTGTCTGAGACCATGCTGCTGTTGACTCTTCTGGCCACAGTGGCGGCGTTGCTCGTTGATGTAGCGAAAGCTGCATTTGACATTGCGTGGAAGATCTCGCACGACCGAAGAAACGATAAAAACAAAAAAGATTGACCGCCCAGTGTTCCAAGCCTGACGGTCAATCTTTTTGACTAGCGGGACAGGAAGCTGACCATTGCAGTCAGCGCCCTTTCTATTTGTAGTATAATCGAACCAATGTATATTGTCAAGCAGAGCGCACGAACTCTTATTGTTAACAAACTGCTAAGTTTTTGGAAAGTTGTGCTCGAATTGCTGTTGCGCCCGGTTTTACTGTGCTATACTACTTGCATCAGGAACCAAAGGAGGAATTGCCACATGAAAGAAGTCAAACCTTCCAAAAAGCCGCTGGCGATCTATTACGCCATCGTGCTGGCGGTCCTGCTGCTGCTCAACCTTGTGCTGCTGCCGTGGATGAGCGAGCGTCAGGTGGAGGAAGTGGACTACGGTACCTTTATGACCATGACCGAGGAAAAGAACATCGGCCGTGTGGATATCGAATCCAACCAGATCATTTTTACCGATAAAGAGGAAAAGCAGGTCTACAAGACCGGCCTGATGAACGACTCGGAGCTTACCCAGCGCCTGTATGATGCCGGAGCACAGTTTTCCAGCGAGATCGTGGAGCAGGGGTCGCCGATGCTCAATTTCCTGATCTGGTTCCTGCTGCCCATCCTGTTGTTCAGCTTCATCGGCAACCAGATGAACAAAAAGCTGATGGAAAAGGCCGGCGGCGGCCCGGGGTCCATGATGTTCGGCGGCGTGGGCAAGTCCAACGCCAAGGTCTATGTGCAGTCCACCCACGGCATCCGCTTTGCGGATGTGGCCGGTGAGGATGAAGCAAAGGAAAACCTGCAGGAGATCGTGGATTACCTGCACGACCCCGGTAAGTACGAGAGCATTGGCGCATCCATGCCCAAGGGCATCCTGCTGGTGGGCCCTCCGGGCACCGGCAAGACCATGCTGGCCAAGGCCGTGGCAGGCGAATCCAACGTGCCCTTTTTCTCCATTTCCGGCTCTGAATTCGTGGAGATGTTCGTGGGCATGGGCGCATCCAAGGTGCGCGACCTGTTCCGGCAGGCCAAGGAAAAGGCTCCCTGCATCGTGTTCATCGATGAGATCGATGCCATCGGTCAGAAGCGCAACAGCGGCAATCTCGGCGGAAACGACGAGCGTGAGCAGACTTTGAACCAGCTGCTCACCGAAATGGACGGCTTTGAGGGCAACACCGGCGTCATCATTCTGGCGGCTACCAACCGCCCAGATTCGCTGGACCCGGCGCTGACCCGTCCCGGACGTTTTGACCGCCGCGTGCCGGTGGAACTGCCCGACCTTAAGGGCCGCGAAGAGATTTTGAAAGTGCACGCCAAAAAGGTGGCGCTGGCCCCGGGCATCGACTTCAACACTGTGGCCCGCATGGCTTCCGGTGCATCCGGTGCGGAACTTGCCAACATCGTCAACGAAGCAGCTCTGCGCGCTGTGCGTGCAGGCCGCAAGAGCGTGACGCAGGCCGATCTGGAGGAGAGTATCGAGGTGGTCATTGCAGGCTACCAGAAGAAGAATTCTATCCTCACCGACAAGGAAAAGTGCATCGTGGCCTACCACGAGATCGGCCATGCACTGGTGGCGGCCAAGCAATCCAACTCTGCCCCTGTGCAGAAGATCACCATTATCCCCCGCACCTCCGGCGCACTGGGCTACACCATGCAGGTGGACGAGGGCAACCACTACCTGATGAGCAAGGAAGAGCTGGAAAACAAGATCGCCACCCTTACCGGCGGACGCGCCGCCGAGGAAGTGGTGTTCCGATCCATCACCACCGGTGCCTCCAACGATATCGAGCAGGCCACCAAGCTTGCCCGCGCCATGCTTACCCGCTACGGCATGAGCAAGGATTTTGACATGGTGGCGCTGGAGACCGTGAACAACCAGTATCTGGGCGGTGACACCTCGCTGGCCTGCTCGGCCCAGACCCAGCGCGAGATCGACCAGAAGGTGGTGGAGCTGGTCAAGGCTCAGCACGAAAAGGCTGTCCGCATTCTGACCGACAACCGCGCCAAGCTGGACGAGCTGGCACAGTATCTGTACCAGAAGGAGACCATCACCGGCGAGGAGTTCATGGAGATCCTGAACCGGGAACCGGCACAGGCCCAGTGACCCCGGCGGCAGAGCTGCCAAAAAATTTTTTTAGCCTGCTGCAATAATCCCGCCGCCGCATCCGTTTATAAGACAGATGCGGCGGTTTTGTATTACACCGCATGGCAGACCATGGTTTTCCACAAAACAAAAATGTGCGGTGCAAAACCGCCGTCAACGGAGGTATTCCAAATGAAACTGAACCATAAATTTGTCCGTACCGTCACCACCACCGCTGCAGTGCTGGGCGCTGCCGCCATGCTGAGCGTGGGCGCATTTGCCGCAGAGGCAGACATCAACGACCCTGCTGCCGCAGGCTATCTGCCCCCGCAGGAGCAGATGGTGCAGGGGGATATCGCCCTGCACAGCGCCGATGTGGCGATCGGCGAAAAGGACCCCACCTACGGCGGCTACGGCGCACCGGAGGGAAACCCCATTCAGGGCAATATCATGCTGATCTCCGGCGATGAGCTGGCCGCCCCGTCCGCAGATGCAGCGGCGAAAAAGAGCGCGGCCCGTTACACCGTCAAGGGCCTGTTTGGCAGAGAGGTGCTGTACACTGCCCGCCAGAAGGACAGCGTGCTGACGCTGGATGTGCCTGCCGGTTCTGCTACCTTCCGCACCACCGTGCAGGACATGCAGACCCTGCTGAACGAGGGTGTGAGCACGCTGGTGGTCCAGACTGAGAAGGGCTCCACCACCCTGAACCTGTCCCTGCTGGTGGAGGGCCAGAAGGGCACCGATCGTGTGGTGCTGCGCCGACTGGGCGAAAACACCTTCCTCACCGTGGGCCTGCGCTGCCGCCGCGACCTGATCGTGGGGCGCTGACCGCTGAGATCAAATGATGAAAGGGCTGCTGCACGCAGAGATGTGCAGCGGCCCTTTTTGCGCTTTTCTGTTAAGTTTTTGAAAATTTGCGCAGATGTCTTTGCAAAGTCTGCCGGGAGATGTTATAGTTAAATTGAAACAGTATGCATTCCCGATAGAAAGGAAAAAACGCCATGGAGCACTTTGTGGAGTTTGAGGACGTTTGCAAATATTATCAGACCGGCAGTGTGAAGATCGCTGCCGCAGACCACCTGAATTTCTATGTGGATAAGGGGGAGTTCTGCATCATCGTGGGGCCTTCCGGCGCAGGCAAGACCACCCTGCTGAACATCCTCGGCGGCATGGACAGCTGCGACGATGGAAACGTCTGGCTGGACGGCCAGAACGTGAGCCATTTTACCGCCAGAGAGCTGACGACCTACCGCCGGTACGATGTGGGCTTTGTGTTCCAGTTCTACAACCTTGTGCAGAACCTGACCGCACTGGAGAACGTGGAGCTGGCCAGCGAGATCTGCCGCGACCCGCTGGACCCCAAAGAGACCCTGCGCAGCGTGGGTCTGGGAGAGCGGCTGAACAACTTCCCGGCCCAGCTTTCCGGCGGTGAGCAGCAGCGGGTGTCCATTGCCCGCGCACTGGCCAAAAACCCCAAGCTGCTGCTCTGCGACGAGCCCACCGGTGCACTGGATTACAAGACCGGTAAGCAGGTGCTGGCCCTTTTGCAGGATACCTGCCGCCGCACCGGCCGCACGGTGATCGTTATTACCCACAACACCGCCCTGACGGCGATGGCAGACCGCATCATTCAGGTGCGCAGCGGCAAGATCGTCTCCAATCAGGTCAACGAGCATCCTGTGCCGGTGCAGGAGATTGAGTGGTGAGAGCTGTGCTGAAAAGTTATCGTAAAAACATCCTGCGGGAAATGAAGGACAACCTGAGCCGCATGGTCTCGCTGTTCGGCATCGTAGCGCTGGGCGTGATGATGCTGACCGGCCTGATGAGTTTTGCGCCCAGCATGCGCATCGCCGGGCAGAAATACTACGTGCAGCAGAACGTGTTCGACCTGCGGGTGCTGTCCACGCTGGGCCTTTCGGAGGAGGACATTGCCGCCATTGCCGCCGTGGACGGCGTGGAGGCTGTGCAGCCGGTGAAATATCAGGACGTGGAGGCCCAGTGGCAGGGCCAGAGCGAGACGGCGGTGGTGCGCCTGCAGCAGCTGCCCGCCGACCCCGGGGCCGACACGGCAGAAAATATGAACCGTCTGGTGCTGCTCTCGGGCCGGATGCCTGAGGCTCCGGATGAGTGCGTGGTGCATGTGATGGGCTACGGCGACCCGGTGGAACCGGGCACGGTGCTCACCCTGCCGGAGGACACCGAACATGTGAGCCGGAAGCAGTTCACGGTAGTGGGCACCGTGCAGGATCCGCAGCATTTTTCCACGGACAAGGAGAGCAGCACCGCCGGTGACGGCCAGCTGGATGATATTGTGTTCCTGCCGGAGGGCAGCCTGACCACGGATTATTATACGGCGTGCTATCTCAAGGTAAAAAATGCCGACCTGTATGATAATTACTCGGACGCATATCAGGCGACAGTGGATGACACAGCCGCAAGGGTAAAGGCCATCAGCGGCGCACAGTGCACGGCCCGGCGGGCGGAGCTGATCGAGGACGCCAGTGCAGAGCTGGCCGACGCCCGGGCCGAGTACAACGACAAAAAAGCCGAAGCAGACCGTCAGTTTGCGGAGGCAGAACAGCAGCTGGCCGATGCACAGGCACAGCTGGACAGCGCCAAAGCCCAGCTGGACGCGGGCGAAGCGGAGCTTGCCGCTAACAAAAAGGCCCTGCCGGATACCATGCAGGGCGGTGCGGACGAGCTGGTGAGCGGCGAGGAACAACTGCTGGAATTTGAGGATCAGCTGCAGCAGATCGAGATGCTGGTGAACCTGAAAAAGGTGGCCGACCCGCTGCTGGGCTATGCAGAAACGGCTCTGCACAACGCGCAGAAGGCGCTGGACGAGGCGGAACCTGCCGATGAAGAGTACACCGAGCTGCGGGATGCCCTGCAGAAGGCGCAGGATGCTTACGACAACATCAGCGGCCAGCTGAACGGCTATCAGGCCCAGCTGGACGAGGGCAAGCGCCAGATGTATGCACAGGGGCTGATCTCTTCACCCAGCCTTTCCAACGAGCAGCTGGTGACTGAGGCAAAGGCAGCACTGCGCCAGATGAAGGTAAAGCTTCTGCAGGGGCAGCTGCAGCTCACCACCGGCACGGCCACAGCCTACACCCAGTTTGATGCGGCTCGCACCCGGCTGGACGAAGGCTGGCAGCAGTACAACGACGGCGTGCAGCAGTTGGCCGATTCCCGCGCGGAGTACGAGAGCCGGAAGGCCGAAGCCGAACAGCAGCTGGCCGACGGCCTTGCCCAGCTGAACGACGCTGAGGAGCAGGTGAGCCAGATCAAGAGCGGCGAGTGGTATGTGCTGGACCGCAGCTCCACCATGAGCTTTGTCACCTTTGAGCAGTATGCCGACCGCATGGATGCCATTGCACGGGTGTTCCCGGTGTTCTTCTTCCTGGTGGCGGCGCTGGTGGCCACTACTACTATGACCCGCATGGTGGACGAGAACCGCCTGCAGCTGGGTACTCTGAAAGCTCTGGGTTACTCCAACGCAAAGATCGCAGGCAAGTATCTGTTCTATGCCCTCAGCGCCAGCGTGCTGGGCAGCATCGTGGGCATGGTCATCGGTTTTGTGGTGTTCCCGCTCATCATCTGGTATGCTTACCAGATGATCTTCAGCATGTCCACCTTTACGCTGCACTTTTACCCCGGCATGGCGGCAGCCAGCGTAGCCATCAGCGCGGCCGTCATCGGTTTTGCTACATGGAGCGCCTGCCGCGCCAGCCTGAAGGAAAAGACTGCAGCTTTGCTGCTGCCCCGGGCCCCGGTGGCAGGCAAGCGCATCTTTTTGGAGTACATCACCCCGCTGTGGCAGCACATGAGCTTCTCTCAAAAGACCACCGCCCGGAACCTGTTCCGGTATAAGAAGCGGTTCTTTATGACGGTGCTGGGTGTGGCAGGCTGTACGGCCCTGCTGCTCATCGGCTTCGGCCTCCAGGACTCCCTGCTGCCCATCGTCACCAAGCAGTCCACAGAGCTGTCCCACAACGACCTGACCGTCACCCTCAGTGACCCTGCCGCCTTTACGGTGGAAAAGGGTCTGACCGATGCCCTGGAGGGGGGCCAGGTGGAGAACTGGGCGGCGGTGTACAGCAAGTCTGTGACCATCTACAATGCCGACGGAGAAAGTGCCGGCGTCAGCGTGGTGGGTGCCCAGACCGACAGCCAGCTGAGCCGCTATGTGACCTTCCGCACCCGACAGGGCCACAAGGCCATCCCCTTTGAAAAGGACAGCGTGGTGCTGACAGAAAAGACCGCCCTGAACCTGGGTGTGGAGCCGGGAGACTCCATCTGGGTGGAGAACCCTGACGGAGAACGGGTGGAGATGACTCTGACCGGCGTGACGGAGAACTATATGTTCACCCGGCTGTATGTGTCCAATGCCCAGCTGCAGACCCTGCTGGGCACCCAGGACATCCCCTGGAACACGGTGTACGCCCAGACCCGCTGCGACAGTGCCGCCGACCGCAACACCATGCGGGAGACCCTGCTGGCCTGCAACTATGTGACCGGAGCCTCCTTTACAGAGGATGCCACCTCCATGTTCGACAACCTCATCGTGAGCCTGAACTCGGTGGTGGTGCTGATCATCGTGTGTGCTGCGGCCCTGGCGGCGGTGGTTCTGTACAACCTGATCAGCGTGAACCTGGCCGAGCGCAAAAAGGAGCTGGCCACCATCAAGGTGCTGGGCTTCTATGATAAGGAAGTGTACCGCTACATCTTCCGGGAGATCGACCTGCTGGCTCTCATGGGCTCTTGCGTGGGCCTGCTGCTGGGCATCCCCCTGCATCAGTTCATCATCCGCACGGTGGAAATGGACCAGCTGATGTTCATCCGGACCATTGCCCCCCACAGCTATCTGCTGAGCGTGGCACTGACCATGATCTTTACCCTAGTCGTCTGCTTCGTCATGCGCCGCCATGTGAAGAAGATCAGCATGGTGGAGAGCATGAAGGCACCGGAATAAGAAACGTCAGGGTTCATAAAAGATTCACGGATGCACAACACTTTTGCCGAAATTCTCTGGTAAGATAGAATCACCGGAAGGGAACGCCGCAAATCCCTTCTCCGGGACAACATGATTCCTCCTTTT
>ENA-OVFR01001489-OVFR01001489.1-human-gut-metagenome-genome-assembly--contig:-NODE-1489-length-12001-cov-2.776662_pt1 | contig 12001 bp, 8 predicted proteins | sample MGYA00237762_ERZ505403 | MGnify/ENA primary metagenome ERZ505403 (study PRJEB26158, sample SAMN06016376) | human gut metagenome | biome: human gut; feature: ankylosing spondylitis patient; material... | reverse complement strand
GAGCCGCAACCGGACGAGCACGCCTCGTTGACGGCGATCGAGTCGATGACGCCGTCGGTGATGGCCAGGTATTTCATGTCCTGGCCACCGATGTCGATGACAGCGGTGACGCCGGGGCTGACCATTTCGGCGCCGCGGTAGTGCGCCATGGTCTCGACCACGCCCTCGTCCAGGTGCAAGCCGGTGGTGATCAGTCCCTCGCCGTAGCCGGTCGCGCAGGATCGGGCGATCCACGCGCCTTCGGGCAGCTCGGACTGGATCTTCTTGACGATGTTGATGGCGGCGGTCAACGGGCTGCCTTCGTTGGTGGCGTAGCTGGACCATACGATCTCGCGGTCGTCGTTGACGAGCGTCGCCTTGATGGTGGTCGAACCCGCGTCGATACCGAGGAAGTGCGGGCCTTTCGCGCCTTCGAGCGTGCCGATGTGGATGTGTTCGCGATGGTGGCGCTCGTTGAACGCCTCGCGCTCCTGGTCGGAGGAGAACAGCGGGGGCATGGTCGGCGTGTTCGCCGGCAGGTTCTTCAGGTCGTCGAGGGCGGCGATGATGTCGCCACAGGTGCGCGGCTCGAAATGCACGCCGTCGACGTCGATGCCGTCCGGCTCCCCAGCGATCAGCGCGGAGCCGTATGCGACGTACAGGTGGGCGTCGGTCGGCACGATGAACTCGTCGACCTTGCCGGCGAGCGCGCGGTGGAACGCCTCGCGCAGCTCGGACATGAAGAACAGCGGGCCGCCGAGGAACAGCACATCGCCCTTGACCTCACGGCCCTGTGCCAGGCCGGCGATGGTCTGCGTGGCCACCGCGGTGAAGATCGACGCGGCCAGATCGGGCTTGGCGGCGCCGTCGTTGATCAGCGGCTGCAGGTCGGTCTTCGCGAACACGCCGCAACGCGACGCGATCGGGTACAGGGTCTTGTAGTCCTTGGCGTAATCGTTGAGGCCGGAGGCGTCGGTGTCGAGCAGCGTGGCCATCTGGTCGATGAATGCGCCGGTGCCGCCCGCGCACGAACCGTTCATGCGCTGTTCGGGAGTGGGCTTCAGGTACGTGATCTTGGCGTCCTCGCCGCCGAGCTCGATGATGACGTCGGCCTGCGGGTATTCCTCGTCGATCGCGCGGGTCTCGGCGATGACCTCCTGGATGAACGGCACGTGCAGGTTGTCGGCGAGCGTCAGGCCGCCGGAACCGGTGATGGCGAGACGAATGGGCTCGTCGCCGCGGCCGAGGTCGACGAGCGTCTGATGGATGTCCTTGAGCAGTCCAGCCACCGTGGCGCGGACGTTGGCGTGGTGACGTCGGTAGTCGGAGAACAGCACGTCATTGAGCGCATTGGTCTGATCGACCACCACGGCCTTGACCGTGGTCGATCCGATATCCAGACCCACGCGCAACGGCTTACTATCGTGGCTTTCGGCCGCGGTATTCGCTGTATCCACCATCTGTTACCTCTGTCTTCGGTTCGGGACTTCCCGCTACTTCCTTATGTAATGTAGTCCGAGACCCCTCCTAACGAGCCGTCGTATGGCGTGATTTCGCTAACAAACGCAAAACGGAAACTCGACGGTTTCCCCACGATTGCGGCGTTACCCCCATTATCGCGCATTCGGGGGGTGAGCCGAGCATGCCAGCAGGCTGGTGGTCTTATGGACCAGTGCTATTGACCACCCCAGTCCCGCTCAAATCCCTGATATGGCGGCCACGCCGGCGACGACGGCGGGAGACCTCCAGCGGACCGGGCACGCCGCTGCCCGCGGAAACGTCGACCACGCCGTCCCGCACGCCGCGCATATACAGAGTCGTCCGCCCCAATCCGGTGCCCAGCATGCGCGAGCACCTTTCCCGGAAACAGAGCATCATCACATGGAACAGCGGACTCACGCGAGGCCAGATGAATGCGGGGAGAAGCAAGGCCACGCCGATGGCGGGCGAGACTGTCAGGATGGCCGCGATCAGGCCGACGGCATCGAATCCACTGGATGGATGGCAAGGCCGGCGGCGCCGTCACGACGCCTGTGCGCCCTCGCCGGCCTCGCGATCCTTGAGGTACATTTCGGGGATGTCGCGCTCCTGGTCGTGGAGCTTGGCCCAGACGACAGGCCTGCCGGCGGCCAGCGAACGCGGCACGTCGAGGATGCGCTGGTTTCTGGATCCGCGGAACTGCAGGAGGGAGTCGTGCTGGTCCTTGAGGTAGCGGCCGTCGACGAGGATGTCGATGAGCTGCAACAGTTCGAGCTTGTCCGGCGTCTCACCGGGGCGCATCAGCTCCTCCCACGTGTAGCCGGTCCAGCACCAGATGTCTTTGTCGTGGCCGAACTCGCCGCGGATGCGCCGGGCGAGCGGCAACAGGACGGGCGTATTCAGCATGGGTTCGCCGCCGAGGAACGTGATGCCCTGGATCCACGGCGCCTTGAGGTCGTCGACGATCTTGTCTTCGAGCTTCTGCGTGTATTCGTGGCCGGCCTGGAAATCCCAGATCGACGAGTTGAAGCATTCGACGCAGTGGAACGGGCAGCCGGAGACGTACAGCGAATTGCGTACGCCTTCGCCGTCGGTGACGATGAAGGTCTTGTAGTCGGCGATCATGCGCTTGGACATGCGCCGCCCGTCCCACTGGCCGGAACGGGGGTTGTTGGTCAGTGATGACGGCACTCCGGGTCCGCGGCCGGTCTCGCCGGTCGCGAAATCATGCAGCGTCGACTTCCTGTCCATCATCATCCTTCCTGTCCAACCGTAACGTTGCGCGCAACGAGCAAGGGTCGCCGGTATATATATTGTCTGACACACTCAAGGCCGTTCGGCCAAGCTTACGGTCAGACAACATATACCGGCGACCCTCGCGGACAGCACAACGCGCGGTACCGGCAGTTACTTGGCCTCTTCGAACCACTCGCGCTCGGAGCCGTCCGCCAGCGTCACGTGACCGGTCTCGCCGCTCATGTGCTTGACGCGGTGGGAGATCTCCTCGTGACGGCCATGCACCATCGGGCGCTGCACCGGGTTGCCGAGGTAGCCGCAGGTGCGCTTGGTGACGTTGCACTTGTCAGGGTCGCAGTTGCCGCACTCGGGGCACTTGAAGCCCTCGTCGGTCGGCTCGAAGTCGCCCTGGAAGCCGCACACGAAGCAGTGGTCGATCGGCGTGTTGGTGCCGAGGTAGCCGATGCCGATGTTGTAGGCGTAATCCCACACGGCCTCCAGCGCCTTCGGGTTGTCCTGCAGGCACGGGTACTCGCAGTAGTTGATGAAGCCGCCGGACGCGAAGTACGGGAAGTCCTTCTCGTAGTTGAGCTTCTCCATCGGGGTGGGCTGCAGCCACACCGGGTAGTGGAAGGAGTTGGTGTAGAAGTCGTGGTCGGTGACGCCGTCCACTTCGCCGAACTTCTCGCGGTCCATGCGGTTGAAGCGGTCGGTGAGGGATTCGGCCGGTGTGGAGTACACGGAGTAATGGTAGCCTTCGGCCTTGCTCCACTGCTTGCACAGTTCGCTCATGCGCTTGACGATCGACAGCGCGAACTCCTTGCCCTGCGGGTCCCAGCCGTGGTCGTGGATCCAGTCCTTGCCGTAGAAGACGGCGGTGGCCTCGGCCAGGCCGATGTAGCCGAGCGACACGGTGGCGCGCTCGTTCTTGAACAGCGTGTCGACGTTGCCGCTCGCGCCGAGGCGACCGAAGGCGCCGAAGCGGAACAGGGTGGGCGCGTTGACCGGGGTGGCCTGCTTGCAGCGCATGATGCGGAACTGCAGCGCCTGATGGGCGACCTCCATGCGCTCGTTGAACAGCTTCCAGAAGCGTTCCTTGCTGCCGTGGGATTCGATGGCGATGCGCGGCACGTTCACGGAAACGACGCCGAGGTTCATGCGGCCATCCTCCTCATCCTTGCCGGTCTCGGGGTTGATCCAGCCCTGCAGGAAGGAGCGGCAGCCCATCGGCGCCTTGAAGGAGCCGGTGATCTTGACGATGTTCTCGTAGAACACGACGTCCGGGTACATGCGCTTGGTGGCGCATTCCAGGGCGAGCTGCTTCAGGTCGTAGTTCGGGTCGCCAGGGTCGGCGTTCACGCCGTGGCGCACGGTGAACACGAGCTTCGGGAAGATTGCGGTGTGGTGGTCCTTGCCGAGGCCGCGGATGCGGTTGAGCAGGATCGCGCGCTGCACCTCGCGGGCGAACCAGTCGGTGCCCAGGCCGAAGCCGACGGTGACGAACGGGGTCTGGCCGTTGGAGACGCGGTTGGAGTTGATCTGGTACTCCATCGTTTGCATGGCGTCGTAGATGGACTTGCGCGTGCGGACCTTGGCGAGGATCTCACGCTCCTGCTCCAGCTCGTCGACGTCGGTGTGGAACGGCGTGTCCATGGGCAGCGGCTCGCGGGAGCCGAAGTGCAGCTTGGCGGGCTCGTTGGCCTTGGCGTTCTCGACCTGACGACGGGCGAACTCCACCGGCATGCCGTCGGGGATGGTCTCGCGGGCCTCTTCGAGGAACTTCTCGTAGTCCTTCTTCGCGTAGGCGGCGAGGTGCTCGTCGGCACGGTTGGCGGTCTGGCCGCCGTACTGGCTGGAGGCCACGTCCTTCATGATCTGGGTGATCTGCGTGGCGGCGATGGCGATGGACTTCGGGGAGGCCATCGGCGCGTTGCCGAGCGTGAAGCCGTTGGCGAGCATGTCCCAGAAGTTGGGCAGCGAGCAGTTGGACTGCGCGGTGAACGGCGAGTAGTCGGCGTCATGGAAGTGGATGTCGCCCTTCATGTGCGCGTTCGCGACGGCCGGGGGCAGCATGTTGAACGCGGCGGCCTTGGAGACGGCGCCGGCGAGCAGGTCGCGCTGAGTGGCGTAGACGTTGGCATCCTTGTTCGCGTTCTCGTGGATCAGCGTCGGATCCTGGTTGATGAAGCGGGAGACGGCCTCGTTGACGTCCGTGGCCTTGGCGCGCTGGATGTCCTTGTCGAGACGGTAGTTGGTGTAGGCGCGGGCCACGTCGTACAGGTGGGCGTCGATCAGGGCGTGCTCGACGAGGTTCTGGATGTCCTCGATCTTGGCGGGACCGTTGTAGCGCTCCGTGATCTCGCCTTCGATCTGGTCGGCGAAGCCGCGGATCAGCTTCTCCTCCTCCGGGCCGACCTGCTTGTCAAGGTCGGCGAAGGCGGACTTCACGGCGCTGATGATGTTTACCGGGTCGAAGTCGACGACGCGACCGTCACGCTTCTCCACCAGCACCTTGGAGGAGGTGGCGGTACTGGCGTTCATCAGCAGAGCATCCATGTCCTAATCCCTGTCCTTCCGTGATTCCCGGCATATCTTGCGGCGGTCGCCGATCCGAAATCACACGTGTGTAAGTTGTTTGTTCTCTGATGACTATACGACATGCCACCCCTAGATATAGTGGGGAAACGCCGAAAACAATCCTAGATATGCACATTTCGGCGGAATAGAGCCGAAAAGAACATCCGTGTGATTTACTTCACGGTATGTCGTCAGCGTGTCGCGGCGAGACCATCACCGAAAAGCCGGCCAACAATGATACCGTCCGACGGCGACGCTCTCGCAGGCAGAAAAACTTGTCCTTTCTGTACGTAAACCTTGAAGGCATGAATCAGGAACAGGACCTTGCAATCGCGATGCAGCGGCCGTCGGAGGGCGGCGGGGAGCGCATCCCCAAGCCCTTCGACCAACTGCCGCGCCTGGCAGCCGAGACCACCGCGGACAACCCCTGGCCGGTCAGCGTACTGAGCCAGAAATTCCATACCGCGGTGGAGCGCTGGCCCGCCGCGTGGATCGCCGGGCAGATCACGGAGATCAACACGCGCCGCGCCGGCTCGGCGTATCTTACGGTGCGCGATGACGTGGAGGACATCGCCATATCCGTGTCCGGCTGGCGGGCGTTCGCCTCGAAGGCCGCCTCATTCAAGCAGGGCGACCGCGTGGTCGTGCATGGCAAGGCCGACATCTGGGTCAAGCAGACGCGGTTGAGCTTCATCGGCGACGACATCCGCAAGATCGGCTCCGGCGGCGGACTGAAGGAGCAGATCGACCAGTTGCGCATGAAGCTCAAGGGCGAGGGCCTGTTCGACGCGGACCGCAAGCTGCCGCTGCCGGAATTCCCCTCCTGCATCGGACTGATATGCGCCCCGCACGCACGGGCCGAAGGCGATGTCATCACCAACGTGCGGCTGCGCTGGCCGACGGTGCGGTTCAACATCGTCCATGCCTTCGTACAAGGGCCGCAGTGCCCGCAATCCATCGTCGAGGCGATTCACCGGCTAGACGCCGACCCGGACGTCGACGTGATCATCGTGGCGCGAGGCGGCGGCTCGTTCGAGGACCTCATCGGATTCTCGGACGAGGCGGTGGTGCGCGCCACGGCGGGATGCGAGACGCCGATCGTCTCCGCCATCGGGCATGAGGACGACTGGACGCTGATCGACCTGGCGGCGGACCTGCGGGCCTCGACGCCGACCGACGCGGCGAAGAAGGTCGTGCCCGACGTGCACGAGCAGTGGCAGCTGATCGGCAATGCCATCGACCGCATGCGCATGCGCATCGACGCGCGCGTCGGCAACGAGATACGGCTGGTCGAAGGGTACGCGAACCGGCCCAGCCTGACGCAGCCGCTGACCATGCTGGAGCCGTACCAACGGTTCGTCGACGACGCGCGCCGCCGCATGGACATCGGCCTGACGCGCATCGTGGACGACGCCAGCCTGACCGTGGAGAAGCTGCATGCCAGCCTGACCGCGCTCAGCCCGCAATCCACGCTCGACCGCGGATACGCCGTCGTCCAGAACGCCGACGGGCACGTCATCGACGACGCCGGAAAGGTGAGCGCGGGAGACCATCTCACGCTGACGCTGCGCAAGGGGGTCATCACCGCCACCGCCCAGTAGCGGAGTGCCGCACGGCAGCAGAGTGCGGGGCAGATATCAGCCGCATAACCATATATATATGACCGTTATCCAATCGAATACGACACGCATACACGACAGAAGGAGACCATCATGACCAGCAAGAACGCATCGGCGGCAAGCGAGCCGGCGACCAGCCTGACCGACAAGGAGCGCGAGGCCATCGCGCAGATGCCGTACGAGGAGGCCCGCGACAAGCTCATCCAGGCCGTGCAGGCGCTGGAGGCCGGCGGATTGAACCTCGACCAGTCCATGCGCCAGTGGGAGATCGGCGAAGCGCTTGCCAAGCGTGCGCAGAGCCTGCTGAACGAGGTCAAGGCCAAGCTCGACGCCGCCCAGGCCGAGCAGGCCAACAGCGCCGACACCGCCGGCACCCAGTCCAACCTGGACTGACGGGGCACCCTACGCGGAACGTTGCGTCCATAAGCGCGCGCCACGGCGAAGTCCGCGCGAACTTATGGACGGAAAACACGAGGTTTGCGCCCATATGTGCGCGCAGCCGTCGTTTGGGCGAGCACTTATGGACGCAACGATGGCGTGCCGAGACCATCTATGTCCCCGTATGCGTGGTGACGCACCGCTGTAGTGCCACGCACCGTAGTCGCACTACGCGGCATCCGTCATCGTCCGACGCCTACCACAACATGACAACGTCGCCGTAAGGTACCGCCCCGATCAGCCGGCCGTCACCGCCGTCACTGCACGACGATGGTGGCGAGCAGCGCGGCGTGATCCGAGCCGGCGACCGACTTGACCTGCATCTGACCGGCGATGATGTCCTTGTCCAGCACGATATGGTCGATGCCGGCGAACCGCGGCAGCGGCAGCTTGTTGGACGGCCAGGTGAACGTGAACCCGTGCCCCGACTGCCGCGCGGCGTCCGAGAACCGGTTCCCCAGGATGTTGCGGAACGGCGTGTGGTCGGTCGTGGCGTTGAAATCGCCCATGAACACGTAGCGCGAACCTTCGCGCGAGCGCATGGATGCCAGCTCGTCCAACGAGCGCTTCCACCGGCTCCAGTAGCCGGGAATCGGCGCGGTGGTATGCACGGAGACGAATCGCAGCTGGGCCTTGCCGCCGCCGAACGTCACGGTGCCGCCCGGCATGAACGACGCGCTCGACCCGACCTCGTCATCGACCGGACGCCCGAGCTCGGTCGCGGACCAGATGCCGTTGCCGTAGACACCGTCCGACGACGAAACCTGCGAATACGGCAGATAGCTGTGGATGCCCGCCTCGTCGAGCTTCTTGACGAAATCGTTCGTCGTCTCCTGCAACGCGAGCACTTCGACGCGCTGATCCCGCACGATGTCGACGATGGCCTTCGCGTCCGCATGGCCTTTGTAGACGTTGAAGGTCATCACGCGGGCGATCATGTCGCCGGTGTCCGCCCGGGTCGATGCCATGGCCGCGTCGACGGCCGCCGGCAGCTTCGTGGACGCGCTGAAGAACGGCCACTGCCACCACACCTGGAGGCCGATGCAGGCGAGCGCCATCAGCATGGCGATCCAGCGGCGCGAGATGACCGACAGTATCAACGCGAGCACGGCGAGAATCACGAACCACGGCGTCGCGGATACGATCACGGGGATGTACGGCAGCGCCTGCAGGTCCTCGGGGAGCATGCGCAGGACGCTGCACGCCAATGCGAGAGCGGCGAATATGACCGACAAGACGCCAAGGAGACGGTGGCGTCGGCCGCGTGGGGCGCTTGTTTTCGCGGCGGGCCTTTTCGCAGTGCCGGACGACGCGCCGGACCGCCGAGCCGCCGAGCCGTAGGCGTTCCGTGATGATCCTCGCGCGTTTGCCATTCGCCACTCCCCTGTCGTCCGTCAACCGGTACGCAACGACATGTATTCTTCCAGCCGTCGCGCATACAAGCTCATACGATAACGCCCCTGAACCGCGGACGCCATCGTTCCCGAGAATCATTCCCCATTCCGGCACGTATGCGCGGCGGTCTGCGGGCTTCACACTGCGCACGATACGCGCATATCCGCCCGACATGTATAATAGTCATTCGTTGCCCCGGTAGCTCAGGGGATAGAGCACCGCTCTCCTAAAGCGGGTGTCGTGCGTTCGAATCGCATCCGGGGCACCCATTCGACTGGAAGACCCGAGCAGAACGATTCGGTCATCCTTGAATAACTATCGAGTCTATCGCCCGGATCCCAATCCCCGCGCACCCATACCATACGAGACATTTCGGGAATATACCGTCACTGTGTGAGGGTACCGTCACTCTGTGTGTGCACGCGCACAGTGGCGGTTGTTGAAATCCCTTATTTTCCAATGGTTTTGAAGGGTGCCGTCACTCTGCGAGTTTTGAGAGCGCCATTTTCCGACATCGTCGTCACAGACCTTCCAGCGACGCCCGATAGCATGCGTGCAGAACAGTGACCGACCGGCATCATGCATGATATCCCCGTGCGCGTCACCTCCAGCACCGCCGCCGACAGGACGGGCCAAGGCGGCATGAGGAGGGCGGCAGCGCAGCGGGGGTGATGATTCCAACCGACCACCGGGGAAATGGATGATCTCTCACGATGATGGATGGGACGGTGACGCATGGCAACGCTGAAAGACGTGGCGAAGGCGGCGGGGGTATCGCCGAGCACCGTGTCGTACACGCTTCGCGGCGGCGCCTACGTGTCGCAGGAGACCCCGGAGCAGATCTGCGCGATCATCGAGCGCAACAAGAACACCGCGCCGGTCGACATCCTGCACTGACCGCTCCCTTCACCCGGCTCGCCTCGGCTCGGCTCCGCCGCCATCCCGCGAAAGTCCCATCACGACCAATGTACATGGGACTTTCGCGGGAAGAGGGCGGGGAATGGTCAAGCGCCGCGCGGCGATCAGCAGCCGCCCGTCTCGCGGTGATCAGTGGGAGGCCAGCGCCGTGATCCGGTCAAGGAACTGGCTCTTGAATCGCGCGATGTCGACGCGCACGGCCACCTGCGTGGTCTTGTGCGAGTCGGTGAGCCGGTCGTGAGCGCGGTCGCCGATGGTCCTGCCGCGATACGCGCCCTCCAAGTCGACCTGCAGGTTCATGCCCAGCGTGGTGACCAGCGTCGGGTCGAGCGCCGCGGCCACGGCAAGCGGATCGTGCATGCCGCACCCCTCCAGCTCGGGCTGCGTCGCCGAATACGCGTCGATGTAGAAATCCGTCATGCCCGCCAGGAAATCACCCGCCGCGGTGCCCAGCCGCCGCCATCGCTCGATGTCGCGCCGCGTGAGCACCGCCTGATGCGTGACGTCAAGGCCGATCATCGTGGTTTCCACGCCGCTGCGCAGGATGGCGTCGGCGGCCTCCGGGTCCTGCATGATGTTCGCTTCAGCGCCGGGTGTCACATTGCCCGGCACGGTCAGCGCACCGCCCATGAACGTGATGGAACCGACGAGCTCGCCGATGCGCGGCGATCGTGGTCATCGCGCCGGTGGGCACAATGACCAAGTCCTTGCCGTACGTGTGCGCCGCGTCGATGATGAAATCCGCCGCGGCCGTCGTTTCCGGCGAGCGCCGCGAATCGGGGATCGTCATGTCGCCGATGCCGTTGTCGCCGTGGATGCGCCGCGTTCCTGCCGACGGCGAATAGCGGAAGCTTCCCGGTGCGATCGACGGACGGTCGAGACCGGGATACACCGACACTTCGGGATGCCCAAGCAGGTCGGTGACGGCGAGCGCGTTGCGCATGCCGGTCTCGACGGTGACGTTGCCATAGGTGCCGGTGATGCCGATCAGCCGGACGTCATCGGCCTGTTCGCTTGCGAGCGCATACGCGATTGCCAGTGTGTCGTCGATGCCGGTATCCAAATCGAGAATGAGTTTGCGTGTCATGCGGGTCTCCTTCGCCTTCCGTATTCTACGCCGCACACCTATGGCGACTGTCAACCGGCCTCGCCGCGTCCCGTCAGACGAACAGGCTCATGTCGCTGGTCTCGCCGGAGCCGAGGAACGTTGAGACGCCGCCGAGCTCCACCCCGTCGATGAGCTCCTCCTGATGGATGCCCATGATGTCCATCGACATCTGGCATGCGACCAGGCGCACGCCGTGATCGGTCGCCTGCTTCATCAGCGATTCGAGTGATTCCACGTTCTTGGATTTCATGATCCAGCGGATCATCTTCGCGCCGATGCCGCCCATGTTCATGCGCGAGAGGCCGAGCTTGCGCGTGCCGCGCGGCATCATCATGCCGAACATGCGCTCGATGAGCGTCTTCCTGACACGCACGCGCTTGGGCTTGCGCAGGATGTTGAGCCCCCAGAACGTGAAGAAGATCGTGACCTTGCGGCCCATCGCGGCGGCGCCGTTCGCCATGATGAACACGGCGATGGTCTTGTCGAGGTCACCGCTGAACACGACGAAGGTCTTGTCATGGCGGACGTCGCCGCCATCCGGGTTGAAGCCGGTCTGCTGCGGTGCGGCGGCGGGAGTCTCGGCCGATACCGACCGACCGGCCGGCGACGACGGGCATGCGGCGGCCGGAGCTCCGGGGGCCGGCATGTGCGCGGTCTTGTCGATGACGACATGAATCACGCCGTTTTCGTCGCGTTCGAGCGAGACGAGATGGTTGCCGGTGCGTTCGCACCACACCGCGATGTCTGACAGGAAGGCGTCTTCGGTCGCCTCGGCGGCCAGTCGGGTTCCGATCGGCAGCGGGCGCAGCGTGTCGGCGATCTTCACGATCGGGCCGGGGCACTTGAGCCCTTTGGCGTCGACGAATACCGCGTGAGGCTGCGCGCCGTCCGTATCTCCATTGCTGCCGTGCGAGGCGGCCGAGTCGGCGGCCCCCGTCGACTTGCTCTCATGCTCAGGGCCGCGCAGGGATATCTGCTGCGCCGCGGCCGGGATGGAGAGCGTCGCGGCGCTTCCCTTCGCCTGCTTTTCGGGCCGGGCATCACCATCGTCGACGTCGTTCTCCCGCTGTTGCGGCAGAGAGGCGAGATACTCCCGATACGCCTGGAATCCGCCGTCAAGGTTGATGGCGTCATAGCCGCGATCGGCAAGGATCTCGGTGACCTGCTCGCTCCAATCCCCCACCCGGCAGAACACGACGACCGGCTTGTCGTTCGGCACCTGGCTCAGCCTCGTGCCGATCTGGTTGAACGG
>ENA-OVFR01001471-OVFR01001471.1-human-gut-metagenome-genome-assembly--contig:-NODE-1471-length-12058-cov-3.605599_pt1 | contig 12058 bp, 10 predicted proteins | sample MGYA00237762_ERZ505403 | MGnify/ENA primary metagenome ERZ505403 (study PRJEB26158, sample SAMN06016376) | human gut metagenome | biome: human gut; feature: ankylosing spondylitis patient; material... | reverse complement strand
CGGTCTCCAGCACCATGCGGGCGCTGCCCAGCAGCATCTGGGCGGCATACTCCTGCGCCTTGGCGCGGGGCAGACCTGCGGCGACACCGCCGTCGGCCAGTGCTTCGATGAACTGGTACGCCCAGGCCGGTCCGCAGCCGGACACCGCGCTTGCAGCGTCGATCAGGCTCTCCGGCACGGCGTCCAGACGGCCTGCAGGGGCCATGGCGGTGAGCCACTCGGCCATTTTTTCCGGCTCCACATCGTCAGAGCAGTACTGGATCATGCCGTCGCCCAGCGCCACGGGGGTGTTGGGCATCATGCGGATGATGGGATAGCCGCTGCCCGCCATCTGGCGGATCTGCTGCATCGACAGGCCCGCCGCCATCGTGACCAGCACAAAGGGGCGGCTCTCGGCGCGGGCCTCCAGCGTTGGGGTCAGCTCGTCGAGCATATCGGCCATCATCTGGGGCTTTACGCCCAGAAAGATGAAGTCGCAGATGCCGGCGACCTCCTCATTCGTGCCGCAGGCGCAGCCGAGCTCGTCCGCCAGCGCCTGTGCCTTGGCAGGCGTGCGGTTGGCCAGCAGCACATCGCCGGACCCGGCGCCCTTGCAGACCGCGCGCGCCACAGCCCCGCCCATGTTGCCGCAGCCGATAAAACCGTATTTCATGGTAAACCCCCTATTTTATACTTTATATGCAGTATTTATAGTAGTGCAAGGGAGTAGGTTTGTCAACGGGAAAACGGGCTTTCCCCGGGGGAAAGATACAGAAAGTCCATCGCATCTTTTTCTTGCCCTTATCCTGCAAACGCGGTATAATAAAATAGAATATTTGTAAAATTCCGTCCGCCGCTGCACGGCGGGCACCAGGATAGAGTTTGGAGGCAGTACCATGTCTGAATTTATTCCTCTTTCGGTTCCGAATTTCGGCGTGCGCGAGGCCGAGCTGGCCGGGCAGGCCATCACGTCGGGGTGGGTGTCCACCAGCGGCGGCAAGGTCACGGAGTTCGAGGAAGCGCTGGCCGCTTACGTGGGCATGCCCCGCGCCGTGGCCTGCAACGCCGGTACCAGCGCGCTGCATCTGGCCGCTATGGCCGCCGGCATCACCCGCGGGGATGAGGTCATCGTCCCGACGCTGACTTTTATCGCCGCCGTCAACCCGCTGACCCGCTATGTCGGCGCGGAGCCGGTCTTCATCGGCTGCGACGACTCCCTGTGCATTGACCCCGACGCCGTCGAGGATTTCTGTGCGAACCGCTGCGAGCTGCGGGACGGCAGGCTGTACAACAAAGCCACCGGCGCACACATCAAGGCACTGGAGGTCGTGCATGTGTTCGGCAACATGGCCGACATGCCCCGCCTGATGGCGATAGCCAAGCGCTACGGCCTCATCGTCATTGAGGATGCCACCGAGGCACTCGGCACCCGCTGCACCGACGGCCCGTTTGCCGGTAAGTTTGCGGGCACCATCGGCGACATCGGCTGCTACAGCTTTAACGGCAACAAGATCATCACCACCGGCGCAGGCGGCATGGTCGTGTCCAACCACGCTGACTGGGCCGAGCACGCCAAGCATCTGTCCACCCAGGCCAAGACCGATCTGCTGCAATTTTTGCACGATGAGGTCGGCTACAACTACCGCATGACGAACGTGCAGGCATCCTTAGGGCTTGCCCAGCTCGAGCGGCTCGAGGGCTTCATCGCCCACAAAAAGGCGCTGTATGACCGCTATGCGGCCGCGCTGGACGGCGTGAAGGGGCTGCGCATCCTGCCCTTCCGCGAGGGGGAGTGCCGCTCCAACCACTGGTTCTTCAGCCTGTATCTGAAGGATTCCGGGCTGGACCGCGACACTGTGATCGAGAAGCTGCAGGCGCAGCACATCCAGACCCGCCCGGTGTGGGCGCTCATCCATGAGCAGGCCGACTACCCCCGCAACGAGGCTTACGGTCTGGACAAGGCGCTGGACTACCGCAAGTATATTGTCAACCTGCCCTGCTCGACCAATCTGAGCATGGAGGACTGCGACCGCGTGATCGAAGCGGTGCTGGGGCTGTAAAAGGCTTCCCCCGAGGGGGAAGCTGTCCGCGAAGCGGACTGATGAGGGCAAAGTCCACGCCACAACCCATTTCCGGGCAACTGAGACACACTCGCCCCTCATCCGGCGCTTGCGCGCCACCTTCCCCCTCAGGGGAAGGCTTTAATAAACATCAAAGGGGGATCACCCTTGATCAAAGTTGAAGAACTCTTTATTGAGCCTACCGCCACGGTGCTGGAAACACTGCGCAAGCTGGACGAGACCGGCCAGCGCATTCTGTTCATCGCGCCGGAGGGCAGGCTGAAGGCCGTCATCACCGATGGCGACATCCGCAAGTTTTTCCTGCGGGGCGGCACGCCTGACCAGACCGTTGACAATGCGGCGAACTACCACCCGCTCAGTGTCTCGGTGGCAGAGCGCGGCAAGGCGCGCGGCATTTTGCAGAAATACTGCATTGACGCGCTGCCGGTGCTGAATAAGCGCGGCATCATCACCGATATTATCTTTGCCCACGGCCTTGATGTGGACAACCGCAAGCAGGTCGATATCCCCGTTGTCATGATGGCGGGCGGTCTGGGCACCCGGCTGTACCCCTACACCAAGATCCTGCCCAAGCCGCTGATCCCGGTGGGGGAGCAGCCCATCGCCGAGATGATCATGGACCGGTTCCGGGATTTCGGCTGCCATGATTTTACGATGATCGTCAACTACAAAAAGGGGATGATCAAGTCCTATTTCAACGAGCTGGAAAAGGACTACCATGTCGATTTCGCCGATGAGGATGTCTTTATGGGTACCGGCGGTGGGCTTTGCCTGCTGAAGGGAAAAATCGGTACGCCGTTCTTTTTTACAAACTGCGACACGCTGCTGGATGTGGACTTCGGCGATATTTATGAGTATCACCGCGCCCACGGCAACCTTGTCACGATGATCTGCGCCTTCAAGCACTACACGGTGCCCTACGGCGTGGTGGAGCTGGGCGAGGACGGCGGCATCGCCGCCATGCGCGAAAAGCCCGAGCTGGATTTCCTGACGAACACCGGCGTCTATGTTGTGGAGCCCCGCGTTGTTGAGGAGATGCGCGATGGCGAGTTCATCGGCTTCCCCGATGTGATCGAGCGGTACCGCCAGGCCGGTGAAAAGGTCGGCGTCTATCCCATCAGCGAGAGCAGCTGGATGGATATGGGCCAGCTGGAGGAGCTGGAAAAGATGCGCAGAAAGCTGGAGAATCAGCAGTAAAAGCCTTCCCCTGCGGGGGAAGGCGGCGCGAAGCGCCGGATGAGGGGCGAGCTGGCCACAACCGCCCGTGAACGGTCTGCGGTGGAAAGGCCCCCCTCATCAGTCCGCTTCGCGGACAGCTTCTCCCAGAGGGAGAAGCCAAAGCGGAAGGAGATTGAAAATGCCTGTAACGATCATTGCCGAAGCCGGGGTCAACCATAACGGCAGCCTTGAGATGGCCAAGGAGATGGCCCGCGTGGCCAAGGCGTGCGGCGCGGATATTGTAAAATACCAGACCGCCGTGCCGGAGCTGGTTGTGAGTAAGTTTGCCCAAAAGGCAGAGTACCAGAAGCAGACCACCGATGCCGCCGAAAGCCAGTTGGAGATGATCCGCCGGCTGCATTTCTCATTCGATGCCCACCGGGAGCTGAAGGAATACTGCGACTCCATCGGCATCCAGTATCTCTCGGCGCCGTTCGATCTGCCCAGCGTCCGGTTCCTCGGCACGCTGGGGCTGCCGCTGCTCAAGATCCCCTCGGGCGAGATCACGACCCTGCCGTATCTGGAGGCAATGGCCGCGCTGAAAACGCCGGTCCTGCTCTCCACCGGCATGAGCAGCCTTGATGAGATCACCGATGCACTTGGCGTGCTGGATGACGGTGGCTGCCCTGAGGTCACGATCCTGCACTGCAACACGCAATATCCCACCCCGTATGAGGACGCCAACCTGACCGCGATGATCGAGCTGTATGAGCAGTTCGGCCTGCCGGTCGGCCTGTCCGATCACACCCCCGGGTGGGAGTGCGATGTGGCTGCCGCCGTGCTGGGCGCGCAGGTCATTGAAAAGCACTTCACGCTCGATAAATCCCTGCCCGGCCCTGACCAGAAAGCCAGCCTCGACCCCGCCGAGTTCAAGGCGATGGTCGAGGCCGTGCGCCATGTCGAGGCGGCGCTCGGGGACGGCCACAAGCACCTGACCGAGAGCGAGGCCCCCAACAAGGCTATTGCGCGCAAGAGCATCGTGGCCGCACGGCAGATCAAAGCAGGCGAGGTCTTTACCGAGGAAAACCTTACCACCAAGCGCCCCGGTGACGGCATCTCCCCCATGCGCTGGCATGAGATTTTGGGCCAAACCGCAAAACGCGATTTTGCGGAGGATGAAAAAATAGAGGTTTGATGCAGCGCCGTTCTGTAGGGCGGCCAGCCCTCTGGCCGCCGTGCCCGCTTGCGGCGGCGAAAAACCATACGGGCAGTCCCCCGAGAAAGTGAGATTTCTATGCGCACCATCTGCATCGTCACCGCCACGCGGGCGGAATACGGCCTGCTGCGGCCGGTGGTACAGAAAATCTCGAAGTCGGACATGCTGGCGTTGCAGCTTGTTGTGACCGGCGCGCACCTCTGCCCGCGTCTGGGTGAAACCGTACACGAAATCGAAAACGACGGCTTTCCCATTGCGGCAAGGCTCCCCATCTTCACCGAGGACGCTGGGGAGCCTGTTGCAAAAACCATCGCCCGCACATTGACCGTCTTTGATGATTACTTTGCCGCCCACCGGCCCGATGCTGTGCTGCTGTTGGGCGACCGGTTTGAAATTTTCGCTGTGGCGGCCGCGGCCGCCGCGCGGCATATCCAGATCGCCCATATCTCGGGCGGGGATGTTACGCTGGGCGCGGCCGATGAATACTACCGCCACTGCATCTCCAAGATGGCGGCGGTGCATTTTCCGTCCTGCGCCGACAGCGCTGCGCGGCTCGTCCGTATGGGCGAGGCCCCCGGCACAGTGTTCTGCGTAGGCGGGCTGGGGGATGAAAATATCCGCACAATGCCCAAAATGGGCCGCCGGGAATTGTGCGATTCGACAGGATTCCCCCTGATGCAGCCCTTTGCACTCGTGACCTACCACCCCGAGACCGCCCCCGATGCGGGCAGCCCGGCGGCGCAGGTGCAGGCCCTGTGCGCGGCTATGGCCGCCGTGGACGGTGTGTTCTGGCTTATCACCGGCTCCAACGCCGATGCAGGCGGCGAGGTCTGCACCCGCATGATGCAGGATTTCGCCGCTGCCCACCCGGACCGCGCCGGCTTTGTGCAGAGCCTTGGCCTCAGGCGCTATCTCTCCGCGATGGAGTACGCCGCGCTGGTCGCGGGCAATTCCTCCTCAGGCGTGGTCGAAACGCCGACCTTCCGGGTGCCGACCGTCAACATCGGCAGGCGGCAGGCGGGGCGCACCGTCTGCGCCAATGTGCTTTGCTGCGATGCTGACCGCGCAGCCATCGAGGCTGCGCTGCGCAAGGCGCTGTCCAAAGCGTTCGCCCCTGTGGCGGCATCGGCGCGCAGCCCCTACAACGGCGGCAATACAAGCGAAAAGATCTGCACAGTGCTGCAAAATTTTGACTTTGCAAAACCTAAAATATTTTATGACGGCCCTGTGCCTGAATTTGACCCCCAAAGGAGCGTTTTGGTATGAAACTTCTCATCGTTGGCTTAGGCAGCATGGGCAAACGCCGCGCCCGGCTGGCCAAGGGCATTGATGCCGCCATACAGATCGTCGGCGTTGACACGGCCGAGGGCCGCCGCGCCGAGGCAAAGCAGCTGGCGCTGGCGGACGAGGCCTACCCATCCATTGCCGAGGCTGTGGCCGCCGCGCACCCGGACGCCGCGCTGGTCTGCACGGCGCCGCTGTCCCACGCCGCCGTCATCGGCGAGCTGCTGGACAACGGCCTGCCGGTCTTTACCGAGCTGAACCTTGTCCGGGACGGCTACGCCGAGAATATGGCCAAGGCTGCCGAAAAGCAGCTGCCGCTCTTCCTCTCCTCCACCATGCTCTACCGGCGCGAGACGCAGTATATCAAGCAGCAGGTCGCAGCGTTCGGCAAGCCGGTGCATTATATCTATCACATCGGGCAGTATCTGCCCGACTGGCACCCGTGGGAGAACTATAAGAATTTCTTTGTCGGCAACGCCCGCACCGGCGGCGTGCGCGAGATCTTCGGCATTGATCTGCCCTGGCTGCTCGATGCCTTCGGCGATGTGGAGTCGGTCACGGTACAGAAGGACACAATCAGCGATCTCGGTCTGCCGTATCCCGACTGCGTGACCCTGCTGCTGCGCCACAAGGGCGGCGCGCAGGGCGTGCTGGCGGCCGATGTTGTCAGCCGCAAGGCCGTGCGCAGCTTTGAGTGCTTCGGCGACGGCATCCACCTTTTCTGGGAGGGCAACCCCAAGGCGCTGTACGAGTTCAAGGACGGCGACAAGCGGTTTGTCAACACCTACGCCAGCTTTGAGCACGACAGCCGCTACAGCGACAACATTGTGGAGAACGCCTATGTGGACGAGTTGACGAACTTCTTCGCCGTGCTGAAGGGTGAGGAGCAGCCCCGCTGGAGCTTTGAAAAAGACCTGAAAGCGATTGAGCTGATGGACAAAATTGAAAATTCGTAAGCCTTTTTCCTGTCAAAACTGCTTTTTGCCTTGCTGAGACTGTAGGGGCGAACATTGTTCGCCCGTCCACTGTGCGGCGGCTGCCGGGTTCCCGGAGCGATGCAGGCATCGCCCCCTGCGCGTAGGGGCGGATTCCATATCCGCCCGGGCACTTTGCCTTTGCCGCACACTCCCTCGGGCGAACGATGTTCGCCCCTACAGAGCCCCAGAAAAATTTATGCAATAGGGGGACACCTATGCGTACCATCACCGCGCTGTTCGTGGGGCTTGGCTCCATCGGGACGCGTCATTTGAAAAACCTTGCCAACCTCTGCGCCGACCGCGGCTGGACCTTGCAGGCCGATGCTCTGCGCAGTGACCTGACCCGCCCGCTGCGCCCCGGCGCGGCGGAGCTGCTGCACGCCCAGTACACCGACCTGGCCGCCGCCCCGGCACACTATGACATGGTGTTCATCACGAACCCTACCAGCCTGCACGCCGAGGCACTGCGGCAGGTCAAGGGCCGCGGCGAGGCGCTGTTTATCGAGAAACCGATCTTCTCGGCCGAGCAGACCGGCCTTGCGCTGGACGAGCTGCTGCCCGCCGGCCAAAAGGCCTATGTGGCAGCGCCGATGCGGTGGTGCGGTGCCATGCTGGCCCTCAAGGATCGGCTGCCCGCGCTGCACCCCTACTGCGCGCGGGTCATCTGCTCAAGTTATCTGCCCGACTGGCGGCCCGGCGTGGACTACCGCACGGTCTACAGTGCCCGCAAGGCGCTGGGCGGCGGCGTCACCATCGACCTGATCCATGAGTGGGATTATCTGGTCGAGCTTTTCGGCGTGCCGGAAAAGCTGTACAATTTCAAGGGGACCTACTCCGAGCTGGAGATCGACTCTGACGATCTTTCTGTTTACATCGCAAAATATCCCACGCTGCTGGCGGAGGTGCATCTGGACTACTTCGGCCGCGGCTACCGGCGCAGCATCGAACTTTTCTGCCACGATGGCAGCTATCTGGCCGACTTCGGCAAGGGCACGCTGACCCTGCCGGACGGCACGGTGCAGCACTATGAGGAGGATGTGAACCGCCGCTATGAGCGGGAGATGGAGTATTTTGTTGACTACGCACTGACCGGCTGCGGCGAAAGCTGCAACCCGCCCGCACTGGCACTGAAGGTGCTGAAACTGACTTTGGGGGAGAATGTACAATGAATCGTCTGCTCATTACCATTTGCGGCCGTGCCGGCAGCAAGGGCTTCAAGAACAAAAATCTGAAGGTTTTCTGCGGTAAGCCGTTGGTTTACTATTCGCTCAGTGCCGCCGAGCTGTTTATCAAGAACCACCCGGAGCTGACCGTCGACATCGCGCTGAACACCGACAGCGAAGACCTCGCAAAGCTGGTAGCCGCCGAGTACCCGGAGGTCGTCTACCTGCCCCGCGGCGCAGAGCTGGGCGGCGACCGCGTGCCGAAGATGGCCGTCTATCAGGACAGCCTGCGCCGCATGGAGGCGCGCGCCGGACAGCCCTACGACTGGCATATGGACTTGGACATCACCAGCCCGCTGCGCACCGCCGCCGACATCGAGAACGCCTTTGCCGTAAAGCAGAAGCGCGCTGACCTCGACCTCGTGTTCAGCGTCTGCGAGGCGCGCCGCAACCCGTGGTTCAACATGGTGAAGACCGTGGACGACCACGTCGAGCAGGTCTGCCGCAGCGAGTTCACCGGCCGCCAGCAGGCGCCCGACGTGTATGACGTCAATGCGTCAATTTATGTCTTCAAACGGGATTTTCTGGCCGAGAACACCGACGGCATGCTCTGGCGCGGCAAAATCGGTGTCAGCGTGATGATGGACACCGGCATCATCGACATCGACTCCGAGCATGACTATCTGCTCATGGAGGCAATAGCGCAGCATCTCTACGCGCATTATCCGGAATTTAACGCAGTGCGGGAGAATATTCGTGGCTGAGGATATCTTTGACCGTGCGCTGGAGCTGGTCATGGACGCGGGCCAGACGCTGCTGGAAAACGGCGGCGAGGTGTTCCGCGCGCAGCAGACCATGGAGATCATGGCCGCCAGCCTCGGCGTGCGGGACTTCCATGTCTATGTTCTGACCAACGGCATCTTTGCGTCGGCGCACCTGCCGGGGCGGGATGCCGTCTCGCTGGTGCGGCACGTGCCCACCGTGTCGGTCCATCTGGGCCGCGTCGAGGCCGTGAACGAGCTTTCCCGTGAGCTGGCCGCCGGCAGGCTGGGCGTCGTCGAGGCCGAAGCACGGCTGAACACGGCCCGCACGCTGCCGCGCAGCACACCGCAGCTGGAAATTCTGGCCTGCGTTGTCGGGGCAGCGGGGTTCGCGTACCTGTTCGGCGGCACGCTGGCAGACATGCCGGTGGCCGCGGTGGCGGGCCTGCTGGAGGCGCTCGTCTGCCAGCAGTTTGCGAGGCACGGCATCAACCGGATATTCACCGACATTGTGGCGGCGTTTTGCGGCACGATCTGGGCCATTGCGGTGCAGACCGTCGTGCCCGCCGTCAACGCCAACGCGGCGATCATCGGCGCGCTGATGGTGCTGACCCCCGGCGTTGCCCTGACGATGGGCGTGCGAGATATTCTGAACGGCGACTATCTGTCCGGCTCGATCCGCCTGTTGGACGCGCTGCTCATCGCGGGCAGCATTGCGGGCGGCGTGGTGCTGGGCTGGATCATGGCCCGTGGATTGGGGGTGGCGTGATGCCGGTCTGGACACATTATTTTGCCCATTTTGTGGTGGCCGTCATTGCAACGATCAGCTTTGGCATCACATTCCAGATGCCGCGGCGGCACTACCTAGCCTGCGGCCTGACCGGCGCGGTCGGCTGGATGGTCTACATCTTCGGCGTGGAGCTGTTCGCGTTAAGCCCGGCGATTGCGACGCTGGTCGCCACCCTGCCGCTGACCGGCTGCGCGCGGTTCTTTGCCATCCGCCACAAGGCCCCGGTGACGATTTTTCTGCTGCCGGGCATCTTTCCGCTTGTGCCGGGCGCGGGCATCTACTACACGGCCTACTACTTTTTGCAGGGCGAGCAGGAGCTTTTCGCCAGCAAAGGCGGCGAGACCTTCAAGGTCGCGCTGGCCCTGGCGCTGGGCATTGCGCTGGTGTGCAGTCTGCCGCTGCCGGGCGGGCATGAGGGAAAGCGCAAATCGTAGGGGCGAGCAGTGCTCGCCCGCAGGCAGCCTGCCGCTGCCGTTGCCTGCCGGGTCGATGACGAGCATCGCCCCCTCCATCGTAGGGGCGGATTCCATATCCGCCCGCGGGCGTTACTCATTGCCGCACACAGCCACGGGCGCATATAGAATGCGCCCCTACGGGTTGAAGCTGACAACATACAAAAGCCGCAGATGCGTTTTTGCACCTGCGGCTTATTTTTTTACCACAAATTATACGTCAGGATCGGCACGTTATAGCTTACACCCTGCAAAAGCATGACTAAGAAGCAGACGCCGCTGACGATGTGCCACGCCAGCGCGGCGGCGCAGACGGCCAGCCGCCAGCGGGGCACGGCCCCGGTGCGCGTCTGCTGCAAAAAGACGCTGACGGACTCAAGCCAGAACACCCAGAAGCAGATGAACGGCCCCCACCAGAGGTTGGCGTGATAGAGCCGCTCACCGCTTTCGACCAGCAGCAGCGCCTCGGCCAGCGAGACGGCGAAGGTGAAAAGGCTGAACCGGTAGCGGAAGCGCTGCCACGCCGCGCGGCCCAGCAGCAGCCCCACTGCCGCCACAAAGACGAAGGACCGCGCCAGCCCCAGCACACCGGCCTCGTTGAACGGCCCCCACAGCATACGGTGGTGGTCAAACGGGACGGTGAAAATCAGGCGTATGCCGGAGCCTTCCTCGGCAAACAGGACGTTGGCCTGGATAAAGCAGAGCGCTACACCGGGGAAAACGCTGCACCCCATGATGATCTCATTTTTCAGATTTTTGGCGCGGGTGCGCACAAAATCAGCAATCAGCAGCACGAGCAGCGCCGGGGCGAATGCAAAGATCAGACTGGCCTTGAAACTGGTCGCCACGGTCAGCAGCACCGTGTAGACCGCGTAGGCACGCAGATCCAGGTCATCGCGCATCGTCGGCCAGACACGGTAAAAGGCCAGCATCGCCAGCAGTGCAAAGGGCGCGAGCATAATATACGTTGTGTTGTGATAAATCGTGCCGCCGACAGTGCCCTGGTACCAGTAGCCGCCGCGGGGCATCCAGACCGCCGTGGCAAGGTTGACCACCAGACTGAGCAGCAGCCGCGCCGGGCGCGGGACATCGGGCAGGGCAGTGCGCAGGCCGTAGGCGAACACGGCGACGGCGGCCAGATGGAACGCCGCCAGCAGCACGGCAATGCCGACGCGCCCGGCCAGTGCATACGCCGGGCCGATGAGCAGCGACACGGTGGAGTAGACCATGCCGCGCTGCGCGAAGGCCAGGTGCATACCAAGGTCGGAGGTATAGGGGTCGCTGCCGCCGCCGGGGGAGCAAAGCTGCTGGTAGTGCAGCCAGACCATGGCCGCAGCAAATGCCGCCAGCGCCGCAAGGCAGACCGCCCACAGCAGGCGGCGGGATTTATTTTGTGCCAAGGGCGGCACCTCCTTGAATGGATAGAGTACGCAGGGGCCGCATAGCTGCGGCCCGCGGCGGGAAGATGGACGGGCTTTTGCGGGAGGGCAGCGGGCCGGGCATGCCCGGCCCCTACGGGGTGGCAGTCCAACAGGCTTTGCACTTCCGCAAGCGGGCACGGCGGCCTGTGGGCAGGCCGCCCTACAGGCCCCGATTTGCGTTATGCGTAGGGCGGGGTGCCCCCTAATGAGCGGCCAGCCGGATGCTGTCCGCGAGAATTTCGCCGTCCAGCGTGATCATGGAGCCGTTCTTGTCGAGGTAGACCTCTCTGCGCACTTCCTCGCCGTCGGCGGTTGTGTAATAGAGCACATCATAGAGGAAGGTGCCCGCGGGCAGCCAGACCTCGACATCTGTCAGCACATCCGGGTCTGCCCCGTGGCCAAGGCCGCACCAGGCAATGTCGTAGTGCCTGTCCTGCCCCAGCGTGAACCCGACGCGGTACACTGCCTCGTCGTCGGCGTGGTCCTCGGTGCGCCAGACCTGCAGGGCGTGGGCATCGGCGTCCAGATCGCCGTAGCGCAGGAAGAAGGCGTTCTCCGCGACCTCATGTCCGCCCCAGATCATGTAATCGGTCACCACCGGCGTGTCGCCGCAGTCGGCGGCCAGGCCCGCGGCGACGCCGTCGCCAAAGACCGTGTAGGCGCGCCCGCCCTGGTCGTAGGCCGAGCGGGTCGCGGCGCGCTGCCAGACCACCGACCCGGCCATGCAGACGGCCAGCAGACCGTAGAGCACCGCGCGGCCCCCGGGCCGCCAGCTC
>ENA-OVFR01001451-OVFR01001451.1-human-gut-metagenome-genome-assembly--contig:-NODE-1451-length-12168-cov-17.385536_pt1 | contig 12168 bp, 9 predicted proteins | sample MGYA00237762_ERZ505403 | MGnify/ENA primary metagenome ERZ505403 (study PRJEB26158, sample SAMN06016376) | human gut metagenome | biome: human gut; feature: ankylosing spondylitis patient; material... | reverse complement strand
AGATGCCCGCCGCAAGGCCTGCGTCGATGCCCTTGTGGTGGAACAGCTCCAGAAAGTCTTCCTTTTTGCCTGCGCCGCCGCTGGCAATGATGGGCACATTCACCCGCGCCGCAACTGCATCCAGCATTTCCAAGTCGAAGCCATTGCGCACGCCGTCGGTGTCGATGCTGTTCAGGCAGATCTCGCCCGCGCCGTGGTCCACGCACCAGCTGATCCAGTCCAGTGCATTCCGGCCGGTGTCCTCGCGCCCGCCCTTGGCGAACACCCGGAACTGGCCGTTCACCCGCTTTACATCGGCAGAGAGCACCACACACTGGTTGCCGTAGCGCTGTGCCGCCGCCGGGATAAGGCCGGGGTCCTTCAATGCGCCCGAGTTGACGCTGACCTTGTCCGCGCCGCACTTGAGCACCCGGTCAAAATCTTCCAGCGTGTTGATGCCGCCGCCCACCGTGAGCGGGATAAAAATTTCGCTGGCGACGCGGGTCAGGATATCCGTAAACAGCGCCCGGCCCTCGAAGCTGGCGGTGATATCGTAGAACACCAGCTCGTCGGCACCGGCAGCGTTGTACATGCGGGCCATTTCCACCGGGTCGGCCACATCCCGGATGCCTTCAAAGTTCGTGCCCTTGACCACGCGGCCATTGCGCACATCAAGGCAGGGAATAATGCGTTTGGTGATCATGTCGTTTCCCCTCCGTTCACTCCTGCACCAGCTGCACGCAGCGCGCAAGGTTCAGTGCGCCGGTGTACAGGCTCTTGCCTAAAATGGCAGCGGCAGTGCCCATTTTTTTCAGTTCCAGAAGCTCTGCTTCGGACGAGATGCCGCCGCTGGCCGTAAAGGCCACGCCGGGCACCTCTTTGGCAAGCGTGCGGTACAGGCCGAGGTTCGTGCCCCTCATGGCACCGTCGCAGGCAATGTCCGTGTAGATGATGGCGGTGCATCCGGCATCTGCCAGCCGCCTGCAGAAGTCCACGCCCGGCTCGGCGCTCACTTCCTTCCAGCCATGGATGGCCACATAGCCGTCCTTTGCGTCCACGCCCACGGCAATTTTATCGCCGTATTTCTGCAGCATCCGAGCGGTAAAGGCAAAATCCGTCACCGCCACGCTGCCAAGGATGCAGCGGCCCACGCCGAGGGAAAGATATGTTTCAATGCGCTCCTCGGTACGGATGCCGCCGCCCACCTCAATGTATAAGCCGCCCTGCTTTGCCAGCGCGGCAATGGTATCATAGTTGGATAGGGTACCGTCCTTTGCGCCGTCCAGATCGACGACGTGCAGGTTTTTGGCCCCCGCTGCAAGGAACTCCCGCGCCTGTGCGCAGGGGTCCTCACCATAGACGGTCATGCGGCTGTAGTCGCCCTGCGTCAGGCGCACCACCTTGCCGCCCCGCAGGTCAATGGCTGGAAATAATTGCATTTGAATCTCCTTCAGAAACGAACCCTCTCAGGCTCGCATTCGCTCACCAGCTCTCCCGAAGGGAGAGCTTTTTGCATTTTGCGGTTCACTCTTTAGAAGCTCCCCCCTTCGGGGGAGCTGGCAACGCCGCAGGCGTTGACTGAGAGGGTTATAGCTCCGCAAACGCCTTCAAGATCCTCAGGCCGGTATCCCCGCTCTTTTCCGGGTGGAACTGGGTGCCATACACCCTGCCCGCCCGCACCGCGCCGGTGACGGGAATGGAATAGTCGCTCACAGCCAGTGTACTCTCCGTACAGTTCTTGCCGTAGTAGCTGTGGACGTAATAGACGTATTCTCCCTCACGGATGTACTTGAACAGCGGGTCGTCCTTTACAATGTGCAAGGCGTTCCAGCCGATCTGCGGCACCTTCAGGCTCTTGTCCGCAAGGTCGGGCTCCAGCGGACAGACCTCGCCCTTCACAAAGCCAAGGCCTTCGTGCTCACCGTACTCGTAGCTCTTTTCAAACAGCAGCTGCATGCCAAGGCAGATGCCCAGCAGAGGCTTCCTTTCGGCTTCTTCTTTCATGACCGGTACAAGGCCCGTCGCCTCCAGCTTGGCCATGGCATCGGCAAAAGCGCCCACGCCCGGCAGGATGAGCCGGTCGGCTTTGCGGATGGTGTCCGCGTCGGCGGTGACGACCGCTTCCAGCCCCAGCTGCTTCAGGCTGGACTTCAGGCTGAACAGGTTGCCCACGCCATAATCGATAATTGCGATCATACCAGCAGTCCTTTCGTGGAAGGAATTTCGTCCTTGTGGGCTTCGTCGATCTTCACGGCCGCGCCCAGTGCATGGCCTGCGCCCTTGAAGCAGGCCTCGAGGATGTGGTGGGTATTTTCTCCCGCAAATTGTACAAAGTGGACCGTGGCGGGCACGCTGCGGGCAAAGCCCAGCCAGAATTCCTTGGCGCACTCCACGTCAAAATCGCCCACCTTTTCGGTGCTGCAATGGACGTCCCAGTTCAGGGTGCAGCGGCCCGAAAGATCGACGGCGCACAGGATCAGTGCTTCATCCATGGGCAGATAAAAGCTGCCGTAGCGCTGGATGCCGCGCATATCGCCCAGTGCCCGTGCAAAGGCCTGACCCAGTGCAATGCCCACATCCTCGGTGGTGTGGTGGTAGTCCACCTGCACATCGCCGTGGCAGGTGAGCACTAAGTCAAACCGGCCATGGCGGGCGAACAGCTCCAGCATGTGGTTCAGAAAGCCGCACCCGGTGTCCACCTCGTAGCGGCCGGTGCCGTCCAGATCAAGGGTCAGGTCAATCTGGGTCTCATTGGTGTTGCGTTCCAGCGAGATCATTCGGTTCGGCATGGTTCATTCCTCCATGATCTTATCCAGTGTGTTCACGAATATCTGCATCTGTTCCGATGTGCCAATGGTGATGCGCAGCCAGTTCTGGATGCGGGGCGCGTCAAAATGGCGCACCAGAATGCCGTTTTTCTTTAACTCTTTGTAGAGTGTCTCTCCGTCTTTCCTGTCGGTACTTGCAAACAGGAAGTTGGAGCGGCTGTCCAGCACGGCAAAGCCCCGCTGTTCCAGCTGTTGTTTTGTCCATGCGCGGGTGTCCACGATGGCGGCACGGGTCCTGTCAAAATAAGCGGTGTCTTCCAGCGCGGCCTGCCCGGCCTTCAGGGTCAGGCGGTTGATGTTGTAGGGGTTCAGGCTGAACTTGACCCGGTTCAGGTCGGCAATGAGCTTTGCATTGCCCATGGCAAGACCCAGACGCGCACCGGCCAGCTGCCGGGACTTGGAAAAGGTCTGCACCACCAGCAGGTTCTCGTACTGGTCGATGAGGGGCACGCAGCTCTCGCCGCCAAAGTCCACATAGGCCTCGTCCACAATGACCACATTGTTCGGGTTTGCCTTTAAGATGCCCTCAATTTCCGCCCGGGGCAGTGCAATGCCGGTGGGGGCGTTGGGGTTTGCAAGGACGATGGTCTGGTTCAGGCCGTAGTAGTCCTTCGGGTCAAGGGTGAAATCCTCTTTCAGCGGGATGATGTGGCTGGGAATGTGCATCAGCCCACACCACACGCCGTAGCAGCCGTAGGTGATGTCGGCATAGGCCAGCGGGTGGTCTGCGTCGCAGAAGGCACGCAGCGCAAAGAAGAGGTTCTCATCGCTGCCATTGCCGGGCATGATCTGCTCCGGCTGCAAACCGAAGTGGGCTGCGGCCGCCTTGAGCAGGTCGGCACAGGCAGGGTCGGAGTAAAGGCGCAGCTTTTCCACCTCGTGCTCGCTCACGGCAGCGATCACCGCCGGGGAGGGCAGATAGGGGCTTTCGTTGGTATTCAGTTTGATGTACTGCTGATCCTGCGGCTGCTCACCCGGGGTGTAGGGGGTGACAGCGGCCAGCGTGGGAGAAAGAAAACGACTCATATAAAACCCTCTCAGTCAAAGCCTTACGGCTTTGCCAGCTCCCCCGAAGGGGGAGCTTTTTTGCATCTTACGGTTTCCTCTCATGAAGCTCCCCCTTCGGGGGAGCTTCATGAGAGGGTCACTTTTCATACCGGATGGTCACGCTGCGGGCGTGGGCGTGCAGGCCCTCGCGCTCGGCAAAATCGGCGATGCGGGGGGCTACTTCGCCCAGCGCTTCCCGGGTGTAGTAGAGGAAGCTGGACTTTTTTACAAAGTCGTCTACGCCCAAGGGGCTTGAGAAGCGGGCGGTGCCGCTGGTGGGCAGGGTGTGGTTGGGGCCTGCAAAGTAATCGCCCAGCGCTTCCGGCACGTTGCGGCCAAGGAAGATGCTGCCTGCGTTTTTGATCTCGTTCAGCACGCCGAAGGGGTCCTCCACGCACACTTCCAGATGTTCCGGTGCAATGATGTTGCAGGCTTCAATGGCCTTGTGCAGGTCGGTGCAAAGGATGATCTTGCCGTTGTCGTCCACGCTGGCGCGGGCGATGGCGGCACGGGGCAGCTGAGGGATCTGCACCTCCAGCTCCGCCTGCACGGCCTTGGCCAGCTCCGGGCTGTCGGTGACGAGGACCGGGCTTGCCAGTTTGTCGTGCTCGGCCTGACTCAGCAGGTCCGCCGCCACCCATGCGGGGTTGCAGCCGCCGTCGGCCAGCACCAGAATTTCGCTGGGGCCGGCGATCATATCGATGCCCACCTTGCCGAACACCTTGCGCTTGGCGGTGGCAACGTAGATGTTGCCGGGGCCAACGATCTTATCCACCGCAGGGATGCTCTGGGTGCCGTAGGCGAGAGCCGCCACAGCCTGTGCGCCGCCGGTCTTGAAGATCTTGGTCACGCCTGCGGTGGCAGCGGCGGCAAGGATGACCGGGTTCACCCTGCCGTCCTTTCCGGCGGGGGTGGTCATGACGATCTCGGATACGCCTGCCACCTTTGCCGGGATCACGTCCATGAGCACGGTGGAGGGATAGGCCGCCGTGCCGCCGGGCACATAGACACCGGCCTTTTCAATGGGGGTATATTTCTGGCCCAGCACGATGCCGGGCTTGTCGTTCACCACAAAATTCTTGTGCACCTGCTGGCGGTGGAAGCTCTCGATGTTGGCGGCGGCTTCGCGCAGCGTTTCGAGGAAGTAGGGGTCCATGCCCGCAAAGGCCTCGTCGATCTCCTCCTGCGTCACCTGCAGGGCATCGATCTTTGCACCGTCAAATTTCAGCGCGTAATCCTTCAGGGCATCGTCGCCCCGGGCGCGCACATCGGCAATGATGCCGTCCACCACATCCTCCACGTTCTTTTCCGCGCGGATATCGCGGTTCAAAATTTCTTCGGGCCTGAGCTCGTCAAAGTTATACAGCTTGATCATTTTACTTCCTCCTTGTTCTGCAGTTCCGCCCGCAGCTTTTCCAGCATGGTGTCCATTTCGGCGTGCTTGAACTGGTAGCTGGCCTTGTTGGCAATGAACCGGGCCGAGATGGGCATGAACTCGGTGACCACCTTCAGGCCGTTCTCCTGCAGGGTGGTGCCGGTCTCCACGATATCCACGATGACGTCCGAAAGGCCCAGAATGGGGGCCAGCTCAATGGAGCCGTTCAGCTTGATGATATCGATGTCCCGCCCCATGGATGCGTAGTAGCTCTTTGCAATGTTGACGAATTTGGTGGCCACCCGCACCGGGCGACTGGGGTCGTCTTGGTAATCGGCCGGGGCGGCAACGCACATGCGGCATTTGCCAAGGCCGGTGTCCAGCAGCTCGTACACATCGGCAGAAGCCTCTGTGAGGATATCCTTGCCCACGATGCCCACATCGGCGGCACCGTGCTCCACATAGATGGCAACGTCGCTGGGCTTGACGAGGAAGTAGCGGATGCCGGCCTCCGGGTTTTCCACCACCAGCTTGCGGGTGGCGTTGTAGTCCTCCGGGCAGCCGTAGCCGATGCCCGCCAGCAGGTGATACACCTTATCGCCCAGACGGCCCTTGGGCAGAGCCACGTTCAGCATCACCCTGTCGGTGCTGTTCTTCTGCACCGGCGGCAGCGGGGCGCTCAGGCGGTCCAGCTCGTCCAGATAGACCGCAAAGCCGATGGCACCGGCACCGGGGGTGAACTTCTGCATCAACAGGTCGTAGCGGCCGCCCTTGAGCAGAGGACGGGGCAGGGCTTTCAGGTAGCCCTGAAACACAAGGCCGTTGTAGTATTCCATCTCACCGGCCAGCGTCATGTCCAGCCGGATCACGCCGCCCGCCTTTTCCAGCGGCACAGCCAGCGCTTCCAGCTCGGCCACAGCCGCGCGCATGGCGTCATTGCGGCACAGGGCAGCGGCCTTTGCAAGGGTATCGGCATAGCTGCCGCAGAGGCTCAGTACGCTGCACAGGATGTCGGCGGCGGCATCGGCAAGACCGGCTGCTCCGGCTGCAGCCCGCAGCTCGTGGGCGTTTTTCTCCCGCAGCTTTTCCAGCAGCTTTGCGCGGGCGGCATCCGGCACGCCCAGCGCGTCGAACAGGCCGAACAGGTAGCCCATGTGGCTCACTTCCAGCACCCAATCGGCCCCCAGCGCATCCAGCGACCGCGCCGCCAGACACACCGCCTGCTGCACCTGTGCTTCGCCCACCGCGCCCAGCATCTCAAGGCCCATCTGGCTGATCTCTTTAAAGGTGTGGCTCTCGGCGGAAGGGCGGTAGACATTCTCGTGATAGTAGTAGCACAGGGTCTCGCTGGGGGCGGGCTGCGCCGTCTTGGCAATGGAGAGGGTCACGTCCGGCTTGAGGGCCAGCAGACGGCCATCCAGATCGGTAAAGGTGATGACCTGCTCGGACGACAAAAAGCTGCGGTTCTCCTGATACAGGCCGTACTCCTCAAACCGGCCCATATGATACTTGCGGCAGCCCGCCGCTTCGTACAAGGCGCGCAGCGCAAAGGAGGCGCGCTCCTTGGGCTGCAGGTTTGCAAGGCTGAATTCCATTGTCGGTTCCCCCATTTCTTACTTGAGTTTATTTTACTTTATCTCGGTAAAGTTGTAAAGTAGGAAAGTGACGGTGTTTTCAACTCAATGATACGATTTTTCTGTGCGTTTGTACAGGGAAAAGAAGAAAAGGAGCCGTTGCATGGCGCAACAGCTCCTTTTCAGCACACATATTTACCCAAGCAGCTCCAGCACACCGGCCTTCGGGCGGGCACCCACGGCCTGACGCACCAGCTTGCCCTGCTCAAACACCAGCAGGGTGGGGATGCTCATCACGCCGAACTGGCCGGCCAGCTCCGGCTGCTCGTCCACGTTCACCTTGCCCACCTTCACATCGGTGCGCTCCTCGGCTACCTCGTCCACGACGGGACTGAGCATGCGGCAGGGGCCGCACCAGCTGGCCCAGAAGTCCAGCAGGACAGGCTTTGCGCTCTGCAGTACCTCCTGCTCAAAATTTTCCTTCGTGATCGTAACAACTGCCATATTTCTACCTCCTGAAAGGGTTCGTTCGTGGTTGTTCTTATGGCATCAGTATACCCAAAACGCCGGGGTTTTTCCGTAACCGGGTCACATTGGGGCGCAAAAAAGCCCGGAGCAGGAAGAAAGAATACTGCTCCGGGCGGGGAATGGTTCAGTTATTGCAGGGGCAGGTCATCAGACACCGGCCACGCAGTTCTTGCCTGCAATGTAGCCATAGTAGACGCACAGGCTGTGGCTGATGCCGCGCATGCAGATGGGGTACTCCACCGCATAACGGCTGCCCTGCACGTTGCCGCAGACATACAGGCCCTTGATGATGTCGCGCTTGGGGCTGGCAGGGTCTTCCTCGGTGAAGGTGTGGCAGTTCTCGTCGCTTTCCAGACCGCCCACACAGACCAGCATGGCAGTAGTGCCCCACTGGCAGGCGTAGTACGGGGGATTTTCCAGTGCGAACATCCGGCTTGCAGGCTTGCCGAAGTCGTCATCGGAGCCGGCCTTGGCCAGCTCGTTGTAGCGCTGGATCGAGGCCAGTGCGGTGTCCAGCGCCTCGCCCTCGTAGCCGCACTGGGTCAGCAGCTCCTCCAGCGTATCGGCCTTGAACTGGTAAGCCTCGGCCTTGGCGCTGATCTTGGTGTACTGACGGTCGGTGTAGTTGGGGTTGGACTCATCCTCATTTTCCGGGATGATATAGCACAGGCCGCCGTGGTTGGCCGGCATATAGGGGATCTGCTCGCCCCACTTGGCGTCGTACAGCTGGAAGGAAGCGCACTCCGGCTGCAGCTCGATCTGGTTTTCCAGCTGCTGGCCGGGGATGCACTCGTTCATAAAGCGCTCGCCGCGCTTGTTGAGCTGCAGGAAGGGGGTAACGCCCATGCCGCTGCCCATGTGGTGGGTCATAGGTGCGTGGTGATCCTGCACCTTTGCGCCGATCCATGCGCCCATGCGCAGGCCGTCGCCGGTCTCGACCGTCTTGCCTTCCACGTCAACGCCCAGCATACCCATAGCGCCCATGTTGGCGATATTCTTCTCTACGATCTCGGGAGCGAAATGCTTCATGATCTTTTCATCGCCGGAGTTGTCGCCGGTGGCAAGGATCACGCCCTTGGCAGCGTTGAGCTGGATGTACTTATTGCCGTTCTGTGCATCGCGGATGATCACGCCGGTCACGCGGCCGTCGCTGTCCTTCAGCAGTTTGGTGCCAAAGCAGCCGTAGAAGGTCTTGGCACCAGCCTCGATGGCCTTGTTCAGGTTGGCTTCCACCACAAAGCCCTGCTGATCCTTGCGGGAGGAGCGGAACTCCATGCTGGAGGGGAAGGTGGGGAACTCTTCGTTGCGGTAGTCGTAGTGCTCGGGCTGAGGCCATGCCAGCGGCACCAGAATGCCCTTGTCGAACTGCTCCTGCGTGACCACCTGACGGGTGGTGTCGCAGATGGTCAGCTCAGGATAAGCCTCGATGAACCAATCCATGACCTCGTGTGCATGGCTGGCCCACTTTTTCAGGATGGAGCGCTTGTTGCGGTAGGTGCACTCGCGCATCAGGCGGTTGACCACCACATCCTCGTCCACGATGTTCTCGCGGCCCCAGCGCTTGTTCAGGCTGCCGTTCAGCAGGGCATACTCGCCGCTGCGGCAGTTGAAGGAGGCGCTCTTCTCCACGATAGCCACCTTTGCGCCCTCCTCGGCGGCGGCGCGGGCGGCGCAGATGCCGGACAGACCGGCACCGATGATGACCACATCAAAGTCCTGCGTTTCAGAGGCCTGCACATCCGGCTCCTCACCCAGCCAGTCCTCGCCGGTGTCGGCGGTCTGCTCTGCGGCGGGGGTCTCGGTCTTTACGCCCATGGCCTGCTCGATGCAGCTGGCAGCCGCCTTCTTGACGGCATTGGTGGTGACGGTAGCGCCGGAGATGTTGTCGATCTCGGTGCCCTGTGCGGCCATGATGGCCTCCTGCAGGGTGGGTGCGGCCACGCCGCCGATGCTCTCGGTCTCATTGGAGGCATCGATGACCACCTCGGTGATGGCGGTCTCGCTGAAGGTCATGGTCACCTTCACCTCACCGATGCCGGTGGCCGTGCCGGTGTAGGTACCGGCGGTGTAGATGGCATCGCCGGAAGCGGCGGTGCTGGAAGAAGCTGCGGAGTTGCAGGCAGCCAGTGCACCGGCGGTGACACCGCTCATGGCGGCAGCGGCGGCGACCTTCAAAAAGCCTTTGCGGGAGATCTTTTCCATTTGGATTTCCTCTTTCTTCTCATCAATTTCTCTTCGTCTCTGCGGGAGTTTTTTCCGCGCCGCACTTAGTATAAAATATAACGAAGTAAAAGGGAAACAAAAAAATTTTGCCAGCCTAATAAAAAGTGTTTATAACTATCTTCCACCATGCTATACTGAGAGCAGACGGATCTTCCCCTGCACAGAAAGGAGCTTTTTTCGGATGAACGACCACCAGCTGCTGTGTTTTCTCACCGTGAGTCGGACCCTGAATTTTACCACAGCCGCCCGGGAGCTGTACTGCACCCAGCCCGCCCTCAGCTACCAGATCCGCAGTCTGGAAAAGGAGCTGGATCTGGCCCTGTTTGAGCGCAGCACCACCCGCGTGGCGCTGACTGAAGCAGGCCGGGCCTTTGTGCCGCAGGCGGAGGGGATCTATCGCAGCATCCTGAACGCCCGCACCGCGCTGAAGGGCTTTGCCCGGCGGCGCACGCTGACCCTGCGCCTGCCGCCGGTGCTGCTGCAGCGTGACCCCATTTATCCCATCCTGATGGCACGGCTGCACGCCGCACTGCCGGGATATGAGTTTGCGGTGGACACTCGGCCCGTGTCACGCAACCCCCACGAAATGCTCTGCAGCGAGGCAGACGCAGCCCTCTATCTGCCCTTTGGGCCGCTGCAGCCGGAGATCGAGCGCACCCCCATCCTGCACAACACCTTTTACCTGATCGTATCGCCGGAGCACCCGCTCACAGGGCGCAGCACTCTGGCGCTGGCCGATCTTGCCGGGCAGCAGCTGTTTTATGAGCCGCTGTATCAGGAAATGGTGGATCTTGCCGTTGTTCAGCCCGGCCTGCCGTTTTCCGCACCAAGCTGGCACATGGTGGAAAACTACGAGTGTGTTTACAACGATCTGCTTGCCGGGCGCGGCATGTTTTTGTGCCCGATGAAATACCCGGCCTTTCCGGCGGCATGGTACCTGCCGCTGCAGCTGCCATTGCCGGACACCTGTCTGCTGACCCTGCGGGACGACCCGCGTCCCGAGATCCAACGGCTGCGGGAGGTATTCACCGCTGTATACGCCAGCCGTGCAAAGCTGCTGGGCGAAGAATGAACGCAAAAAGGGGCTGCTGCACCTCGTTTTGAACGAACGTGCAGCAGCCCTTCAGCTCTTATAATATTCCGGACAGCTTTATTTGCCCAGCATTTCGTGGGCAGTCTTGCAGATGGTAGCGGCATCCAGACCGTACTCACGCAGCAGGTCCCATGCAGGGCCGGAGCATCCGAACACGTCCTGCACGCCTACGCGGCGCACAGGGGTGGGCAGCTTCTCGCTCAGCACGGCGCAGACGGCCTCGCCCAGACCGCCGATGACATTGTGCTCCTCGGCGGTGATGACCTTGCCGCACTCCTTTGCAGCTTTGAGGACGATCTCCTCGTCCAGAGGCTTGATGGTGTGGATGTTGATGACCCGGGCGTGGATGCCCTCGGCAGCCAGCTGCTCCGCGGCAATGCGGGCTTCGTTGACCATCAGGCCGGTGGCGATGATGGCAATGTCGCTGCCCTCGGTGATCTGCTCGCCCTTGCCGATCTCAAAGTGATAGTTCTCGGCATCGTGGAACACAGGCACAGCCAAACGGCCAAAGCGCAGATAGACGGGGCCTTCCATTGCGTAGGCAGCACGCACAGCGGCGCGGGCCTCCACATCGTCTGCCGGGCAGATCACGGTCATGCCGGGGATGCTGCGCATGAGGGCAAAGTCCTCGCAGCACTGATGGGAAGCGCCGTCCTCGCCCACCGAGATGCCGCCGTGGGTGGCACCGATCTTCACGTTCAGGTGGGGATAGCCAATGGAGTTGCGCACCTGCTCAAAGGCACGGCCGGCGGCGAACATGGCAAAGCTGGAAACAAAGGGCACGTAGCCCATGGTGGACAGGCCCGCAGCCACGCCCATCATGTTGCCCTCAGCAATGCCGCAGTCAAAATGACGATCCGGGTAAGCCTTGCGGAACATACCGGTCTTGGTGGCAGCGGCAAGGTCTGCGTCCAGCACCACCAGATCCTCGTGGCCTTCGGCGGCCAGCTCCTTCAGGGTGTTGCCGTAGCTTTCACGGGTAGCGATCTTCTTCACATCTGCCATCTTAGTTTTCCTCCTGCTCCAGCGCGGCGTATGCGGCGTTCAGTTCCTCAATTGCGATCTTGTACTCGTCATCGTTGGGGCCCTTGCCGTGCCAGTCCACAGAGTTGGTCATATAGGAAACGCCCTTGCCCTTTGTGGTGTCCATGATGATGCAGGTGGGCTTTGCAGTCTCTGCATGGAATGCCTGCATGGCGGCTTCGATCTGGTCGTAGTCGTGGCCGTCGATGGTGATGACATTGAAGTTGAAGGCCTTCAGCTTCTCTTCCAGCGGGGCGCTGTTCATCACGGTCTCGGTGGTGCCGTCGATCTGCAGATGGTTGCGGTCCAGCACAACGCACAGGTTGGAAAGGCCGTAGTGTGCGGCAAACATGAAGGCTTCCCAGCACTCGCCCTCTTCCACCTCGCCGTCGCCCACGATGGTGTAGACGTTGATGGGCTTGCCGGCGTGCTTGGCACCCAGCGCCATGCCGCAGGCGGCAGACACGCCCTGACCCAGACTGCCGGTGGACATATCCA
>ENA-OVFR01001441-OVFR01001441.1-human-gut-metagenome-genome-assembly--contig:-NODE-1441-length-12250-cov-4.679295_pt1 | contig 12250 bp, 6 predicted proteins | sample MGYA00237762_ERZ505403 | MGnify/ENA primary metagenome ERZ505403 (study PRJEB26158, sample SAMN06016376) | human gut metagenome | biome: human gut; feature: ankylosing spondylitis patient; material... | reverse complement strand
TATCCTGGCTAGCTCCTGGGCCGTGGAAACCGCATCTGTTTCATCGCCCAGGAAAATAAGTTCCTGCTGTTGGTTCAGATTTAGGTATCTCTGTATTCCAAGTGACATTATCTTCTCATTTTTCTTGAAATCCACATCTCGTCTTCCAAAGAAATCGTGATTAAATTCTACCAGCAGAATTCTCTTAAATCTGGCAAAATCGAGGTTCAGACCGTTGTACTCTCTGCGTATGCTCTCTATATCTTCGCCATTTACAAGCATATATAGTGCATGCTCATATAGGAATTCCATGCTCTTATTCTTGAGTTCATCCGAGGCTTTAGCCGCCTCAAGCTCATCCACAACCTTCTCCAGCGTCTCCTTAAACTCCTTCGGATCGACCGGTTTCAGTATATAATCCACAACCCCCAGCCTTATCGCTCTCTTTGCATAGTCAAATTCATTGCAGCCACTGAATATCACGCATCTCATTTTCTTCTTCTCATTTACCACATTGTCAATGAGTTCTATACCGTCCATGAATGGCATCTTCACATCGGTTAGAAGGATATCATAATCCTCCTGACGTATCTTCTCCAATGCATCAAGACCGTTTACTGCCTCGTCGATATCAAATTCCATATTCAGCTTTTTCAGAAGGAATCTTATCCCGTTTCTCTCTATTCTCTCGTCATCAACGATCAGTATTCTATACATCTCTCCACTGCCTTTCTTTTTCTTGATGTGAACTGATTTCGTATCACATTCCAACTTTCGTTATTCAATTATAACCGACTTACTTCTCATATGCCACCTAAAACCATCACAAGAATTCTTTATTTAAATCAAATAGGGCACCAAAAGGGGACGGAGGTGCCTGACCCCTCCGTCCCCTGCTGTGAAATAAACTAAGTTTTATATTATAATCTCCAAATGTCCTTGTTGTACTCAGCGATGGTTCTGTCTGATGAGAAGAATCCAGCCTTGCTGATGTTGACAAGTGCCTTCTTTGCCCAAGTCTTGCGATCCTCGTAATCTGCAAGTACGCCTTCCTTGGTCTTGATATAATCCTCAACATCCAGGAGTGTCATGAACCAGTCCTTAACGATAAGTTCGTTGTGAAGTCTCTCAAGGCTTTCCTTCTGTCCGATCTCAAGGAGCTCATCGCTCACGATGAAATCAACAAGCTTCTTGATCCCAGGCTGCTCGTAGTAATCCTTTGACACATAATCAGCCTTTGCATAGTGATCGATGACTGCCTCGCTTGACTCGCCAAAGAAGTAAATGTTATCCTCGCCGACAAGCTCTCCAATCTCAACATTTGCACCATCTCTTGTTCCGAGTGTAAGCGCGCCGTTCAGCATGAACTTCATGTTTCCGGTACCTGATGCCTCCTTTGATGCAAGTGAGATCTGCTCTGAAATGTCACATGCAGGTATGATCTTTGCTGCCTTTGACACATTGTAGTTCTCGATCATGACAACCTTGAGGTATGGACTTACCTCTGGGTCATTATCGATGAGCTGCTGCAGGCAGAGGATGAGATGGATGATATCCTTTGCGATGGTGTATGCCGGAGCTGCCTTTGCGCCAAATATTACAGTCACAGGAGTCTTTGGAAGATTTCCTGCCTTGATATCGAAGTACTTGTGGATAACCCAGAGTGCGTTCATCTGCTGACGCTTGTACTCATGGAGTCTCTTAACCTGTATATCAAAGATAGAATTCTCATCTATGTCAATGTTCTGTGTCTCCTTAAGGTAATCCTTGAGAACGACCTTGTTCTGCTTCTTGATATCCATGATCTTGCCAAGGACTGCATCATCATCATAGAACTTAGCGAGGTCATTCAGTTTCTCTGCATCCTTCTTGTAGCCGTCACCGATGAGCTCTGTGATATATGCTGCAAGCTGCTCGTTGCAGTGGAGAAGCCATCTTCTGAATGTGATACCATTTGTCTTGTTGTTGAACTTCTCAGGATAGATCTTGTAGAAGTTGTTCAGCTCAGAATCCTTGAGGATCTCTGTGTGAAGGTATGCAACACCGTTTACGCTGTGGCTATAGTGTATATCAATGTGTGCCATGTGCACTCTCTGATCCTTGTCGATGATATATACGCTCTCATCCTTATATCTGTTACGAACCTTCTCATCCAGTTTCTTGATGATAGGAACAAGCTGTGGAACAACCTTCTCAAGGTAAGCAAGCGGCCACTTCTCAAGAGCCTCTGCAAGGATAGTGTGGTTGGTGTATGCGCACACCTCTGTCACGATCTCTGTAGCCTCGTCAAATGAGATACCCTCAGCGGTAAGAAGTCTGATGAACTCAGGGATCACCATTGAAGGGTGTGTATCATTGATCTGAACTGCTGCATAATCAGCCAGGTCGTGAAGATTTGAACCCTTTGCCTTAGCCTCATCAAGAATGAGCTTTGCACCATTTGCCACCATGAAATACTGCTGGTAGATACGGAGAAGATTTCCAGCCTCATCGCTATCGTCCGGGTACAGGCAGAGTGTAAGGTTCTTTGCAATGTCTGTCTTGTCGAAGTTAATTCCGCCCGGCTCCATGATGGACTCGTCAACGCTCTCGATATCGAAGAGGTGGAGCTTATTTGTTCTGTTCTCGTATCCGGTTACATCTATATCGTACATTCTTGACTGGACTTTCAGGTTGCCAAATGTGATCGTGTTGGTAACGTCTGTCTTCTCGAGCCAGCTGTCTGCCTCAATCCAAGGATTTGCAGTCTCCTTCTGGTAGTTGTTCTCAAATACCTGCTTGAACAGGCCCATGTGGTAGTTAAGTCCAATTCCATCTCCGTGAAGTCCGAGGGTTGCCATGGAATCAAGGAAGCATGCTGCAAGTCTTCCAAGTCCGCCATTTCCAAGTGATGGTTCCGGCTCAACCTCCTCTATGTCATAGATGCTCTTGCCATTCTCAGCAAGCACCTGTTTAACCTCGTCAAATACACCAAGGTTTATGAGATTGTTCGAGAGAAGCTTTCCGATGAGGAACTCTGCTGAGATGTAATAAACCTTCTTCTGTCCCTCCTCTGAAACCTTTCCGTCTGCGAGCTTCTTTGTCATATCAAGGAGTGCGAAGTATATCTCCTCATTTGTACAATCCTTGATCTCCTTGTTGTATTTCTTCATGCAAATGTCCTTTAACATAATATCCTCCTTACAAATATACGTCTTCACCCTGTTTCTTCCATACAGTCTGGTGAGATCCCTTAATTTATCTATATGTTCCTGTGTAAATTCCCATGTTGCGCCCTGAACCGCATCGCTCCTGTTTTCATTTGCTGCAGCCCTTTGCTTCGTAAGCCGCCACTTCCAGTTGCCACCAAGCGTTGATGGATAGTTCATTCTGGCGCTGTTGTCCTTGCCCAGAATATCCTGCATCTGAAGTATGACCGTGTCCGCTGAACTCATGTAAAGTGCATGTATCATCTTCTCTGCCACATCATCCAGGCTGTTCGCCATGAGGTACTTCATCATATATTCCTGAAGATCTTCACTCTGTCCGCTGATGTAGCTTTTCAACATGTCATTGTCGTGAGTTCCGATATATGCTACGTAGTTCTTGGCGTGATTGTGTGGCAGATACTCATTTGCCGTGTTGCCGTCAAATGCAAATTCCAGAACCTTCATGCCCGGATAACCTGACTCCTTCACAAGCTTCTGAACCTCAGGCACAACCACACCGAGATCCTCTGCGATGACCTTGGATGAGCCGATCGCACTGTCTATCGCATCGATGAGCTTCTTTCCCGGTCCCTGTCTGTAGTAGCCATCCTTCGGCTCGCCATTTGCCGGGATGCTGTAATATCTGACTATTCCGATAAAGTGATCTATACGGATCACATCGTAGAGCTTTGCCGATGCAGCAATCCTCTTCTTCCACCATGCGAAATCATCCTTCTCCATGACATCCCAGTCATAGATCGGGTTGCCCCACTTCTGTCCGTAGCTTGAGAACATGTCCGGTGGGCATCCTGCCACAACCGCCGGTGCAAGGCTTCCGGACAGCTGGAACTGGCCCGTGTTCGCCCACACATCAGCACTGTCCAGTGCCACATAGATCGGAATATCTCCAATGATGCTTATGCCGTTTCTGTTGGCATACTCTTTTAATGGCATCCACTGCTCGTAGAACTTGAACTGAAGGAATTTGTAGAATTCCACGTCTTCACCAAGCTTTTCTCTGTAAGCTGCCATAGCCTCCGGCTTTCTCTTCTTGATCGCCGGTTCCCACGCAAGCCATTCTCTGTTGTTATGATCAGCTTTGATCGCCATATACAGCGCATAGTCATCTATCCACTGTTCATTTTCCTCTATGAAATCTACGTAATCCCTGCTGTCTTTGTGCTCTGATCTGCCAAATGCTTTTCTGAGAACTTCAAATCTCTGTCTATATATTCTGGCGTAGTCGATCTCGTCATCACTGTCAGCCCATTTGTAGGATTCTACCTCCTCTTTCTTGAGAAGCCCTTCAGCTATCAATGTATCCAGATCGATAAAATACGGATTGCCCGCAAATGCTGAAAACGACTGATAAGGACTGTCACCGAAGCTTGTTGGTCCTATCGGAAGCACCTGCCAGTACTTCTGCCCTGCTCTTTTCAACATATCAACAAAATCATAAGCATCTCTTCCCATGGTTCCAATTCCATATGGTGATGGGAGGCTGCTTATCGGCAGGAGTATTCCTGCGCCACGCTCCAACGCTTTACTCATATATGATACCTCCTGAACAGTTCCTGTTATGGCTTGTATTTTATTAGCATTTCCCCTTTTATGCTTGCATTATATAAGCAATTAATTGTACAATTCTATCATATTGATGATGTACAATATGTAAAAGCTGTAAAAAAACGTCGAATTTATGAACAAAAAGGAGGCACATGGTTATATGAACAGTCTTGAATACGAAAATCTTCTGGAGAATAAGACCCATGCGGACCCAATGTTTCCGTACAATACTTACCTGTGCTCCATACCACTTGACTTCAATTCTGTGTCTCTGCACTGGCATGAATTTATGGAGATTATCTATATCAAAAAAGGCAAGGGAAATGTGACTGTGGACTTCACAACTCACTATGTTGAGGAGGGTGACATAGTCATTATCCTGCCAGGACACATTCACGGAATCTCCCAGCACGAAGGCTATTCAATGGAATATGAGAATATTCTTTTCTCCGTCGACATGTTCAGATCCAGAAATCACGACTCACTGGACAGCGAGTTTTTCCTGCCTCTGCTGGCGGGCGACGTGGATATCAAGAGTATTTATGACAGGGACGATCCATTATATCCGTCTCTTTCCGCGTGTCTTAACAGGGTAGACAAGCTCTGCTCAGAGACGCCAAAGGGATACCACCTTGCACTTAAGGGATGCTATTTTGAATTCTTCTACATTCTCTATGCCAACTCCACCGCAAGGGATGAGGCAGACAGGAAGAACCGAGCCAGGGATCTGGAGAGAACAAAACTCATCCTCTCCTACATAGATGAAAATTACAAAGAGGCCATATCCATAACGGATATAGCCTCCTACTGTGGATTCTCTGAATCCCATTTTATGCGATTTTTCAAGAACACCATGGGGGTGTCATTTGTATCATATCTGAACGACTTCAGGCTGAATGTCGCCGCAAGACTTCTCTCCTCCAATGACGAGAGTATACTCTCCGTTGCGGAGAACTGCGGATTCTTCAACCTTTCCTACTTCAACAGAATGTTCAAAAAGAAATACGGCGTGACTCCGGGCCGGTACAGAGAAACTCACAACTGACAACAGAGCGTATATTCCCTACTGAAAAGTCACCACTCAAACTGCGCCATGCATACTTCAGTTACGCATCCGATCTGGAGTATGAATTTTTCATCTGATTGCTCAGCTCATAAAGCACCTTCCCAAGAGTGTCGCTTGCCGCCTGCCTTACCATGTCCGCCATCTCCTGATTGGCCTGCTGTCTGAGTTTCTGCCCCAACTTACTGACAGCATCCGTCTGCACATCCCGATCAGCTCCGAGAAGATCATCATACCTGTATATGATCTCATGAGCCTTAGACATGACCTTCTCGTCATATCTCTCAATATGGAACACCGACTTCGCATAAGATGCGTCCGCCATCGCCGCGATCATACGGCTGGTCCAGTAGAAGTTGTCCGTGGAAATATCCGCCCCTGTATTTGCTAGATACTCAGGAGTCGTGTCTACATTTGCATAGAAAGGAACCATGACATTGAATGCATTCGATGCAAATGCTATCCACTGTACAGCGCAGATCTCCTCTCCAACATATGGTCTCATCTGGATCGCCGACATGAAATCCGTCCTGTTCACACCTATCGATCTATATGCCCCGCGCATCTTATTGTCGCCGTAATTGCCGTACGGATCATACTGAGTTCCCTGATAATGCGAAGAAAGCACATACTTCACATCCTCCATGGTTATCTTCTTCTCTGGTATCATGCACCATGGAATGTCATCCGAAACCGGCGTAAAGTCCGCATCCGGTCCGTCCCAGACTGCCGAATTCGGGTTGAGCGTCCGCTCCATGAACCATGCCCTCGGGGTGTTGTACATGTGATCCGCATCGTCGTGACTGCCGAATATATCCCGTGGACAGATCGTGTCCTCCATATTCTCCACGTTCAGATGATACTTCTCTATAAATGCTGGAAGATCTGCCGAGCACATGAACTCGCTCTGCGCTCCCATTGCATCTGCCATATCAAATTCGTCCATACCAAACTGGTTTGGCATGACAACATACACATCATCAGGAACTTTTCTCGCAATCCAATGATGTCCTCCGATGGTCTCAAGCCACCAGATCTCGTCTACATCCTGAAATGCAATTCCGTTCATCTCATAGGTTCCATATCGTTCAAGCAGGCTGCCAAGCCTCTTCACGCCCTCTCTTGCGCTCTTTATATATGGAAGTGTAATGCTGACTATATCCTCCTCGCCGATACCTCCAGTCTTCTCAGGCTTATCTCCCTCCGCAGGCTCATAGCACACCAGTGGATCCGCGCCGAGCACTCTTGGATTTGAGGTTATGGTCTCCGTCGCCGTCATAGCCACATTTGCAGAATTCACTCCGCTTGCCGCCCAGATTCCTTCGCCCGCCAGCGCATTTGGAACACAGGTGTAACGCATCGGATCATCCGGAAGTTCAATCTCCACATGGGATATCTCCGACTTGTATATTCTTGGCTGCTCCTCCGGCTTCACAACCACATATTTCTTCGGCGTGTACGAACCGGCACCCGAATCGTCATTTCTCGCTATTATTGTTGAACCGTCATAAGACGCATTTTTTCCTACCAATATTGTTGTACATGGCATGATCTATTCCTCCATTTTTTTTATATTTTTCATCTTTTTTATAATTAAAAATATAATATATCCCGCAAGGCTTCCGAGGGTATTCATAACTACATCATCGAGCTGGCAGTAACCGCGCTCCGTTATAAGCTGAACCGTCTCTATGCAGACACTGCACAGAAATCCAAACAGTACAGTGCATTTGGACAACCTGTCTACCGCCCTGCCATCGCCATTCTTACTTCCAGCCACCGCAAGCGGGAAAAGCACGCCGAACGGCACAAAGAGCAATATATTCTCTATGACAAATGCGTGCTCCTGGGGCGTCACTCCCCACGTCTGAAACAGCGTCATGTCAATGCCTTGCCTTGAGCCCGGCTCTCTGGACAGGAACACAGTAACTGCCATCACCGCCAGATACACCACCAGCAGGAACCACACTATTGACTTCTTCACACGTCCGCCGGCACTGACCTTTTTTCCTGCAGGACTCACTGTATACACGAGATAAGTAACGACTGCTATGCACCCGCACAAAATACCTATCGGAAGGTAGCCCGCGACCTCCATTATATCTTTTATAATAAGTTCAAACATAAATTCCCCTCAAAAATTTATACTATACTATGTCTCGTTGCTCATTATATCATGATTCGCACCTACGGTGCTTTCCGTTGCTGTCGCAACTATCATGATCCAATTCGCCGCTCGCCAATCATGCAAGCATGTTGGCTCACTTGTGCTCATTATATCATACGTCTCACATATGCGCGATGACCTACGCCTCATCAGCATGCTACATTATATCATATGTCGTCATGTGTCATCACGATGACCTGCGCACGCATCAGCGTGCTACATTATACCACGATTCCCAACATGTGTCATTTTACACATTGTTTACACCCACCGCGTCTGATATACTTTACATGTCAGTCCAACTAACCATTTGGACGGGCTGAACAAATATAGAACAGGAAATATCCAACATGATAATAGCAAAAAAGATTCTAAAAATAACTTGTATCGTCCTCGGCGTAATCCTTGCGGCCGCCATAATATTTGTAGGAGTTCTCACTATAACAGAATACAAGCCAGACGATTCCGAATCCCTTGAGGTCACATCCGGAAGCACATTTGGCAAAAATGCAACCGACTCAGCCAAGCTTTCACCATCTGTCGGCGACTCCATATCCATCGTGACATGGAATCTCGGCTACGGATCCCTCGGTGCAAATGCTGACTTTTTCATGGACGGAGGAGACAGTGTGTACACTTCCACCGCAAAGCAGGTAAATGACAATATGGAGGCCATCACATCAGAGCTGAATTCACTTGCCGCTGACATCTTTCTTCTCCAGGAGGTCGATGAACGATCATCCAGAAGCCACAAGATAAACGAAGCCGATATTTTGAGAGAAAAGCTACCATCATACACAAGCTCATACGCCTACAACTACAAAACACTCATGGTTCCATATCCACTTCCACCGATCGGCAGAGTGACATCAGGAATAATGACTCTCAGCTCATTTGAAGTATCGGATGCAGAAAGAATACAACTTCCATGTCCATTTACCTACCCGATCAGACTGTGCAACCTGAAAAGATGCCTGATCGTATCCAGAATACCGATTGCCGGAAGTGAACACGAACTCGTCATAGTAAATCTCCACCTGGAGGCTTATGACTCAGGCGAGGGCAAAGCCGCCCAGACCAGGATGCTCGCCGACATTCTCCAAAATGAGGCTGCAGCAGGAAACTACGTTATCGCAGGAGGCGACTTCAACCAGACTTTTTCAAATGTGGATCTGTCCGCATACCCTCAGCAGTCCGCTGACCTGTGGGCACCAGGAAGCATAGATGTATCTGAATTTGGAGATTCCTTCACCTGCAGCACCGATTCCTCAGCTCCGACATGCCGATCCCTGGACAAACCATACGAAGGAAGCGACCACGAGAGTTTCCAATATTATGTCATCGATGGATTCATAGTATCGAGCAATTTGCAGATCAACTCCACAGAGACCATAGATCTGGATTTTAAAAACAGCGATCACAATCCGATAAGACTCGATGTTGCGTTGAAATAAACTATATTTTCAGTTGTTTTATGCATGTTATTTTAATTAACATTAATTATGTATAATTTTATGTTTAAAATACATTTTTCTCTTGATTTATGCCGTTTTTACATGTATTATGGCATTGTAAATGTTATAAATATTAACATTTGTTGCTAGTTTTGAATAATACTTCTAAGAATAATAGAGAATACTCATCAGAGAAAGGAATTTTGATCATGAAGAAATTATCACAGTCACGTCTCGCCGACACTGTCATGAACGGAAGAAAAGAAAAGGGTATGACCCAGGCTCAGCTCGCCGATGCAACCGGTATCAACAGAGCACTCATTTCCAGAATAGAGCAGAAGGATTTTGTTCCTTCTATAGAACAGCTCGAAAGTTTGTCAGAGGTTTTGAACTTCGACCTCACAGAAATGTTCATCAATGCTGGCGCACACAAGCTCGAGTCTCCATCCCCACTGAACATTGCAGTGGCAGGAACCGGTTACGTTGGTCTGTCCATTGCGACCCTGCTGGCACAGCACAACCATGTAACGGCAGTTGACATCATCCCTGAAAAGGTTGATCTCATCAACAACAAGAAATCCCCTATACAGGACGACTATATTGAGAAATATCTCGCCGAGAAGGAGCTTGATCTCACAGCAACTCTCGATGGCAAATCAGCATACAAGGATGCAGATTTCGTAATCATAGCTGCTCCGACAAACTACGACAGCAACAAGAACTATTTCGACACATCAGCCGTTGAGGCCGTTATCGAGCTCGTCCTCAAGGTCAACCCGGATGCCATCATGGTCATCAAATCAACTATACCAGTTGGATATACCGAGTCCGTAAGGAAGAAATACAACACGTCAAATATCATTTTCAGCCCAGAGTTTCTTCGTGAATCAAAGGCACTGTACGACAACCTCTATCCATCAAGGATAATTGTCAGCACAGACAAGAATGACGAGAAGATAGTTAAGGCATCCCATACATTTGCCGCACTGCTTCAGGAGGGTGCCCTCAAGGAAGATATAGACACTCTGTTCATGGGCTTCACCGAAGCTGAGGCTGTAAAGTTATTTGCAAATACCTATCTTGCACTCCGCGTGTCCTACTTCAACGAGCTTGACACATACGCAGAGATGAAGGGACTTAACACACAGGACATCATAAACGGCGTATGTCTCGACCCAAGAATCGGAACACACTACAACAACCCATCATTTGGATACGGCGGATACTGTCTGCCAAAGGATACAAAGCAGCTCCTTGCCAACTACAACGACGTGCCTCAGAATATGATGAGCGCCATCGTTGAGAGCAACAGAACGAGAAAGGACTTCATCGCAGACCGCGTTCTCTCCATCGCAGGCTACTACGACTACAACAATAACGGTGATTACTCAGCAGCCCAGGAGAAGGAATGTGTCATAGGTGTATACAGACTGACGATGAAGAGCAACTCCGACAACTTCCGCCAGAGCAGTATACAGGGTGTCATGAAGCGTATCAAAGCCAAGGGCGCAACCGTCGTTGTATACGAGCCAACCCTTGAAGACGGAACCACATTCTTCGGAAGCAAAGTTGTAAATGACCTAGACAAATTCAAATCCATGTCCGACGCTGTCATCGCCAACAGGTACAATTCATGCCTCGACGACATCAAAGACAAGGTATACACAAGAGATCTGTTCCAGAGAGACTAATCCTTAAGAAGACCTTTAAGAACATTTTTATAACATAAAAAATAACCGAATGATACGAATTAAAACTTGTATCATTCGGTTATTTTTTGTCAATATTTCTTATGAATTAGCCTGAGCCTTGAGCTCCTCAAGCATCTGAGGAAGTCTTGTATCCATCTCGTCATCCTTGAACTGACATGTACCAACCTTCCTGTGTCCACCGCCACCATACTTGAGCATAAGGCTTCCAACATCCATGGTCGCTGTGCGGTTCAGGATACTGTATCCAACTGCTGCCGAACATCCCTGTCCACCACGTCCGCTTACTATCCACGCTGACACGTTCTGCTCAGGATACATACTGTATATCATGAAACGATTGCCGGTATATATCGGATCCACTCCGCGAAGATCGCTTATGATAAGATTACCGTCCACTATGGTATGTGCCTTGACCATCTCCTTAAACTTCTCTGTCTGCTCATTATACAGAACTATTCTCTCCTGTATGTCCGGCATGGCAAGTATCTCATCAGTGGTCATGGTACGACATGCATCTATAAGCTTCTCCATGAGCTGGTAGTTTGATATGGTGAAATTCCTGAATCTTCCAAGTCCGGTTCTAGGATCCATCAGGAATCCAATAAGTATCCATCCCTTTGGATTCTGTACCTCATCGATGGTAAGATTACCTGAATCAACCTTATCAACAGCCTCCATCATATCGTCAAACTGCGGAAATCTCTCTCTGCCTCCATAATACTCATAGATTATTCTAGCGCACGATGGAGTTATACGACTCTCCCCCTTGTATTTACCCTCAAGCGCCAATCTCTCATGCTCACTTGAATGATGATCGAACCAAAGTCCGCAACCCTCAACAAATGGCACATTTGCAAGGCAGTCATCCTCCGTAACCTCGATCAATCCGTCCTGAAGATCCTTCGGATGCGCAAACTTCCAATGATCAATAATTCCCGCTTCCTTCAGCAGTGCGCCACACGCAAGTCCATCAAAATCCGATCTTGTAACCAACCTCATAGTAAATCCTCCCTGGTATTGAACTTCAGCCCTGTAAAACCGGGCTGAATCGTCCATTTTCCGTAACAAATATAGATCGGAAGAGCACACGTCTGAACTCCAGTCACGTTTCGATCTCGTAT
>ENA-OVFR01001409-OVFR01001409.1-human-gut-metagenome-genome-assembly--contig:-NODE-1409-length-12464-cov-2.627045_pt1 | contig 12464 bp, 9 predicted proteins | sample MGYA00237762_ERZ505403 | MGnify/ENA primary metagenome ERZ505403 (study PRJEB26158, sample SAMN06016376) | human gut metagenome | biome: human gut; feature: ankylosing spondylitis patient; material... | reverse complement strand
CATGCGGATATCTGCCACCTTACCGCCGTCAGACGCATACACGTAAAGCCTGTCTGCCCGGCTGCTGCCCGTCCAATAGAAGGCAGCCGTACCATCCGACACACGGACATCCAACAGGCCACTCTTGGCTGAGCGCACGCTTTCTCCTTTCAGAGTGGTACAGTCCAAATAATCGGGATGAAGGTACAGGCATTCGTCACCACGGTAACAACAAGTCAGACGACCGGCAATTTCCTTGCCGTCCTCTATCTGACGCCATGGCAAAAACATGTTCCAACCATTCAATGAACCAATACCTTCCACCCACACATCATCATCCTTTCCGATCAAAAAAAGACGCTTGCGCTTCACCCCCTCGTACACGACCGAATCCACTTTCTCTACATACAGCGTATCCAAAGTCACACGCGGCGGCCAGTATTCAGTTTGTGTTATCCATTCCCAAGACTTCAATACCGCCACGAAATCACCTTCTTGCAACGTGAAGTCGTACAATAATTCCACCACCTCGGGATAATGAGGATAACCGTCCCCCTCCAAATAATAAATTTTCCCGTTGATTTCCTGCAAACTCATTGAGGAAAGCGTGAAACTCCCCTCTATCCCCTTGTTTTCCAGTGAGCGTACAACAGGTCCCTGCCCGGATGATTCGCACCACTTCATGTCCTCCGAAAGCATGGACGGGGATTTCCCATCTGCTATTTTCCCATTGAAATACAAAGTTTTACCATCGTCCGACACAACGTGCAAAAGGTACTGCAGGGACGATGAGCCATCGGTCGGCCGAGGACGCCAATGCTCAAAAAAACTTTCTTCGCTCCCAATGCCTTCTATCCACTTTTCTTCGTCCGCCAACCTACTGTTCCGCGCAATGGTTAGCACACGCCGCCCTCCTATCGTATCCACATACTTTACCACCATCTCTTCCATCCCGTCCAAGCTCAATCCCAAAGCCGCAGCCTCCTCCGCATTACGGAACATGCCCACCTCATCGTATTCCGTACGATAGAACTTGTCACCGGCCTGCATGGAAAAGTCATACAACAACCGAGGAGCATACTCCGACTCTAAATATTCATCCAAAGGAGTAAACCAGACCTTGGATTCTTGTTCACGAAACGCACCGCAAAGCCGTTCATTGACATATAACTTCTTCCACGTTTGTCCTGCCAACAACGTATCGTCTCCCAAATAGTAACAATTAGTCTTACTGTTAGAGTAGTGAGGTCCTAACCATCGGTAATACCAATACGGCACATACCAACGTGTCCCCGTCTTGGAAAACTCTGTTTGAGCCGTCAGCGAAGCGCACCAAACCATGGCCAGACAACACAAAAAAGTAAACTTTGTTTTCATAGGCATCTCCTTTCTTTAAAGGTTATAAAAAACGGCCTTTGCTGTTTGACTATAAAGTAACAACAAAGGCCGTTAAGTTGTATCCCGAAGGATTATTTTTTAATGATATTTATCATCTCGTCCGGCGTCAGGAGCGACTGTTCTCCCGTCGCCATATTTTTCAGTGTGACCTTCCCCTCGTTCATTTCATTCTCACCGACTATCGCCACGAAAGGCACCGCCTTGGCATTGGCATAACTCATCTGTTTTTTCATCTTGGCACTGTCGGGATAAATCTCGCAACGCACTCCGGCCTGACGTGCCTGCGCCATGACGGGCAAACAATAAGCCGCCTCGGCCGCGCCGAAATTCACAAAAAGCAACTCCGTGCCCGTGACAGTCTCCTTCGGATAAAGGTCGAGCTGGTTCAGCACGTCGAAGATGCGGTCAGCCCCGAACGAGATGCCCACGCCGCTCACTCCCGGCATGCCGAATATACCTGTCAGGTTATCGTAACGGCCTCCTCCGGTGATGCTGCCGATTTCCACATCCAAAGCTTTCACCTCGAAAATGCAACCGGTGTAATAGTTCAGCCCTCGGGCCAAAGTCAAATCCAGTTCCATCGCGTTCCGCAGTCCTAAAGCCGATAACGTGTCGAGCACGAACTCACATTCCGCAATGCCCTTCAAACCGGTCTCACTCTCGGCCAGAACGTCCTTCATCACGGCCAGCTTCTCCTTGTTCGTTCCGCTCAGGCTGATGATGGGCTGCAAACGGGCCACGGCCTCGTCACTGAGACCGCCGGCCTTCAGTTCGGCATTCACATTGTCAAGCCCTATCTTATCCAATTTGTCGATGGCCACGGTGATGTCCACAATCTTGTCCGCCGCTCCGATCATCTCGGCAATACCCGTCAGAATCTTGCGGTTGTTCAGTTTGATGCACACCCGTATACCGAATTGGGTGAATACCGTATCCACAATCTGCATCAGTTCCACTTCGTTCAGCAAAGAATCGCTACCCACCACGTCGGCATCGCATTGGTAAAACTCCCGGTAACGCCCCTTTTGCGGCCGGTCGGCACGCCACACAGGCTGTATCTGGTAACGCTTGAAAGGCATGGTCAGTTCGTCACGGTGCTGCACCACATAACGGGCAAAAGGTACGGTCAGGTCGTAACGCAGTCCTTTCTCACACAAACGGGCCGCCAGTTTGTTCGTGTTCGCCTCGCCCAGTTCTTCCGACGCTATTCCGGAAAGGAAATTGCCGGAGTTCAGTATTTTGAAAAGCAGTTTGTCTCCCTCCTCGCCGTATTTGCCCATCAGCGTAGAAAGGTTCTCCATGGCAGGCGTCTCGATTTGCTGGAAACCATACAAAGCGTAAACGCCTCGGATGGTGTCGAATATATAATTGCGTTTCGCCATCTCCACGGGCGAAAAATCACGTGTACCTTTAGGTATTCCGGGTTTCGTAGCCATATTCTATATCCTTTTTATGATTCCTGCGCAAAATTACACTTTTTTTTCATACAACTTGTCATACGACTCGGAGATAATACGCCGGAATATAGTTTGCATCCGTTTTTATTTCTAACTTTGCACGAGATTAAAAGCATTCAAGCGTATGAAGTTTTTTCGAAAATCCGCCCCGGAAAAAATAGAGCAACCTGACTCGCCCGTACCGACTGTCTCCACGGACATTACGTCCACTATAACCCCGAACCTCACCCCTGAAGAAACCGCCCGACAGTGGTTTGCCGAAAAGTTCGGTACAGACATGCCCGAAGAGGTGACGTGGACGTTCCGCCAAATCGCACAGGCTGAAGCCAAACGGCAAAAGGCCGGCGAACAGGTGCTCGATCCCAACGAACTGAAACGCATACAGGACAGCATAAGGCTCTACAAGACCAAGCTGACCAACATCACGCAAACACTGAACGGCTTGCAAGCACAGAAAGAATGGTTGCACAAGTTCAAGGAACTGAACGCCACGTTGGAAAAGTACAGGCAAGCCTTTTTCGAAAGCAATAAGAACTACAGCGCTCATCTGAAAGAAATCAAGGAACTGGAACGCTTCGAAACCTTTGAAGCGGTACAAGGTAACTACCAGCGTATCAAGGCGAAAGAAAACGTGCTCCAGTTCATACGCAAAGGCAGTGCATGGCATGCCGAGAAACTGACGGAAGCCCTATCGGCAGACAAGGAAAACCAAAAAAGGGCGGAAACCGAGAACAAGAAATACCAGGAAGCATGGCACAACTTGCAACAGATGCAGAAAACGTTGGCCGAAGGCTACCGTCTGCAAGCCGCCTTACGGTTCCACGAAGCTGACCTGAAAGAACTATCCGACTACAAAGGACGAATCGAACAAGCACTCTCCACCGTACAAAAACAAGGAAAGGAAACAGCGGAAGAACTAAAAAAGAACAAAGAACAAGCAACACTGCAACAACAGCAGTTGCAGAACTTGGAATCGCAACAATACATGTTGGAAAGGGGGGAGGCCATACAGACGCGCCTGAACTTCCTGCAATCCCGTAAAAAACGCAAAGAACAGTTGCAAGCGGTGCTCGAAAGGACACTCAGGAAACAGCACGAACAAGACGAAAAGCTGAACAAACTGTTTCTCTCCTCACAAGGCATCGACGCACAAATCAACACGTTGCAAAGCGAACTGCAAGTACACCAGAAAAGTATCGTGGGCATGAACAGCTATAACCTACAGCAACGGGCCATGGACCTGAAAAGCAAAAAGGAAATGCTGACGAACGCCACGCGGCTGTGGAAACAGATTGCGGAAGGATACAACCGCGTAGACGAGAAAAGCCAGGAAATCATGCGCATGCGCCATCATAATGATGCCCTGAAAGCGCAAATAGCCAAACTGGAACCGGAAACGGCCGGACTTCAAAGGCAATGCGAGGAACTGAAATACGCCTATACCCTCAGCAAAAGCCAGGATGTCATGCAACTGCGGAAGGATTTGCAGGAGGGGGTCAGTTGCAGCGTATGCGGCGCGACTCACCATCCCTACCATTCCGACACGCTCCTGGAACAAAGCAAACTCATCGGAGAAATCAAAATCGAATTCGAACAAGCCGCCACGGAACTGAAACACAAACAATCCCTCTTGGACGAGCTGAGAAGAGAGCAAGCCGTAGAGGAAGGGCGCATCGAAATGTGCCATCAGGCTTTGGAGACTTACAAACAGATATTACAGGATCACGTGGCGCACTGGGAAGACTTCGTTGCCCTGGACCGTTCCTTCAAAGACTGTTCCGCCAGCACGAACTTCGAGGGGCGGCGCATCATGTTGCAACAGCTCATGGAAAAGACGGGAGTGGATGCCGAGGACGCCCAGAAAGAACTGGACACGTTCAATTACCACCAGTCCAACATCAACGCCCTCAACGAAAAAATCGCCCTGAAAGAACAGGAAAAGGACGAAATCGCCGTACGGCTGAACGAAGTGAACACGGGCTGCCAGGTCGTGGCCTACCGAGTGGAACAACTGCAACAATCCCTGTCGCGCACCAACGGCCAGTACAGCGAGCTGTTCGAGGAAATCGACAAGATGATGGCCATCTCCAACTGGTATAAAGTATGGACGGAAAACCCCGAGAACCTGAGAATTTATATCCAACAGCAGATGGAACGCTGGTTCAGCCTGAAAAAAGATATGGCCGAAACCAAAAACGAGACCATCCGCCTGCAAACCTTGCAGGAAACGACGGACCGGTACATACAGGCTTTGTGCAAACAACGGGACTTCATCAACGGGAAAATAGAACGGATGTCGGAATACCGGAACCAAATACACGAACAATTATACAAGATGTTCCGGGAAGGCGACGTAGAAGACTACAACAAAACAGTATTCGACACTTTATGTTCCTTGGAAGAACAAAAGGAAGAGGCCCGGCACAAAGCGGACGAAACACATGCCCAGGCAGCCCGACACCAAGGTTACAACCAACGTATGACAGACACGGCTCAGGAACTCGAAACGCAAATCGCCCAAGAGCGTTCGGAGCTGGATATTTGGATCAGGAAATACAATGCCCTGCATTCCCCCGTGCAGTTCTCCGAACTGGAACAGACATTCAACAGCACGACCGACTGGAATGCCCTGAGGCAGGAAATCAGAACCCTCACGCTGCAAAACATGCTGGCCGAAGCACGGGCCGACGAAGCCCGTCTGGCTCTGGCCGCCCATCAAGTGAACGCCCTTTCGCAAGGACAGGACAAGGAAGACCGCACAGCGGCGCTGAACACTGAAATAGCACGGTTGGAAAGCGAACAGGACAATATTCTGGTACAAATAGCCGGATGCCAGGCCAAACTGGAAGCCCATGAAACCGGATTGCGGAAGCTGGCGGCCGGACAGAATTCCTCTATCATCTCATAAAGCGCATGTCACACTTATCCTTTCTTAAATTATGGCCGCTCCTGCTCATCGTCCTGCTCGTCGCGACAGGGTGCCGCTCCTCTCGTTCACTACGTGGGGAACGCTTCGTTTTGGTCGTCGATGCCGGACATGGCGGAAACGACCAAGGGGCCTCCGGGCGACGCTCGCTCGAAAAGGAAGTCAATCTAAAAGTAGCCCGACGCGTCTGCAAACTGATTCGCAAACAATGTCGCGACGTGGAAGTCATACAAACCCGCCCCGACGACGAGTTCATCAGTCTCAACGACCGGGCAGGCATGGCCAACTTCTACCGGGCGGATTTGTTTATCTCCATTCATTCCAATTCGGCCCGGGGATGGGCAGAAGGGACGGAAACGTTCATTCATCCTTCGGCACGCGGAAGCCGTAGCGAACGGATGGCCCGTCTCATCGAACAAGAGTATGTGAAAGCTGGACGGGAGAGCCGGGGCGTGAAAACGGCCAACTTCGCCGTACTGCGCAATACGCGCATGCCGGCCGTATTGACAGAAATAGGATTCATATCCAACCGCAGCGAAGAACGGTTCATGAACTCCCGTAAAGGCCAGAAACGTCTGGCACGCAGCATCAGCAACGCCTTCATCCGTTACCGGCGAAGCGTTCCATAATCTTCCGGCTACAAGCTATACATTATATAATAAGGTAAAAAGATTCTATTAAGATGAAGAAAAGTTTAATCGCCTTGGCGTTCGGTACGTTCGCCTTGGGCATGGCAGAATTCGTCATGATGAGCATTCTGCCCTACGTGGCCCAGTCCATGCAATGCAGCATCCCCGAAGCCGGACATCTCATCTCGGCCTACGCCATCGGTGTTTGCGTGGGTGCCCCTTCTGTGGTATTAGTAGCCCGTAAACGCCCGCTCCATCAAATCCTGCTGGGTCTCATCGTGATTTATCTGACGGGCAACCTTCTGATGGCTTCTTGCTCAGACCTCCATCTTGGCGTGCTCTTCCGGTTCATCTCCGGTTTGCCGCATGGGGCGTATTTCGGTGTAGGCTCCATCGTAGCCGACCGGCTGGCTCCTCGCGGCAAGAGTACCTCGGCCATCGCCATCATGTGCTCGGGCATGACCGTGGCCAACCTCATCGGCATCCCGGCAGGAACGTGGTTGAGCGACATGGTTTCCTGGCGCGTGATTTTCCTGTTCAACGGAGCATGGGGCATCCTCACCTTCATCCTGCTCTACCGTCTGGTTCCGCGAATGGAACCTCTTCCGAACACAGGGCTGAAAGGACAGTTCCGCTTCCTGAAAAGTGCGGCCCCCTGGCTCATCATGGCTACGACCACTTTCGGGAATGGAGGTATCTTCTGCTGGTACAGCTATATCAGCCCGCTCATGAACCGGATTGCGGGATTCGCCCCTTCCGAGATCACCATGCTTATGGTATTGGCCGGAGGCAGCATGTGCGTGGGAAACCTGTTGGGCGGTAAGCTGGCCGACCGCTATACGCCGGGCAAAACCATATTGGGCGTACAGGCGGTCATGATTTTCGGACTGCTCACCACTTTTTTCCTCGCGTCCTATCCGGGCATTGCCGTACTGATGCTGTGCATCTGCACGGCTTGCCTGTTCGGAGTGTCCGCACCGCAGCAACTGCTGCTGTTGCGTTTTTCCAAAGGCGGGGAAATGATGGGAGCGGCCTTGGTACAGGTAGCCTTCAATTTAGGTAACGCCGTAGGGGCGTACTGTGGCGGACTTCCCATCACATACGGCCTGCCTTACAATTACCCGGCCTTAGTCGGCGCCGGTTTTGTAGTTATCGGCGTGGTTTCCACCGCCACGTTCTGCAAGAAATATCAAACGGCAAACGCTGGTATCTAATTATACCAGCCTATCGAACAGTACGGGAATCACTTGAAACGGCGAATCACTTCCACAAAGTCTTTCCCGTACTTTTCTTTTTTGAACTCACCGATGCCGCTGACCGTACCGAATGCCTCCACTGTTTGCGGACGAGCCTCACAAAGATTCTGCAACACCTTGTCGGACATGACGATATAGGGCGGAAAACCTTGTGCATCGGCCAAACGTTTGCGTAAAGCCCGCAAAGCCTCGAACAGTTCTTGGCTGTCTGCCGCCAACGGAGCCGCTCGTAAACAAAACGGGAGCCGCAACCGGACGAAGGGATTTACGTCCGCGCTTCTGCGGCTTCTCCTCCCTGCGGATAACGGCCAATTCCACTTTCCTACCTTTATATAAGACCTGCCTACCGCTTTCGGTCAACTTCAGGTGGTTGCCTTCTTCGTAAGCTATCTCGAACAGACCGTTCTGCAACATCTGCATCAGGTAGTCCTGCCAATCGCACGGCGGCACGTCGCGCCCCACCCCGAAAGTCTTCAGCGTTTCAAAATGTCCCTTCGTCACCTCCGGACTGAAATTGCCGCGCAAGATGTCCGTAAGCGTTCGGGCACTGACCTGTTCATCCGCCCGCACGATGGCACTCAAGGCTTTCTGGGCCAATATCGTACCGTCGAACCGTTGCGGAGGGTTCTTACACACATCGCAATTTCCGCAATCCCCGTCGGTATGTTCCCCGAAATAATTCAGCAAGATGCGACGACGGCACACGTCGGATTCCGCATATTCCTGCATCCGGCGCAGCTTCTCCATGTTGATTTCCCGCTGCCCGCTCTCTTGGGCAAACTTGGACAACTGCACCAAATCGCCCAATGAATAAAACAATACCGTTTCCGCCGGAAGACCGTCGCGACCGGCACGTCCGATTTCCTGGTAAAATCCTTCGATGCTTTTCGGCAAATTATAATGAATCACAAAACGGACATTGGATTTGTCTATGCCCATACCGAACGCCACCGTGGCACATACCACCTGCACACGGTCGTGGATAAAATCATCCTGTGCCCTCTCGCGCTCTTCAGTCGGAAGCCCGGCATGGTAGGCCACGGCTGCTATATCATGCCCACGAAGCATCTCCGCCACGCTTTCGGTGGTCTTCTTGCTCAGGCAATATATGATTCCGCAATCGTCGGGATGCCGGGCGATAAGTTCCAATATGGCACGGTCCTTGTCTTTCTTTTGATACCCGCGTTTCACGTCAAGACTGAGGTTCGGACGGTCGAAAGAAGAAATGAACACGACCGGATCGGACAAAGCCAACTGCTTCTGTATATCCTCCCGAGTCAAACGGTCGGCCGTAGCGGTCAATGCCACGATCGGCACATCGGGAAACGTCTGCCTCAACAATCCCAGTTGGGCATACTCCGGCCGGAAATCATGCCCCCATTGCGAGATACAGTGCGCTTCGTCCACTGCAAACAAGGATACTTTCATGTCCCTTATCAGATAAGGAAGCTCCAACATCAGGCGTTCGGGCGAAATATACAACAGTTTCAACTCCCCTCTCAGACAGGCCGCACGCACCCTGGCACTCTCTGCCTCGTCATTCATGCTGTTCAGTGCCGCCGCCGGCACTCCATTGGCCCGCAGTCCCTCCACTTGGTCTTTCATCAAGGATATCAAAGGAGATATCACGACTGTCGTCCCTTCCCTCATCAACGCAGGAACCTGATAACACAAGCTCTTCCCGCCACCGGTAGGCATGAGCACCACGACATCATGTCCGGCCAGAATATTCCCGATGATGTCCTCCTGTAAAGGACGGAAGGAGTCAAAGCCAAAATACCGTTTTAATATATTCTGCATAATTATTCACTACCTATTTTGTGAAAAACACCACAAAGATACGTCTTTTTTGCATCTTTTAATTGAATAGGCTTGTACAAGAAATAAAAAAACGCGATTTTTGCATACAAATGTACAATCAATAAAGAATAATCATATCCGACGAAGGGGCAAAAGAAGGGCTGATTATTTTTAATAAAAACAATCCGAAGTATGGGAAAGTATAATTTAACAGAAAAGAAAGAGAAGAATGCTGCCTATCGTTCGCTGGTAAGAGCCGAATTGGTAGACGAGTTGTATGAGAAAATCCTGAAAGTGTTCGTGGTGGACAAGAAGTATCGCGACCCAAGTTATTCTGCCAAGAAACTGGCCGAAGAGTTGAATACCAACACGCGTTACATCAGTGCCGTGGTCAATATCCGCTTCCATCAGAATTACTCCAGCCTGGTCAATGAGTACCGCATCAAAGACGCCCAGTATCTCCTGACGGACAAAAGATACATGGACAAGACGATGGAGGAAATTTCGGCTATGGTGGGATTTGCCAACCGTCAGTCCTTCTATGCGGCATTTTATAAAATCTTAGGTGTCACCCCGCGCGGTTACCGCATGGAACATCTCGCCAAAGAAAAGGAAACGGCCAAGGCTTGACCAAACATGAACCAAATATGAAGGGATACATCTATCGGATATATCCCTTTTTTCATTCATATACTCACATGCAAACAGAAACTTTTTCCTATAATGACGAGCAATTTGCAGATTTGCAGATGCTCCGTTACCGGGTGGACGGGTTCGACCGGCTGTCCATCGCCCGGAAAAAACTGATATATTATCTGTCCGAAGCGGCACTGGCAGGCCGTGACATCCTTTGGGACCAGAACGGAAAATACAACCTGCGGATACGGAAAACGTTGGAGACCCTCTACACCGACTATCCCGGTGACCGCAACAGCGCGGACTTCCGGGCACTCGCTGTCTACCTGAAACGTGTATGGTTCGCCAACGGCATACATCACCATTACGGCTGCGAGAAGTTCAAACCGGAATTCAGCGAGGCCTTCTTCCGGGAAGCCGTGCGGAACGTCCCTGCTGACAAGCTTCCGCTCGAAAAAGGACAGACGGCCGAGGAACTTTGCGACCTGCTCGCGCCCGTCATCTTCGACCCGGAAGTCATGCCCAAGCGTGTCAACCAAGCAGACGGGGACGACTTGGTCCGGACTTCAGCCTGTAACTATTACGGCGACGGGGTGACCCAGACGGAAGCGGAAACCTTCTACAACGCGATGAAGCAGGAGGGCGACCCGCGCCCTGTCATGTACGGCATGAACAGCCGGCTGGTAAAGGCCGACGGGAAATTGCAGGAAAAAGTGTGGAAGTCGGGAGGCTTATACGGTGCGGCCATCGACCGCATCATCTATTGGCTGGAAAAAGCCGCCGGCGTGGCAGAAAACGGGAAACAGGCCGAGGTGCTCCGCAAACTCATCGAATTTTACCGCACCGGCGACCTGAAAACATTCGACGAATACACCATCCTGCGGGTACAGGAGACCGAGGCGATGGTGGACTTTACCAACGGTTTCATGGAAACCTACGGCGACCCGTTGGGACTGAAAGCCAGTTGGGAAGGATACGCCAACTTCAAGGACTTGGAAGCCACGCCCAATGGTTTGAAGACCACTCTCCCGTGGACGACCGTTTCAAGAAAGCGGAATGCCGGGGGGTGTCGGCCAAGGTCATCAAGGCGGCCATCCTCGGAGGCGACCTCTATCCGGCCTCGGCCATCGGCATCAACCTGCCCAACTCCAACTGGGTGCGGGCGGAATACGGCAGCAAAAGCGTGACCATCGGCAACCTGACAGACGCTTACAACAAGGCGGCGCACGGTAACGGTTTCTTGCAGGAGTTCGTCATCGACGACGAAACGCTCCGGCTGCTCGACCGTTACCAGGATACCTGCGACGACCTGCATACCGACCTGCACGAATGTCTCGGACATGGAAGCGGCAAACTCCTGCCGGGCGTGGATCCGGATGCCCTGAAAGCCTACGGGGCGACCATCGAAGAAGCACGGGCCGACTTGTTCGGACTATATTACCTGGCCGACGCCAAACTGGTCGAATTAGGACTGACACCTGATGCCGAAGCCTACAAGGCACAATATTACGGCTACATGATGAACGGGCTGCTGACCCAAATGGTACGCATCGAACCGGGACGGGACATCGAAGAAGCCCACATGCGCAACCGCGCCCTCATCGCCCGGTGGGCCTTCGGGCATGGCCGGGAAGAAGGGGTGACCGAACTTGTAAAACGTGACGGGAAAACATACGTCCGCATCCGCGACTATGAGAGGCTCCGCGAGTTGTTCGGCCTTTTGCTCCGCGAGATACAGCGCATCAAAAGCGAAGGCGACTACGAAGCGGCACGCGACTTGGTGGAACGGTACGGCGTGAAAACCGACCCGGCCCTGCACGCGGAAATCCTGCAACGCTACCGGGCATTGCACCTCTCGCCCTACAAAGGCTTTATCAATCCGGTCTACACACCGGTCTACGACGAACAAAAGGAAATCACCGACATCAGGGTGGAATACGGCGAAGCCTACGACGCACAAATGTTGCGCTACAGCCGGGACTATGCCACCCTGCCTTACTGTAACGAATAATGGACATACCCGCAACCATCCGAAAGATAAAAACGGAGCTGCGCCTCGCCATGAACGGCGTGGCTTCTGCCTACATGCGTGAAAACGGCATGAACTATAAACTGAACTTCGGGGTGGAACTTCCCCGGCTCCGCGCCATCGCTGCCGAGTTTCCCGCAAACCACGACCTGGCCCAGGCCTTGTGGAAAGAAGACATCCGGGAATGCAAGCTGCTGGCTGCCATGCTCCAGCCCACCGACACGTTCTATCCCGAAATCGCCGACATTTGGGTGGAATCCATGCCCAATGCGGAAATCGCACAGCATACCGTGCAGAACCTCTTAGATCGGAAGAGCACACGTCTGAACTCCAGTCACGTTTCGATCTCGTATG
>ENA-OVFR01001394-OVFR01001394.1-human-gut-metagenome-genome-assembly--contig:-NODE-1394-length-12572-cov-10.442438_pt1 | contig 12572 bp, 10 predicted proteins | sample MGYA00237762_ERZ505403 | MGnify/ENA primary metagenome ERZ505403 (study PRJEB26158, sample SAMN06016376) | human gut metagenome | biome: human gut; feature: ankylosing spondylitis patient; material... | reverse complement strand
ATGCTGATTTGATTGCCATTTTCATCATACAAAAATTCTTCTATCGTGCCATCCAGCAGAACACCCGTATTGTGGCTCTGCTCACCCAGCTCGACGATGTGCGCACCACGAGGATATTCACGGACAGTCGCATTCAAGCAACTAAGGACTTCCCTATATTTTCGTGGCTGGATGCCGTTGAACATGCCGCATTGCTGTAAAATTGAATAATATTGCTCCATCTTAAAATTTACTTTGCCGTTGCCATAACAACGGACACTCCGAGGTAGTTGTGTTAAACTCTTGGTTAGAGATGTCTAATTAAAAGCCATCATTATTATACGGTATAAAGTTTGAAATGTCAAACCCTATAACGTTCAGGGTTGATATCGAAGGAGTGACACAATGCTTTCGTTGGGAATGGATATCGGTACATCAACGGTCAAGTTGGTGCTGTTGAAAAATCAAGAAATTGAAAAGCAGTGGATGGCGGTGCATCACGGCAGGCCGTTCGCCTGCCTGAAAAAAGGACTTTCTGCATTGGAACTGGCGATGGATACTCCGTTTTCACTCTGTGTGACCGGAAGCAACACGGAGGCTCTGCTGGAGCAAGATTCAGCCATTCCCTCTTTTGGGGATATCCCAGCTATCGTCGAGGGTGTGCGCTGGATTATTCCGCAGGTGGGTTCGGTCATTGAAATTGGCAGTCAGGGCGCGCGATTCATCACGGACTTGCAGAGCCGCGCACCGCAGTTCGCAGTCAACGAACACTGTGCAGGCGGCACGGGTTCGTTCTTTGAAGATCAGATGTCCCGCGTAGGCTGCAAACTAGAAGATTATTCTTCACTGGTCGAGCAGGCACAGAGTGTCCCCCGCCTTTCCGGTCGGTGTGCGGTCTTTGCCAAGACCGACATCATCCACCGTCAACAGGAAGGAGCTACTACGCCGGATATTCTTCTGGGTCTGTGCTATGCAATGATCCGCAACTACAAGGCGACCATTGTACGGCGGCTGCCGGTCTGCAAACCGGTGGTATTCTGCGGCGGCGTGACCTGCAACTCCGGCGTGATACGGGCTATCCGGGATGTGTTCGACCTGACCGAAGAGGAACTGATCGTCCCGGAAGAAGCGCGTTTTGAAGCGGCCATCGGTGCAGCATGCAAGGCAGAAGGTGCATTTACACTGGCACAGCTGGATGCGTTGTTGAACGATGCAATGGCAACACGCTCCACGACAACCGGGCTTCCCAGACTGGAACTGTTGCCCGGCACTGATCTTTCTGAGCCGAAGGCCACCGGTATCCTCCCGGAGAAGGGCTGTGCGCTGGGCATCGACATCGGTTCTACCAGTACCGATCTTGTTCTGGTCGGTGCTGACGGTGAACTGGTAGACTTTCAATATCTGCGCACCGCAGGTGACCCGGAAGGAGCTGTCCGCAAAGGCCTTGCAAGTATTCGCCAGCGGTTTGGTGATATCCGGTTCACCGCAGTCGGTGTGACCGGCTCCGGACGTGAGCGTGTCGGCAAGCGCATTGGCGCGGATGTTGTCCGGGATGAGATCACTGCGCAAGCCAAGGGAGCTGCTCACTGGGTACCGGAAGTCGATACTGTGTTTGAGATCGGCGGACAGGATAGCAAATACATCAGCATCCAGAACGGTGAAGTTGTGGACTTCCAGATGAACAAGATCTGCGCTGCCGGTACCGGTTCTTTTGTGGAAGAACAAGCTGCCCGTATGGGCATCCCGCTGGCAGAATTCGGCCCGTTGGCCCTTTCTGCCGAACATCCGGCCGCATTGGGCGAACGCTGTACCGTATTCATCGAAACGGCCATTGCATCAGCCGCCGCAGAAGGCGTTTCGCAGGCAGAGATCGCTGCCGGGCTGTGTCACTCCATCGTACAGAACTATCTGCATAAAGTTGTTGGTTCTAAACCTGTGGGGCAGCACATCGTTTTGCAGGGCGGTGTCGATTACAACCCCGGCATTGTGGCGGCATTCCAATCCGCTTACGGCGACCGCGTACAGGTCAGCCCGGTCTTTTCCATCAGTGGTGCGTATGGCGTGGCTCTTCTGGCACAGGAAGCGGTGGGCGATGCACCCAGCCGATTTGTGGGATTTGACAGCCCTGCACAAGCCGCAGACGACAGCCGCAGCGCGGAGATCCAGAAGAACATTGACTTCTACAAGCAGGCAGACAAACTGCTTTTGGAGGGTTACACCGGCAAACGTGACCCACGTAAAAAGACCGTAGGTGTGCCTTTTGCGTTGATGATCCACAAATTCTTCCCGATGGCAAATGCCTTCTTTACCTCGTTGGGCTTCAATGTCGTCCTGACTGACCCCACCAGTGAGGAAACGATCCGGCTGGCTCAGCAGACCGCACAAGGGGAGACCTGCTACCCGGTCAAACTCATTTACGGCCATATGCAGCAGCTCATCGACCAAAAAGTAGATTATATCTTCCTGCCCACCATCCACACGATGAAGCACGAAAAGAGCCGGGTGAAGCATAACTACGGCTGTGTCTATATGCAGACGGCGGCAGTGTCCATCGCAAAGGCACTGGACATTGAGAGCAAGGGCATCACTCTGCTCAGTCCGGTATTCGATCTCGATTTTGGGCAGGAAGCTATGGCATCTGCAATGCTGGGACTGAGCAAGATTTTAGGAATCCCGAAACCGTTTTGTGCCAAAGCTCTGCTCAGTGGTGCCATGGCGGTGCGCCGCCATACTGCCGCAGTGGAAAAGCAGGGCAAAGCACTGCTGGAGACCCTAAAACCGGAGGACAAAATTCTGGTGCTCATCACCCGGAATTATGGCGTTTCCGACCCCATCCTGAACATGGGTATCCCGGAACTGCTGTTGGAGCGGGGCTACAAGGTCATCACGCTGAGCCACCTGCCCGGTCATGCGCTGGACATCTCCGATGAATACGATAATCTTTATTATCCGTTCGGGCAGCATATCCTGTCCGGAGCAAAGCTGATCGCTCATCACCCGAACCTCTACGCTGTCTATCTGACCAACCACGGCTGCGGCCCGGACACCATGCTCTCACACCTGTTCAAGCAGGAGATGGGGGATAAGCCCTACTTGCAGATCGAAGTGGATGAGCATTTTTCCAATGTGGGTGTCATCACTCGCATTGAAGCGTTCCTGAACAGCCTGCAACACCGCCCGGCGGTGGCTCTGCCGACAGATTTCAACATCGAGCAGGTCGATATTCACCCCTGTCGTCTGGCACAGACACCATCCCCCAATGTGCCACTCTATCTTCCGGCGATGGGGGCTTATACGCCCTATCTGGCCGCATATTTCAAACAGCAAGGGGCAGACATGGCAGCACGCTGGGATACTCTGCCCGGCTGGGAGCAGCTGCACACAGCGGCGAGAGAGATCGGAGCACTTCTCACCAAAGGCCGCCGCATTGCCGCTGTTGGTACGCCGCTCTGCCTGACAGAACTGGACAACGGCGTACTTGCTGCGCTGGAAGCCGAAGGCGAACAGATGCTTCGCGCCCCGCTCAGCGAGGCACTCTGGTTTCTGTGGAAAGACAATTTGGATGAAAACAAACCATCGGCTGGTTGGCTTGACCAGATGCAGAGGCAGATGCAGACCCTTGGGAATGAACTTGGAGCGCACAGTGCCTTTGCGGAAGACGCTGAAACACTGTTCCTCATTGCGGACTCTGCCTTGCCGAATTTTTCAGGCGGGAACGGTCGATATCGGTACGCCAAGGCCGTGGAGCTTTCTGGCCGTACCAATGCAGTGCTGACCCTTGCACCCCGGTATGAAAATACCGCTATGATTCTGGATATGCGCGGCCTGCACGATGCCTGCAGTGCCCCACTGTTCCAGCTTTCCCTTGATAACGACTGGGATGAAACTGCATGTGTTCAAGGCAGAGGACTTCCAGAAGGCATTCGATACCCTTGCAGACCGCAACAGCGGCGCTGGCAAGGTGGTGCTGACCTTCGCTTGAGAGCAAGTGCCCCTTACATTATAAAGAGATAAACAAAAAGGAGCTGCTGCACAGTGTTTGTGCGGCGGCTTTTTTTTTCCTGCGGAGGACTTGACAAGAATGATATAAAGTGATATGATTTTGATATCACAAAGAAATACTTCCGCACCCTGTGAAGGAGGGAACTGTTATGGAAGAGAAAATTCTGCAGACTAAAAAGAACGGCATGGTCATGCTGCTGCTCACCCTGCTGGGCTATGCTGTTACCGTCCTGCTGTTTTTCTACAGCATCATTCTGCTGGACGAAAGCCTGTTTCCGGGCATCCTGCTCACGATCCTGTCCATCGCATACTGGGTGGCGGGCATCTTCCTGCTCTGCGGCCTGAAGGTGTTAAAGCCCCAGGAAGCACTGGTGCTCACCCTGTTCGGCGATTACATCGGCACCCTGAAGGGACAGGGATTTTACTGGGTGAACCCCTTCTGCACCGCGGTGAACCCGGCAGCTGGCACCAAACTGAGCCAGAGCGGCGATGTGAACAGCGGCGAGACCGGCATGGCGGCCCTGCTTAAGGCAGGTAACAGCAGTCCCCAAACCGCAGAATCGACCAGCAAGAAGATCTCGCTCAAAATGATGACCCTCAACAACTCCCGCCAAAAGATCAACGATTGTCTGGGCAACCCGGTGGAGATCGGCATTGCGGTCATCTGGCGCGTGACCGATACCGCAAAGGCCGTATTCAATGTGGACAACTACAAGGAGTACCTCTCCCTGCAGTGCGACAGCGCTCTGCGCAATGTGGTGCGCATTTACCCCTATGATGTGGCTCCCAATGTGGATACCACCGGTGACGGCGTAGCCGATGAGGGCAGTCTGCGCGGCTCCTCGGAGGTGGTAGCCGCCCGCATCCGGGACGAGATCCAGAAGAATGTAGCCGAGGCCGGCATCGAGGTAGTGGAAGCCCGCATCACCTATCTGGCCTATGCGCCGGAGATCGCGGCCGTGATGCTGCAGCGCCAGCAGGCAAGCGCCATCATCGATGCCCGCAAGATGATCGTGGACGGTGCTGTGGGCATGGTGGAAATGGCCCTTGAACGCCTGAATGAGAACAAGGTAGTGGAGCTGGACGACGAGCGCAAGGCGGCAATGGTCTCCAACCTGCTGGTGGTGCTGTGCGGCAACCGTGATGCCCAGCCCATCGTGAACAGCGGCAGCCTGTACTGATGGCAGAACCAAAAAAGCAGGTGCCCCTGCGCCTGAACGCGAAGCTCTACGATGCCCTTGCCGCCTGGGCCGAAGATGACTTCCGCTCGGTGAACGGGCAGATCGAATATCTGCTGACGGAGTGCGTGCGGCAGCGCAAAAAGAACGGCAAGTATGTCTCGGACCAGATCGATGTGCCGCCTGAACTGGATATCAAATAAAATACCAATTGGCCCCGGCTGTGCGGATGAACTCTGCATGGCCGGGGTTTGTGTTTATCTGTGGCTCCCTAAAGGCTGAAAATGCGAAATTTCCTGCCGAAAAATAACGAAAATGCATTGACAGTTGCACGCTTGTGACGATATAATAGACCAAGGAATATCTTTCTGTGGCAATGGAAAGACCTTCCCGCAGAAAACTATATTCCGAAGAAAAGAGGGAAGCTTACCCGCTTGAACAGACAAAAACAACATCGTGGTGCCGCTGCTGCGCTGGCTGTGCTGGTGCTGGCAGCTGTACTGCTTTTTGTGGGCGGAAGCTGGCTGGAAAAGCGCAGCCAAAAGCCGGAGACCCGGACGGAGCTGCCGCAGGAGACCGCTGAGACCATGGAAGTGGACGGCGTGACCTACCGCAGGCGCACAGATCTGACCACCATCCTTGTTATGGGCATCGACCACGACAGCGAGGTGGAAGCAGAAGGCTCCTATCAGGGTGGTCAGGCGGATTTTCAGCGGCTCATTGTGATAGACAGCAAAGACAAGACGGTCCGTCAGCTCAAGATCGACCGCGACACCATGGCAGAGGTGACAGTGCTTGGCATGCTGGGCAATCCGGTGGGCACCACTCAGATGCAGATCAGCCTTGCACATGGCTTTGGCGATGGCAAGGAGGAAAGCTGCGGCTATGCCCGTGATGCAGTGTCCCGCCTGCTGCAGGGGGAAAACATTGATTTCTATCTGGCTATGAGTCTGGACGGCATCTCGGTGCTGAACGATCTGGCAGGCGGTGTGACCGTGACGCTGGAGGATGATTTCTCCGCGGCAGACCCGGCCATGACCAAGGGAGCTACCCTGACGCTGCAGGGCAATCAGGCTGAGATCTTTGTGCGCAGGCGCATGGATATTGGCGAAGGCACCAACGAAGCCCGCATGGTGCGGCAGGAGGAGTATCTTGCACAGCTTTCCGCACAGCTGGAAAGCAGGGTGCAGCAGGATCAGCAGTTCACCGCACAGGTGTACGATGCGCTGCAGCCTTATCTGGTCACCGACCTTGCAAAGGGCCGACTGGTGAACGAGGTGTGGGCCGCAAAGGATGATACTGTGGAACCTGCCATTGCACTGGAGGGCGAGCACAAGGTGGCAGAGGACGGATTCACCGAGTTCTATCCGACCGAAGCTTCCATCCAGAAAGCGGTTCTGACGCTGTTTTGGGAGCCTGTTGAAGAATGATGTAAATGTTGAAAAGCATTTGCGATAGGAAGCAGCATCTTGGGGGTGCGGCTTGAAGTGAAAGGAGATCTTCATTATGAAGAAAGTTATCAGCGCTGTTCTGACCGCTGCGATGGTCGTGGGCATGGGTGTGTCTGTTCTGGCAGCAACACCCAGCAAGACTGTGGCAGATGAGGTCAAGGCCAGCGGTTCTGCTACCGTCACCGGTGTTCTGGGCATTGTCAGCGATGTGAAGGTCACTGCCAAGGAGGATACCGCTCAGGTTGAGAAAGTCCTGCAGGACATCACTTCTGATGCAGACCTGCAGAAGGCTGCGGGCGCTTCGAAAGAAAAGAAGACGACTGTAGATGTTACTGTAACGCAGGCCTTTGAGATGCAGACCTCTAACCTGCTCGACGCTGCAAATGTTAAGCTGACCATTGAGTCCAAGGTCATTGAGGCTGCTTACGAGGACAACGAGAAAGTTACCGTTCTGGTGGCTGTGCCCAAGACGAAGGCAGACGGCACTGTGACCTATACCTACTATACTGTGCCCGGTAAGGTCGTGGATGGCAAGATCGTGGTGAACCTGAAGGGCCGTCAGGTCAAGCTCTATGGCTCCAACTTCGTTCTGGTGGCCGTGAAGACCATTGAGGGCTAAGAACTAGAAATGTTCTGCGGTGCTCCCTGATGAAAAAGGGAACGCCGCATTTTTGGCGTATAGGATTCAGAAAAACAGAGGAAAGGGCACAACGCCCGGGCCGCATGGGCGGCAGTATTATAAGGTTATAAGGAGTGAAATCGTGCAGCAAGATACTTTTGTGAAGGAGCGCACAGCTTTGGCGGTACAGCCGGAACAGGGAGAAGACACCATTGATCTGCTGGAACTGTTCATGGATCTGCTGGCCCACTGGACGCTCATTGCAGCCACGGCTGTGGTGGGTGCCGTACTGATGGCGCTTTATACGTTTTTTCTGGTAACGCCGATGTACAAGGCAACGGCCACCATTTATGTGGTCAGCCGCAATGATTCGGTGCTGAACTTCTCCGACCTGCAGGTCGGCAGCGAGCTGACCAGCGATTACATCAAGGTCTTTGAAATGTGGGAAGTCCACGAAAAGGTCATCAGCAACCTGGATCTGGATTACACCTACACCGATATGGCCAGTATGCTGTCTGTCACCAACACCAGCGACACCCGTATGCTGGATATCACGGTCACGAACCCGGATCCGGAAGAAGCAGCAGCGATCGCAAACGAGTATGCGGATGTGGGCGCAAAGTACATCTCGGAAAAGATGAAGACGGACGAGCCCACCCTGATGTCTTCTGCGCGTGTGCCGGAGAACCCGTTCAGCCCCAACAAGTCCAAGAACATCCTGCTGGGCTTTGTAGTGGGCTTTGTGCTGGCCAGCGCCGTGGTGGTGCTGCGGATCATGCTGGACGATACCTACAAGACGGCAGAGGACATCCGTAAGTACGCCGGTCTGGTGGTGCTGGCATCGATCCCGCTGGCCGATGCTGGCGAACAGCCGAAAGAGAAAAGCGAGTTCAAGCGCCGCACCAAGCGGTTTGCCAATGATGTCCGCCGCCGTGTGGGTGGCAGCTCTGGGAGGAAAGCATGAAACAGCTGAAGATCACAAAATTTCCGGCTCTGGATTATGCGGGAAATGAAGCCTTTAATACCCTGAGCACCAACCTCTCCTTTGCAGGTGCGAGTGTCAAAAAGATCATGATCACCAGCTGCCATGCTGCAGAGGGCAAGAGCTATCTGTCCATGAACCTGATGCGCACGCTGGCACAGCGCGGCATCAAGGTGGCGCTGGTGGACGCAGACCTGCGCCGCAGCATGGTCAACAGTGACTACGGCCTGAAATATGAGGATGGCCGCAGCGACGGCAAGGGCCTCTCCCATTTTCTGGCCGGCATGGTGGGCATGGATGAGGTCATCTACCAGACCGACATCCCCAACGCGATCATGGTGCCGGTGGGCCGCGATGTGCCCAACCCGCTGGCGCTGCTGACCAACAGCCATTTTGCCGAACTGCTGGATATGCTGGCCAGAATGGCAGATTACGTCATTGTGGACGCACCCCCGGTGGGCGTGGTCATCGATGCGGCGGAGATCGCCAAGGCATGTGACGGCACCCTGATCGCAGTGAACTACAACGATGTGAGCCGTCAGGAGCTGCTGGACGTGAAGCAGCAGATCGAGCAGACCGGCTGCCCCATTCTGGGCACCGTGCTCAATCAGGTGGACTACGACAACTATATGGGCCGCAAGTACTATAAATCCTACTCAAAGTATGGAAAGTACGGTTATTACAGAAAGTATTATAAACGGAGCCACGAAGCGGAAAAGAAATGAGCGGCTTTACGGATTATCATGCGCACTTCGTCTACGGCGTGGACGATGGTGCGCAGACCAGAGAAGAAATGTATGCCATGCTGGATGCGGCGGCAGCAGACGGTGTGCGGCACCTGTTTGCTACCTCGCACAGTACGCCGGGCATGGAACGCTTCCCGCAGGAAGTCTATGACCGGCATCTGGCGCTGGCCCGCGCATACTGCACACAAAAAGGCTACGACCTGAAGCTGGAGCACGGCTCAGAGCTTTTGTATACCCCTGCGGCGGGGTATGCGGCGGCGCAGCATCAGCTGCTGACGCTGGGCGATACGGACTGGGTGCTGCTGGAGTTCGTGCCGAACATAACGGCAAAGGAGCTGGAAACGGCTCTGCAGGAGATCACGGGTGCGGGTTACCGCATTCTGGTGGCCCACGTTGAGCGGTATCCCTGCCTTGCACAGCACGGCCTGCTGGCCCGCCTGCATGAGCAGTACCGGCTGCGCTGCCAGATCAACTGTTCAGCTGTGCTGAACAGCGGCTTTTTGCAGTGGATGCGGCTGGAGCACTGGATCAAGGCGGGGCTGGTGGACGCGGTCTCTTCCGATGCACACAACTGCACCTCCCGCCCGACCCGGATGTGGCAGGCGTATGAGCGGCTCTGCACCCGTGTGGGACAAACGACAGCACAAAAACTGACCGGACTGGATGGCACAGAGTATCTTGTATAGTTGCTTTGACTGTCGGAAATGAAAATGGGAAAGATGCCTCTTTCAGCCAGCTGCTTTATGAGGAAACTGATGGGGAAGGAACGTCCTTTTGTAAAGAAGTGTGGAGCTTCTGGCTTTTTGTGCAAAAAAACTTGCGAATCAAAGGACAAAGTGTTAAACTGAAACAGGGAACATGTATGGTAAACTTGCGGGGGTGTACGAATGAAGATACTGGTCGTCGATGATGGACAGCTTGCGATCAATTCGCTGATCCGCATCCTGTGCCGCGTTGCACCCGACTGTGACTATATCAGCGCCATGACGACCGAGGATGCACTGAGCTGGATGCGTCAGGGGCCGATGGACGCGGCTTTCCTCAACCTGGAAATGCCCGGCATGAACGGGCTTGCTTTGACGCGCATGATCCAGAAGCTGCAGCCGCGCTGCAACATCATTGTGGTAACAGAGCACCCGGAGTATGCGCTGGAAGCGCTGCAGATCTTCGTGAGCGGCTTTTTACTCAAGCCTGCAAACGAGGCAGATGTGCGCAATGTGCTGGAGCATCTGCGTTACCCGCCGGAGAATGCCCCTGTCGGCATCAAGATCCAGTGCTTTGGCAATTTTGAGATCTTCGTGGGCGGGCGCGCTTTGGCCTTCAAGCGCAGCAAGAGCAAGGAGCTGCTGGCCTATCTGGTGAATCGCAATGGTGCCACCTGCACCAATGGCGAAATGCTGGCCGTGCTGTGGGAGGATAAGCCCGACACCGCATCGCTGCACAGCCATCTCCGCAATCTGATCTTTGACCTGAGCCATACGCTGGAGGATGCAGGTGTTACCGGCCTGCTCATCCGCGGCCGCAGCACACTGGCGCTGGACACCAGCAAGGTGGATTGTGATTATTACAATTTCCTGCGGGGCAGCCGCTCGGCCACCAATTCCTATCGCGGCGAGTATATGACCCAGTATTCTTGGGCAGAGGTGACCCGTTCAGCGCTGCGCCAGCAGGCAAATGTGCAGAAAACAGCCTCGATCCCCAGTTACTATGTGCCGCCTACCGGCTTTTAAACCAGAAAAAACAAGAACACCTCAGAAAATCGCTCGATTTTCTGAGGTGTTTTTTCTTGACATAAAAATACCCCAAGAGTACTCAGAGTTTTGTTTTTACTCTGTCTACTCTAGGGGCAGCATATCAAAAGTAAAGGGGCTTTGTGTGCAATTATTTACTGCTGCGCAAAAATTTTGATCTCATTCTTATCCATAAAGGCGGCACCGGAAAAACCGGAAGCTTCCAGCTGGCCCAACTGTTTGCCCAGCTTCTTGGCCTGCTGCAGAACGGTGACATTGTAGCTGCTGCGCAGGTCTGCAGCCTTGGCAAGAACGGCGGTGAAGTCGGCATCCTTGCCGTACAGCAGGGCGATCTTCTGCTTTGCGCCGGGGATCTGGTAGCCCTGCTCCAGCAGAATGCCACACACCCGCTCGAAGCCGATGGAGAAGCCCACGGCGGGCACCTGAGTGCCCAGGAACTTGCCCACCATGTTGTCGTAGCGGCCGCCGCCGGCCACGGCACCGCTGAACTGCGGGCAGGTGATCTCGAACACCATGCCAGTGTAGTAGCCCTGACCGCGCACCAGGCTGGGGCAGTAGGCCACCTGATAGCGGCCGGCAGCCAGCGCATTGGCGGTGGCCAGAACGTACTTCAGGTCATCGGCGATGGCGGGGTCGGCGCAGCGGGCAGCCACGGCGTCCAGCGTCACCTCACCGGCGGCGATGAAATCGGCCAGTGCGTTGATGGCGGCTTCCGGCAGCTGCTTTTCGGTCAGCTCGGCCTTCACGCCGTCAGCACCGATCTTGTCCATCTTGTCAAAGGTGATGCAGACAGAGTCCAGTGTGTCGGCGGCAAAGCCCATGCTCTCCAGCATTCCGCGCAGGATGCGGCGGTCATTGATGTTCACGGTGAAGCCGGTAAAGCCGATGCCCAGCAGGGCACGGGCGGTCACATCGATCAGCTCCACCTCGGCGTTGGGGCTCTCGTCGCCCAGAATGTCGATGTCGCACTGGACGAACTCGCGCAGACGGCCCTTCTGGGGGCGCTCGGCGCGGAAGACGCGGTCGGTCTGGATGACCTTGAAGGGGTGGGGGAGCTTGTCCTTGTTGGCAGCGTAGAAACGGCTCAGGGGCAGGGTCAGATCATAGCGCAGGCCCATGTCGGAGAGCTGCTTGGGGTCGCCGGATCCCAGGGCGCTGGTCAGCTTGTCTCCGCGCTTCATCACCTTGAAGATGAGGTTCAGGTTGTCGCCGCCGTCGGACTTGTCGAGGTTCTCCATATCCTCCAGCATGGGGGTGGAGATGCGCTCGAAGCCGGATGCGCGGTAAGTCTCGAGAATTTTGCCCTGAATGTAGTCGCGCAGGGTCTGCTCGTTGGGCAGAAGGTCGCGCATACCTTTTAAGGCCTGAGTTTTCATAAGATAGTCCTCTTTCTGTATAGCCCTCTCAGTCGCTGACGCGACAGCTCCCCCAGAGGGGGAGCCACTGGCGTGTCGGCAAGGCCTGTGCGGGACGCACAAGCTCACTTGAACCGGAAACGGAAGTGCCCCGGGGTCAGGGCACACGACAGCGAAACAGGAGAGATGATTTTTATAATACGCTTCTAATTATAAAGGATACCGTCTTTTTGTCAATCAAAAAGGACACACTATTCTCTGAGGTGATGCACGAAATGCAGAAAACAAGACCCTGGGCCATCCTGGCGGCAGGCGCAGCCATCCAGGTATTGACAGGCCTGCCCGCCGCGTGGGGCGTGTTTCAAAGACCCGTCATGGAGGAATACGGCCTCAGCGAGCAGGGGGCAGGCTATGCCTTCGGGGTGCTCATCGCATTTTTCGGCATCGGGTGCGTCATCGGCGGCTTTCTGCAGGATAAGCACGGCCCTCGCTTTGCAGCTTTGTGGGGG
>ENA-OVFR01001381-OVFR01001381.1-human-gut-metagenome-genome-assembly--contig:-NODE-1381-length-12622-cov-3.465346_pt1 | contig 12622 bp, 10 predicted proteins | sample MGYA00237762_ERZ505403 | MGnify/ENA primary metagenome ERZ505403 (study PRJEB26158, sample SAMN06016376) | human gut metagenome | biome: human gut; feature: ankylosing spondylitis patient; material... | reverse complement strand
TGGGGGAGTCCACCTGACCCAGTTTCGTCGGCACCACGGGCAGATCCGGATATTCGCTTTCCGGCATGAGCTGCATGGTGAAGGTCGACTTGCCCGACGTGATGGTCATCGTGGAACCATCAGTGGAAAGATAGGTTTTCGCAGCGGGCAGCGACTTGGTGATGTCGGCAAGCAGTTTGCCCAGCACCAGAACGCTACCGGCCTCGTCCACGCCGGCTTCGATGTGGTGGCGTGCGGAAATGGCGTAGTTGAAGGCGGAAAGCTGGAGTGTGCCGTCAATGGCTTCCAGACGGATGCCCGCCAGAATCGGGGTTGCGGGACGTGCGTCGATGACACGTGTGGTCCATGCCACGGCATCGGCAAGAGCTTGGGAATTGACTTCGACTTTCATGGGGTATTCCTCGTTTCGTTCGATTCACATGCCATTCTAGCGATAAGAGCAACGACGACGAAAGCGTGGGGAATTCCCCGCATTACGAGAATGACGATGAAAGTAAGAAAAACGTACTTTCGTAATAATAAGCCCTGTGGATAGTGTGGATAAGCTCGTTCAGCCCAAGCGCAGCAACGTCTCAGTACGAGGCGACATCTGTGGATAACTTCTGAGTCGAATGTGGATAAGAGCATGGGTTATCCACAGGCTCATGGCCGCGCAAAACTTATCCACAATTCACTGTGAATAATCCACGAGCCATCCACTGCCGTTTTCCGTGTTTCCAACGGCTTTTCCACAGACCTTTCCCCGAAATGTGGATATGTATGTGGAAAACTCGATGTACAAGAAATTCTGTCCGGGCGTGTCACGCGGATAGTAAAAAGGCTGGTAAATAATTTACCAGCCTAAGGAAAACCGTTGGAAATACGCCGTTTGTTGTGGTTGCTTCCGTTACTTGTCGTTGGAACGCTGCTTGAGCTGCAGAGTCAACTCGGTCACGTAGTTGTAGATCTCCTGCTTCTCCTGCATCTCGTCGTTGATGCGCGTATACGCGTGCATCACGGTGGTGTGGTCCTTGCCGCCGAAGACCAGGCCGATGTCGTTGAGGCTCATGCTGGTCAGCTCGCGTACCAGATACATGGCGATCTGGCGTGCCAGCGCGATCTTCTTGGTACGCGAACGGCCGACGATGTCGTCGAACGTCAAATAGAAGTACTTGGCCACCTGCGTGATGATGTCCGCGGGCTTGATTTCCACGTCGGTGGTGAAGAAGTCCTGCAGCGTCTGCTCGGCAAGCGCGCGGGTCACCGGCTGACTGCTCAGCGATGCCACCGCGCTCACGCGAATCAGGGCGCCTTCCAGCTCGCGGATGTTCTCGGTGAAGCGCTCCGCGATCAGATTCAGCACGTCATTCGGTGTCGAAGTGCCGTTCATCGAAGCCATCATGCGCAAAATAGCGATGCGGGTCTCAAGATCAGGCGGCTTGACATCGACGGTGAGTCCGGAGTCGAAACGCGAGATGAGTCGTGCCTCGAAGCCCTTGAGGTTCTTGGGCGCGACATCGGACGCGATGACGATACGCTTGTTGGCCTGATGCAGCGCGTTGAATGTGTGGAAGAACTGTTCGAGGGTCGCTTCCTTGCCGCCGAGGAACTGGATGTCGTCGATGAGCAACACGTCGACCTCGCGGTATCGGCGGTTGAATTCTGCGATGCGGTTCTGGCTCTGGGCCGGGGTCTGCAGTGCCTCGATGAATTCGTTGGTGAATTCCTCGCTGTTGACGTATCGGACCTTGAGCGTGGGATCCTTGACCAATGCATAGTTGCCGATGGCGTTGAGCAGGTGGGTCTTGCCCAGTCCCGATCCGCCGTAGATACACAACGGGTTGAATTCCTGCCCGGTTCCCTCGGCGACCGCAAGCGCGACAGTGCGTGCGAAACGGTTGGAATCACCGGGAACGAACGTGTCGAACGTCGAGTTTTTGTTCAGATGGGTTTCCGGATCGCGCATCACCTTCTGCTGCCGTACCGGAAAACTCGGCTCGCCGGGTATTCGAGGAGCCGGGGCGCCTGGTTGCTGATTCGCCTCCGTCATTTCCGCGGAAATCGAATCGATGGAGGAGATTGACTGCATGCTGTTGGGCATGTAGGATTCCTGAGCCAGATCGGCGACGGTCGGCGACGGATTCGCAGGGAATGGTTCGCTCGGTTTCGCCGCAGTATCGGGATGCCGGTATTCCGGCGGCTGCGGTTCCGGTTGGGACACCTGAGGAGCCACGATTTTGAACGCCGGGAACATGTCGTTTCCGGATATGATTTTCAAAGCGTTGAGCAGCGGCGCATTGAGTTCATTCTGCAACGCTTGCTGCGTGGCCATGTTGCTTACGCACAATACGATGGTCGTGCCATATACCGCTTCCGGTACGACTCCTTCAAGCCAGCTCTTGTCACGCGGCGACAGCGTGGGATTCTGCTTGAGCAGACGCAGCGTGTCCGACCATATCCGCGTGGCTTGCCCGGCTGGACCGAGAAGGTCATCCGACATTGTGACCTCCTTCAGGTATGTGTGCCGGTGCGCACCGCAGCGGATGCGCTACGGTAGCTATAATAAGTACAACAACAACAGGATATATGTACTCCACTTTAGCCAAGTTATCCACAGCTTAGCGTGTTGTGTCGCCTCAATTGTGAATAACATTCATGTAATTTGTGGATAACTTTTCTACATGTTTTGGCGTGTTTCCAATGTTTTCCGCTGCTCTGCAAGGGGCACGACACACTGATAAATCGTGAAGAAATTGTTTTCATTTTGATTTTTGGGCATGGCTCAGAGTACCGTTATAGAGCTTGACTCATGAGAGCCGTGCATCAGCATGGCAAAAACCGGGAGCATAACTATGAAGAGGACATTCCAGCCCAACAACCGCCGTCGCTCGATGAAGCATGGTTTCCGCGTGCGCATGCGCACCCGTTCCGGCCGCGCGATGATCAACCGCCGCCGTAACAAGGGACGTAAGTCTCTGTCCGCCTGATTGCGGTAGGTGACGAAGGCGAGTGAAGCGGCTGAAAAGCCATCGTGACTTCATCGCAGTGCTGAAGCGTCGCTTCAAGGTGACGGATTCGGATATCGTCGTGCACTTTGTGGTGCATGACGATACCCGTGATGTTCAGGCATCTGCGGATATCATGAGACGTATGGGACTTGCCGTCAGCAAGGCTGTTGGTAACGCTGTAACGCGTAATCGTGTGAAGCGTCGATTTCGTGTGCTCGCAAGACGATATGAAGATATGCTTCCGATGCAGTGCGATATCGTCGTGAGAGCCAAACCCAGCGCATCGCGTGTCGATTTCGCTGACCTTGACCGACAGTTTTCCCGTTGCTTCGCCAAAGTCACGACTACGCATGAACGCAGGGTGAGTCGCTGATGTCAGCCATCGGATCGGCGCTTATCGGCATGATCAAGTGGTACCAGAGGGCCATTTCGGCGAAAACGCCGCCATGCTGCAAGTACTATCCGAGTTGCTCACATTACGCGATCACTGCGGTTCGGCGCTTCGGCGCGGTAAGAGGAATCGTGCTGTTTATGTGGCGTTTTCTTCGCTGCAACCCTTGGAGTCGTGGCGGCATCGATGATGTTCCGCAACATTTTTCACTGTGCTACAGATTTCGCTGGTCGAAGGCATATGAGAAGCCTCGACTCACACCAATGGCCGATGATTAAGGAGATGGCCTGATGAACACTTCCGGAGAATTTCTTCTTGACAGAGGCATTTGGGGCTGGCTGTATAAGCTGCTGACCCCACTTGAGTGGCTCATGACCCAGGTCATGGTCCTGTTCCATAAGTTCCTCACCCTGCTGGGCATGGCACCGATCGGCATCTCTTGGGTGCTGGCGATCGTGTTCCTTGTGCTCGTGGTGCACGCCTGTATTTTGCCGATTTATCTCAAGCAGATGAAGTCGATGCGCAAGATGCAGGCCTTGCAGCCCAAGATGCAGCATATTCAGAACAAGTACAAGGGCAAAAAGGATCAGGCCAGCAAAGAGGCCATGAGCCGTGAGATGATGAAGCTCTACCAGGACAATGACGCCAACCCCATGGGGTCGTGTTGGACCGCCGTCATTCAGGGTCCTGTGTTCATGTGCATGTTCTACATGCTTTCCGCCATTCCGTATATCGCGACCGGCAAGAGGGGAGCGCTTGGCGCATTCGATCAGGCGACTGCCAAGCAGTTCGCGCAAACCCGCGTCTTCGGTGTCAGCGTCACCGATACCTTCGGTACGGCCAACAATTCCGGAAAGGTCGTCATCGGCTTCTTCATCCTGTTGATGTGCGCATGCATGTGGTACATGCAGTTCAACAACATGCGCAAGAACCTCCCCAAGGCTTCGATGCAGGGATCCACGTACAAGATGCAGCAGGCCATGACCTGGGGCTTCCCGATCATGTACATCTTCTCCGGCATCATGTTCCCGTTCGCCGTGCTGGTGTACTGGCTGACCAACAACGCATGCAACCTTGCCCGTTCCTTGTTCCAGGTGTACAAGTTCCCGACCCCGGGTTCCCGTGCAGCTGAGGAAAAGGAGATTCGAGATCATCGTCAGGAGAATGCTCGTCGCGCCAAGGCCGGACAGCTTTCGATTGAGGAAGAGGAACTGGAGAAGGCGCGCCAGGAAGCCGCTGTTCGTCTGGAGCGGGGATACCAGCGCAAGCAGCCCCAGCGGAAGAATCGCAAGAAAAAGTGACACGATTGGAAACCTCTATTTGACCGTGAGGTTTCCTTTTTTTACACTATGGAAGTAATACTCGCTTAAAGGAGTGGTGATATGGCGCAGGAGGAGACCACGACGATCGATCAGCTCAATGAAGAAGCTGACATCGCCGCCGACTACTTGGAAGGCTTATTGGACATCGCCGATTACGAAGGCGATATCGAGATGGGTGTTCGCAACGGTCGTCCGATGGTGCAGATCATCGCTGATGACGATACGGATATCAAGCATCTCATTGGTTGCAATGGTGAAGTGGTCGATGCTTTGCAGCAGCTTACCCGGCTTGCTGTTCAGCAGAAGACCGGCGAACGCTCGCATCTGATTGTTGATGTTGACGGGTTCCTGAAGCGCAAGCGTCAGCGTCTTCGTGACATTGCACTTGATGCCATTGATGAAGTGCATGACACCGGTGAGCCCGTTGATTTGAAACCGATGAATTCGTTCGAGCGCAAGGTCATTCATGATGTGGTTCGCGAGGAGGGGCTGAAGTCTCGTTCTCACGGTGAAGAGCCGCGTCGCTATGTCACCATCTACATGAAGAGCAGCGCCGATGAATCCGACGTCGATGAAGGTAGCGAAGAGTGAGCGATATTGTTTCACGTGAAACATCTGGTGATGAGCTAGATGATTCCGCAATAGTTCGTGAGGCATTGGGCGAAGCATACGACAAGCTCGAAGTGTTTCACGTGAAACTATCCCGCGAGGGTGAGCTGCGTGGATTGATAGGCCCACGCGACATATCCATCATTTGGGAACGTCATATCCTCAACTCCGCCGCATGCGTCCCGTTCATTCGGGAAGTCACCGATCGAAGCAAGGCAAAGACCATTGCCGATGTTGGCAGTGGCGGCGGTTTCCCTGGAATCGTTGCGGCAGCATGCATGCCGGATTGTGCGTTTACACTCATTGAGCCCATGGAACGTCGTGTCGAATGGTTGCAAGAGTGCGTGGATGACATGGACCTGCAGAATGTTACGATTATTCGCGCACGTTCCGACGAAGTCATCGATCGTATCAAGCACCACGAAGGTGAATTGAAGCCATTCTCTGTAGTGACCTGTCGAGCAGTGGCGCCAATGACCAAGCTTGCCGGTTGGACGTTGCCTCTGCTTCGCCCTCAAGGTCGACTGGTCGCATTGAAAGGCCGTTCGGCGCAGGCTGAGATTGAAAAGGCGAAGCATCAAATTTCCCATGCCAGGGGAGTGCGTGCTCGTGTCGTTGAAGCTCCAGTAGCTCCCGGTCTCGAATCCACGCACGTCGTTCTCGTAGACAAGCGCTAATTATCGTGTGGCTCCCATGGGTGAGAGTCACACGATAATCCCATGCTCCCGCTGACGGGAATCGTAATTCTGCTTCCGCTGTAGGAGGTTGGATTGCGGGGCGAGACGGACGATATCCATTGCCTTTGAACGCATAAATAATACTGTTATATCTCATCGACATCGCTGACTGTCCGAAGATTGTTTCACGTGAAACAATGGATGTCAAACACGAAAGCGATGGTTTCGCAAGAATGGAGTTATCCACAACTTCAAACAGTGCACAAAGTTATCCACATTATTTGCGACATGTAATCCACATTAGGAAAATGGCGGAAATAAACGGTTTATCTAGTGTTGATCGAAGTGTTCACACACTAATGCACTATACTTATCCACAGTTATCCACATTGCTGTGCACAACTTGAGATGTCCATACGACTAGGAAAAATTAGATGTTGTTCGTTTTTTTAGGAGGGACTATGACATCCAATGATTCACAGGAATCCTCTGCGATTCCTGCCATGGAATCTGCTTCTGAAACGGTCAGAAGGATTTTCGGGAATGATGGTTCCTCTTTGGGTGCCGAGATTGCAGATGAGGCGTCACGCTATGAACGCCTGAATGCCGCATTGTTCCCCCTGCCATCGAGAACCCGATGCCTGGCCGTCGCCAACCAGAAAGGCGGCGTCGGCAAGACAACAACAACGGTGAATATTGCCGCAGCTCTCGCCTCTCATGGAGCTCACGTGCTGGTCATCGATATGGATCCCCAGGGGAACGCCTCTACGGCATGCGGTGTTCCTCACGGCACCAGCGATCCTTCGGTATATGACGTTCTTGAAGGACGAATGACAATCGGAGAGGTACTGAAAACCTGTCCTGATATCCCAGGGCTCGATGTGGTTCCCGCTTCCATTGAACTTTCGGGTGCGGAACTGGAAGTGGCGGATCTGCCGAATCGCAACAATCTGCTGAAGGAAGCCGTCGAATCATTCCTGCAGGATCCGAACAATCATTATGACTATGTTCTGGTCGATTGCCCGCCGAGTCTTGGCCTGTTGGTCATCAACTCCATGTGCGCGGTGTCTGAGATGTTGATTCCGATCCAAGCTGAATACTATGCCTTGGAGGGGCTTGGTCAACTTATCAATACCATAGGATTGGTGCAGGAGCACTATAACCCTAATTTGACTGTGTCGACTATGCTGGTCACTATGTTTGATAAACGAACATTGCTCAGCAGGGAAGTGTTCTCAGAGGTGAAGAGTCACTATCCGAGTATCGTTCTGGATACGACGATTCCCCGTACGGTAAAAATATCTGAGGCTCCAAGTTTCGGAAAGACAGTCATTAGCTATGACCCGCGTGGAATGGGAGCGAGTGCCTATGGCGAAGCGGCCTTGGAAATCGCCCGTCGATCGCCTTCGGTGCTGGCTGCAATTGACGCGAAGAGGGGAGAGTAACCCATGACCTCAAAATCACGTTTGGGTAAAGGATTGGGTGCGCTGTTCCCCGCACTTCCCGGTGAGTCGAGAACAGCTCATGCGGAACAGCAGCAATTGGGTGTTGATGTCGAATCCAAGGAGACGACAGCCAACAAGAAAGCCCCTCAAGAGAAAGCTGCGGCTGCGCCAGAGAAGGTCGAATCCCATAAGAGCGGTACTGAACAACACAGTGAGTCTACCGCTCCGGTTCGTCTTGGCGAAATCAAGCGTAAGACCATTCCGGCCATGAAGGATTCCATTCCTGCCGTACACAAGTCCACAACGGTGGAGAAGCCCAAGAGCGGCAAGCGTGTTGCCATGCCCGGTATCAGTGATATGGCACACCCCAGTGACATGTTTTTCGGAGCAACAGCACAGGGGACGAGCGATTCCAAGAAAACGCAGCCGGCTCAGCGTTCCGAGAGCACAAAGGCATCCGGCAAGGAAAAGGATAATAAGGAAACTCCAAAATTGAAGCCTGTCGAGGGTGGCTATCTGCTGGATATTCCTGTCAGCTCCATCGTTCCGAATGCGCAGCAGCCGCGCAGCGTCTTTGATGAGGAAGAGCTGAATGAGTTGGCCGCGTCCATCAAGGAAGTCGGCGTATTGCAGCCGATCGTGGTTCGCAAGCGTCAGGCTGGGGAGTCCAGCAAGAATGATGTTTCACGTGAAACATCGCAGAGATACGAGCTCATTATGGGCGAGCGTCGCTGGCGTGCATCACAACTTGCACAACTGAAGACGATTCCGGCGATTGTCAAAACCACATCAGATGACGAGATGCTGCGTGATGCACTGCTGGAGAACCTTCATCGCGTCGCACTGAATCCTCTGGAAGAGGCGGCGGCATATCAGCAGATGATTGATGACTTCGGCCTGACTCAGGCTGAACTATCCAAGTCGATCTCGAAATCGCGACCGCAAATCGCGAACACATTGCGTCTGCTGAATCTTCCTGCGTCCGTGCAGAAGAAAGTTGCCGCAGGCGTACTGTCCGCAGGGCATGCGCGAGCTCTTCTTGGTTTGAATGACGAAAGTGAAATCGACAAGCTGGCCACTCGAATCATAGGGGAGGGGCTTTCGGTTCGCAGCACCGAGGAAATCGTGGCGCTGAAGAACGCAGAAAGCAACGTGCCCAAGAAGGTAAGGCCGACGAAGAACAATCCTTGGGCCGGTTCTCCGATTGTCAACAACCTTGAAAATCATTTTGACACCAAAGTGTCCATCAAGGGTACGCAAAAGCACGGTCGAATCGAAATCGTGTTTTCCTCCCCTGAGGATATGGAACGCATCCTCAGCATGCTGATTCCCACGGCAGTCGAGGGCGCGGCGGCAAAATGGGTGTGAGGTTGCGAGCCACACAACGGTGTGAGCCGCCATCATCACACAACGGGAAACAACGGTCATGCCGTTCATGAGCCGTATGATCTGGTCTGCCGGAGAGGTATTCATTGCCTCTCCGGCAGAACGCGTATAAGGCAACTGTCGTGGCATTTGCAGTCAGAGGACTAATGCAATGAACCGCACGTATAACTGTCCTATTGCATGCACCTGAAAATTCATTACCGAAAACTCTGTTGAGCAATATGAGTTGAAATCGGTCCAGTACAATGCGCTAGATTTGAGCGGATTGTCGTTCTGATGCGATTCTCCGGCGCTGGTAAGCGTCCGCAGCGCTATTTCGGTCAGTCTGTCGTTTCGTTTGTGATTACTGACAATGCAAGCAATATTTGTGTAGCTCAACCCGCCGGTGAAGCAATATCATCGTCTGTGATGAGGTTTGATTTCGCCGACAGGTCGAGCTGTGCTGTTGGATCAGTGCAGTGAGGCCAGGTAGGATTGTGCGTCCAGCGCGGCGCGGCATCCCATGCCTGCGGCACTGATGGCCTGACGGTACACCCGGTCAACGCAGTCACCGGCGGCGAACACTCCAGGCACGGAAGTATGCGTTCCGGCACCGGAGACCAGAATGTACCCGTCGTCATCCATATCCACGGAACCCTTCGCAAAACGCGTGGCCGGTTCATGGCCGATCGCCACGAAGATGCCCTCGGCGGGCAACGTGCCCGTCTCGCCTGTCACGGTGTCGCGAATGTCCACAAAGCCGGCGGAATCATCTGCGGTTTCAGCCTTTGCCGACAGGGAAATGCCGGTCGAAGAGGGAGCATTCAATGCCGATCCGGAGACATTCAGCATCGGAGTCGTCTTCAACGAGAGAAGATTTCCGGTGTTCTGCGCTGCGGGTGCCGCAGCGGTTACCGCATCAGCGCCTGTCTGCTCGCCGGCGGCGTTTTTCTGCCCGCGAATGGCTGTCGCCACCGTATTCATTTTCACGGTGATCTTGGGATTGTTCAGCACGCGCTCGACCATGATCTTGGAGGCGCGGAACTGGTCGCGGCGGTGCAACACGGTCACCGAAGAGCCGAAACGAGTCAGGAACAGTGCCTCTTCGAGCGCGCTGTCTCCTCCGCCCACCACGACGATGGGCTTGTCCTTGAAGAAGAAACCATCGCAGGTGGCGCAATACGATACGCCGTGACCGGAATACTCGGCCTCGCCGGGAATGCCGAGCTTGCGGTACTGCGAACCGGTGGTGATGATGACGGCATCGGCGTGATATTGGCTTCCATTGCTGCACGTGACGGTCTTGGGGGAGGAGCTGAAATCGACGCTCGTCACATCGAGATATTCGATGGATGCGCCGAAAGACTCCGCCTGATCGCGCATACGATCCATCAGTTCCGGTCCGAGAATGCCGTCAGGGAAACCGGGGTAATTCTCCACGGTGGTGGTGTTGACCAGCTGACCGCCCGGCGTGAGCTCACCCGCAAGAATGGTCGGGCGATACCCGGCGCGTGCGAGGTAGATTGCGGCCGTATATCCGGCAGGGCCGGAACCGATGATGATGGTTGAAAGTTCAGTCATGTCCCTTACGATAGCGAGTTGACCTGACCTCGTCCAGCGGTGGGTGAACAACGACATGGATTCGCCTCGAATGCCGATTGGTCGCTTTCAGATTGCGAAACAGGCATGCCGCGTTCATGGAAACCGGAGGAGCTAATACGAGCACGATACGGGCCCACAGCATAAGTCCACAGCGTGAGTCACCGCGTACGATGAAACACCCCTCCTACCCGTGAGTAGGAGGGGGGCCTATGAGAACTTCTGCGTCGCCTACAGAACGCGGATGTACACGATGTCGGATTGTGCCGCAGAGTTCTTTGACGTGGAGTTCTGTGTGGTCGAGTTGCCGAACGGGACGTTATCGATGTCGGTCTTGTTCGGCCAATCCTGATTGTCGGATCCACCACCGTGGTTGTCTCCGTTCAGGATGAACCATGCGGCGACCAATCCCACCACCAGCAGAACCAGCGCGACGACGATGGCGATGACCTTGATCTTGAGCTGCCCCCAGAGTGGCTGGTCAGGCAGGTCCTCCTCGATATTGCGTCCGACATTCGCTGCGTTGACATCGTGCACCTGCTGGGGCGCGAAGCTCGGCGGCATGATCTGGGCCATAGGCGGCAGCTGATCTACCGAAGTACCATCAGTGCCTAGCAGCGGAACGGTGACCGTGGGGTCAAAGGCGTCGGATTGGGCACGCTGCGCCGGTGTCTGCACACCCGGCACATTCGCACCCGGAGCCGCCGCAGGACGGCCGCCAGACATGTTCCGCAGGGCATCGCGGCTGATTGGTGCCGTCATCCGCGTACGCGACTTCGATGATCCGGGGATGGCTGCTCCATTGGCTCCGGGCGCCGATGCCGACACTGCGAATGACGGGGGCATTACGGCGTCGCCCGACGCCGCGGCCTTGGCGGATCTGGCGGCAAGAGCGGCCAATGATTCCGACATATGCGCGCGCGGCTGCGGCATGGCGTTCGTGGCAATGGGCTGAGCCGCACGGGTCGTGGGATGGCTTCCAGCCACGGTTTGCTCGCCTTCAGACACCTGCGCCTCACCGGACTGCGGCAACGGCGGGATGCTGCCGGCGCGGGTGCGCTCATTGTCGTCCTCTTCCGGCAGTGGAACATTCGGCATATTGGCCACAATGCTCTGTATCTCACCGGTTGCACCGGTCGTCCGGGGTTTGCCGGTACCGCCCGCAACACCAGACGCACCAGCAGCGTTTGCCGGTACGTTCACGCCGTTGCCGGAATGTGCCTGTGCCTTCGTCGCGCCAGTAGCGGACCTACGCGGCTTGGCGGCGGGCGGGAACGATGCCGGCAGCGGTGCATACACCGGCATCGGCTGCTCAATCGCGGTCTCTTCCGCAGTGGATGTCGTCACCGGCGACTCCGGCTCCCCGTCCTTGCGCAAGGAGCCCATAAGCTGGCCGACCTTCGATTGCAGGGAGGCCAGGGTCTTTGACGGCTCGGCGGTATCCGGTTCGAACAATTCCGCTTCGGGGATGACCGGCTGATCGGCCGAGGGTGGATCTCCGGGCAGCTGAGCCAGGAACGCCTGCTGCGCGAGGCGCTGCTCGTTGACGAACCTGGCCTCGGCACCGGCTGCCAGTCCCGCCTCGGAAATCGACAATTCCGGCAGCTTCGTCGAGGTAACCAGCCCATCCGGCAGTTCCACGATCTTGTCATCGCTCGTGTCACGCAACGCCACCATGCTGATCGAGGCGCTGCCACTGACCGACGGCAATATGATGTCACGATCCGACAGGTTGCCGAATGGCTCCCACGCGCCCAGCAGCGCGCTCAGCTCGGCCAGCGTTGCCATCGGCACGATGATTTCCCCATCTTCGGTGTGCAGGGCCAGTCCACGCTTGCAGATCACGCGGAATTCCGTGGGAACGTCGGCGGGCAGCATATTCAGGTCGAACGTCGTGTTCGCGCCTGAAGGCGTCTTGGTCAGCAGCGCGTACAGCAGTGCGGCCAGCTGTCGCGTCGCCATCTGCTCATACGACATCACATCGCCATCGATGCCGCTGCAGATATCGACCAATGCGGCGGCGACGGGAGTGTCGGCGAACTGCACGCCATTGACGCTCACGCGAATGGTATCGGTGCTCAGCGCGGTATGGGTCAGCCCCGTGTCCAACAGCTCCTGAACCGCCTGGGTGCATTGTCCCACGATCGATCGAATCGCGTCGTAGCTGAGGAACGAGGAAGACGAACGCTGCATGTATTAGATCGGAAGAGCACACGTCTGAACTCCA
>ENA-OVFR01001377-OVFR01001377.1-human-gut-metagenome-genome-assembly--contig:-NODE-1377-length-12643-cov-14.743327_pt1 | contig 12643 bp, 10 predicted proteins | sample MGYA00237762_ERZ505403 | MGnify/ENA primary metagenome ERZ505403 (study PRJEB26158, sample SAMN06016376) | human gut metagenome | biome: human gut; feature: ankylosing spondylitis patient; material... | reverse complement strand
AGAACCGCATGGAGCGCAGCCGGCTGCAGCAGCTGCGCAGCCAGATCGACCCGCACTTTCTGTTCAACACCCTGAATGTGATCCAGCAGACCGCCGGTACCGAGACGGCCTACCGTACGCAGGCGCTCATCATGGCGCTTTCGCACCTGCTGCGCTACAGCCTGATGAGCAACGATGAACAGGTGCCGCTCTCCCGTGAGGTGCGCATCGTGGATGAATATTACTCCATCTACCATGTCCGCTTTGGTGAGCGGGTGCGTATGGAGTGGCGCATTTCCGATTCGCTGGATCTTACCGAGACCATGGTACCGTCCTTTATTTTACAGCCCATCGTGGAAAATGCCTTCAAGCACGGCATCTGCCCCAAAGAGGAGGGCGGTGTGGTGCGCATCCGCGTGAACCCTCTGCGGGAGAAGGGACTGCTGTGCATCCGCGTGGTGGATAACGGCGTGGGCATCCAGCCGGATCAATTACGACAGCTGCGCGGGGCGCTCAGCCAGCCCGGTGAGCGCTGGGAGCATATCGGCATTTATAATGTTGCGGCCCGCCTGCGTCTGCTGGATCGGAACAGCCGCTTTGTGATACGGTCCCATCCGGGGCGCGGTACGGCGGTGGTGCTGTATCTGCCATTGGTGGAGAATGAGGAGGAGTTTGAGGAATGATTCGTCTGTTGATCGCGGATGATGAAGCACTGGAACGGGAAACGCTGGCGGACATCGTGGCCCGCCGCTTTGAGCACGAAGTGACCATCGAGACTGCCGAGAACGGCCGCAAGGCAGCGGATACGGCGGTGCTGTGGGGCGCAGACCTGATCCTGATGGACATTGAGATGCCCGGTATGAACGGTCTGGATGCAGCCCGCGCCGTGCTGGAACAGCGCCCGGAGTGCAAGGTGATCTTTGTTACGGCCTACAGTCTGTTCCAGTACGCCCACGAGGCCATGCATCTGGGTGCCTGCGATTATCTGCTCAAGCCGGTGAACCCGGACGAAGTGGAAGCTTCCATCCGCAAGGCCATCCGTCAGATCGAGGCGGGCCGCCGCCTTGCAGAGCTGGCTCCGGTGGAACCGGAGCCGGAAGCTGACCCGGAGAGCGATGCCGCCGAAGCAGGGGAGAACGACCGCAATGCACTGGTCATGGCCCATGTGCGCAAGTATATGGAGGATAACTATATGTTCGACCTCTCGCTGGACAGTGTGAGCGAGATCCTGCATATCAGCCCGGCGTATCTCTCGGCACAGTTCAAGAAGTACCAGAAGATGAACTTTCTGGACTGCCTGACCGAACTGCGTATCAACGCTGCCAAGGAGCTGCTCACCGACCCGTTCCGTTCGGCAGCAGAGGTGGCTTCCATGGTGGGCTACGAGGATTCCAGCTATTTTGCCCGCACCTTTAAAAAACGCACCGGCATGACCCCCACCCAGTACCGCAGGGAAGCGGCCAAGGCTGCACGGGAGGCCCGCCTGTGACCCGCCGTCAGATGCTGACCGCCCTGTTCGGCGCGGCGGTGCTGGCACTGCCGGTGGCGGGCTGCGGCCATCAGCCGGTGCAGGAGCAACAGGGGGCGGAACTGATCCTGCGCTATGCGGAGAACCAGCCGGAGGATTATCCTACTACGCAGGCGGCGCTGGCCTTTGCGGATCTTGTAGCCCAGCGCACCGATGGCCGCGTGAAAGTGCTGGTGTACAGCGGGGGAGAACTTGGCGCGGAACAGAGCGTGATCCAGCAGATGCAGTTTGGCGGCATTGACTTCTCCCGTGTGTCCCTCAGCCAGCTGGCAGAGTATGAACCGGCGCTGAGCGTTTTGCAGCTTCCGTATCTTTATACCGATGCCGACCAGATGTGGCGGGTGCTGGATGGGACCATCGGCGACGAGTTCCTCTCCACGCTGGAGTCGCTGGAGCTGACGGGCCTTTCCTGGTTCGATGCCGGTGTGCGCAGCATCTACACCCGGCAGAAGGTGACAGGCCTTGCAGATCTGCAGGGCCTGACCATCCGCGTGCAGGAATCGGACATGATGAGCGAAATGATCACCGACCTCGGTGCAAAGCCGGTAAAGGTAGTGTACAGCAAAGTGTATGCCGCCCTGCACAACGGTGAGATCGATGGCGCAGAGAACAACTGGCCCAGCTACGAAGCCATGGGTCACTACGAGGTGGCACCTTACTTTTTAAAGGATGAGCACACCCGCGTGCCGGAGGTGCAGCTTGCAAGCCCTGCTGTGATGGAAAAACTGGCCGCACTGGACGAGCGCTACCCGGAGATCATCCGCCTGTGTGCCCGGGAGAGCGCCAAGGTGGAGCGCAGGCTCTGGGCGCAGCAGGAGGCGGAATCGGAAAGTGATCTGCGTGCAGCAGGCATTGAGGTGACAGAGCTGGACGAAGAAGAAAAGGCAAGGTTCCGTGCTGCTGTGCAGCCGATGTATGATCGGTTTGCCCGGCAGGGCGAATTGATCGCCCGCATCCGGCAGGCATAAGCCCCACAGCAAAGCCCGGAAAAGATGGGCAAAGAAATCAGGAAAACAGAATAAAGAACCGGCAAAGCGCTGTGTGCTCTGAACCCCAAAGGGAAGGGCATCCAGCGCTTTGCTTCTATCTGGAATACAGAAATGTATCCATCTGTTAGGCGAAGGTGCACAAACAAAAAGGAAAGCACTTGGCATTTTTCACAAAAGAAATTCTGACATTTTTTCAAAAAGCAGGACATTTTTTGAAAGCCCTTGTTTCGTTTAAAAAAATTTGCTAAAGTGTGTACAGTAAATGAACGGCATGCGGGTCCTGTGCAGACCGGGCCGTTCGGGAGATTTAAGGAGGACGATTTATTATGAAAAAGATCACTCGTCGCAGCTTTCTGGCAGCAGCCGGTGTTTCCGCCGCTGCTCTGGCTCTGACCGCATGTGGTGGCTCCAGCAATTCTGCTGCTTCCACCTCTACCGCAGCTTCTTCCACTGCAGCTTCTGCTGCTGGTGATGCTACTGCTGCTGCAAACGATCCCAAGGTGACTCTGGTCTACGCCGAGGTCAACCCGCTGGATACCATCGTTGGCCAGACCGCTACCCACTTCAAGGAGAAGGTCGAGGAGCTGACCGGCGGCTCCGTCGTCATCGACGTGCAGGCTTCCGGCGTTCTGGGTTCTGAGAACGATGTTCTGGACGCAATTCTGGGCGGTTCTACCTCCATCGATATGAGCCGTATCTCCGCTTTTGCACTGACCAGCTACGGCTGCAACAAGTCCAAGCTGCTGTCCATCCCCTTCACCTTCGAGAACCGCGCACACTTCTGGAACTTCGCCAACAGCGATCTGGCACCTGAGTTCCTGAACGAGCCTCAGGAGCTGGGCCTGCCCGTTCGTGGTGTCTTCTACGGCGAAGAGGGCTTCCGTCACTTCTTCACGGTCAACCCGGTTTCTGGCATCGATGATTTCAAGGGCCTGAAGCTGCGCGTGTCCAACGACCCCGTTATGAACGGCATGGTCGAGGGTCTGGGCGCTAACCCCACCGTCGTTTCCTTCGGTGAGCTGTACAGCGCACTGCAGACCGGCGTTGTGGATGGTGCTGAGCAGCCCATCGCAAACTACAAGTCCAATGCATTCCCCGAGGTTGCCAACAACCTGATCCTGGACGGCCACACTCTGGGCGCTATTCAGGCTGTTATCACCGATAACGCATGGGGCAAGCTGACCGAGAACCAGCAGGCTGCCATCATGGAGGCTGGTGCTGATACGCAGGCCTTCAATGCAGACCTGTCCGAGACCGCTGAGAACAAGGTCCTGGATGAGCTGAGAAGCTCCGGCTGCAACGTTGTGGATGTTGACGACAAGACACCCTGGCAGGAGGCCTGCGCTAAGGTCATCAGCGAGAACACCTCCGATCAGGCTGAGCTGTATCAGCAGCTGCTGGACATGAAGGCGTAATTGAAAAAGCCTTTCCTGTTCTGAAATAGTACATAGCCCGGCGGGGGACTACGGGATACGCCCGCAGACCTGCCGGGTTTTTATATGGAGGAATTCATATGCCGAAAATCTTTACCACTCTGGATAAGATCAAGCCGGCGTACGACATCACCTACAAAGTGGTCCTGTTTATCTGCAAGCTGCTGCTGATCGCAGATATCCTCATCACTACCATGTCGGTCATCGGTCGTTACGTCTCGTTCATCCCGGACCCGGCATGGTCGGAAGAAGTTGTGCTGACCTGCATGAGCTACATGGCCGTGCTGAGTGCTGCTCTGGCCATCCGCCGCGGTGCCCATATCCGCATGACTGCGTTTGACGTGTATCTGCCCAAGATCGCCGTCAAGGTGCTGGATATTCTGGCCGATCTTGCCGTGTGCATTCTGGGCATCATCATGATGGTGGTCGGCTGGAACTATGCCACCACTCTGGGCGGCCGCGGCTTCTACGTGTCCATGCCCTGGCTGAGCCGCTTCTGGATGTACTTCCCGGTGCCGCTGGCCGGTGTTGCCATGATCATCTTCGAGATCGAGGCACTGTACAACCACATCAAGAGCATTTTTGTAAAGGAGGAAGTGTAATATGACAGTTCAGACACTGGCAATCATTGTCCTTCTTGTCAGCTTCTTTGTAATGATCTTCCTGCGTTTCCCCATTGCATACGCCGTTGGTCTTTCCAGCGTGCTGTGCATGATGGTGCAGGGTCAGGCACTGACCGATGTCTGCCGTCTGATGGTCAAGGGCATCTCTTCCTTCAGCCTGATGGCCGTGCCGTTCTTCATCACCATGGGCGTGCTCATGGGCTCCGGCGGCATTTCTGAAAAGCTGATCGCTCTGGCTGATGCCTGCGTGGGCTGGATGCGCGGCGGTATGGCAATGGTCAACATCGTTGCTTCCTACTTCTTCGGCGGTATTTCCGGTTCTGCATCTGCAGATACTGCTTCCATCGGCTCCATCATGATCCCCATGATGGTCGATCAGGGCTACGATGCCGACTTCTCCACTGCTGTTACCATCACCTCCTCCTGCGAGGGTCTGCTGGTTCCTCCGAGCCACAACATGGTCATTTATGCCACCACTGCCGGCGGCATCTCGGTCGGCAGCCTGTTCCTGGCAGGTTATCTGCCCGGCGCTCTGCTGGCCATCGTCCTGATGATCGGTTCCTACATCATCTCGGTCAAGGAGAATTACCCCAAGGGCTCTCCGTTCAGCATCAAAGGCTTCGTTAAGCAGCTGGGCACTTCCATCTGGGCACTGGCCGCTGTTGTCATCGTTGTGTTCGGCGTTGTTGGCGGTGTGTTCACCGCTACCGAGTCTGCAGCTATTGCAGTTATCTACTCTCTGTTCGTGTCGGTGTTCGTCTACAAGGGTCTGGACTGGAAGGGTGTCTGGCATGCGCTGGATGAGTGCGTGAACACTCTGTCCATCGTGCTGATCCTGATCGCCACCTCTGCAGTCTTCGGCAACTGCCTGACCATGCTGCATGTGCCGGATCTGGCTGCAAATGCCATCACCAGCGTCACCGATAACCCCTACATCATCGCTCTGCTGATCGACCTGATCATCTTGGTTCTGGGCTGCATCATGGATATGGCTCCCATCATCCTGATCGCTACTCCCATCCTGCTGCCCATTGCAACCTCCATCGGCATCGATCCCATCCAGTTCGGTATCATCGTGGTTCTGAACTGCGGCATCGGCCTGCTGACTCCTCCTGTCGGCGCTGTGCTGTTCATCGGCTCTGCCGTTGCAAAGCGCCCGATGGAAAAGGTCGTCAAGGCGACCCTGCCGTTCTACCTGTGCATGTTCATTGCACTGCTGCTGCTGACCTTCGTGCCCGACATCAGCCTGGCGATCCCCAAGCTGCTGGGCGGCTACGTCAGCCCCATCACCAACCCGCTGGGTCCTGTGTTCATCCACTGATGGCCTGACGGCATAAGGCAAAACCGTTAAAGTCCTCTGCATGAAAGTGCAGGGGACTTTTTGTATGCTAAAAACTTTATTTTCCCTCTTGCATTCTGTCGGAATCGTGCTATAATAGTAAGGCAATCGTTTCCAAGGCCGCTCGACGGGGTAGCCGATATTGAAGGTTGTGATGGGCACATACATTTATAATATGGCCCCAATAAGTCAGAACCAGAAATGAGGTGAAAAGAATGAAACAGGGTATCCATCCGAACTACGTTGACTGCACCATCACCTGCGCATGCGGCAACGTCATCAAGACTCGTTCCACCAAGCCTGAGATCCACGTCGAAGTTTGCTCCAAGTGCCATCCTTTCTACACTGGCAAGCAGAAGCTGGTTGACACCGGCGGACGTGTTGAGCGCTTCAACAAGCGTTTCGGCCGTAAGTAATTATGGTTTTCTGAGCACCGTTTCCTTTGGGAGACGGTGCTTTTTTGCTGCCTTTTTGGCATATGAAAGGGCGGCCTTAATCATTCTTAAGAATTCTTTTTGCATCCCGCCACAGGATTGTCTTAATTTTTACACATTTTCAGTCTAAAATATACCAGCATTGAACTAGATGAAAAAGGAGCGTTTGCTGTGATCGAAGTATCGCATCTGAGCAAAAAGTATGGCACGCACCCTGCCATTGAAGATTTGTCCTTTACGGTGGGCGACGGCCAGATCTTCGGCCTGCTCGGCCCCAACGGCGCGGGCAAGTCCACGATCATGAATATCCTCACCGGCTACCTTGCCCCCACCTCCGGTGAAGTGAAGGTGGCGGGCTTCAGCCTGCCGGAGCAGGCCCGGCAGGCCAAGGCCTGTGTGGGCTATCTGCCCGAGCAGCCGCCGCTCTACCCGGAAATGACGGTGCAGGAATATCTGGATTTTGCTGCAGAGCTGAAAGGCATCAAAAAGAAGGCCGACCGCAAAGAACAGGTGCGCAAAGCTGCCCGCCGCACCGGGCTGGAAGAGGTGCTGCCCCGGCTCATCCGCAGTCTGTCCAAGGGCTACCGCCAGCGCGTGGGCATTGCGCAGGCACTGCTGGGCGCGCCGCAGCTCATCATTCTGGACGAGCCTACCGTGGGCCTTGACCCTGCACAGGTCATCGAGATCCGCAGACTGATCCGGGAGCTGGGGAAAAGCCACACGGTCATCCTGTCCAGCCACATCCTCAGCGAGGTGCAGGCAGTGTGCAGTCAGGTGCTGATCCTTTCCAAGGGGCATCTGGTGGCGGTGGGTGCGCCGGAACAGCTGGCCGAAAAGCTGAACCCCGGCAGCCGTCTGCGCGCTACCGCTCTGGGCGGGGGGCAGACCGTGCTGAAAACAGTCGGCTCCATTCCGGGCATCCGCAAGGTGGAGATCGAATCCGAGGCCGACGGACAGGTGACCTTTACCGCAGAAAGTGCCGATGCTTCTGACCGCCGCGCCGAGGTGTCCCGCGCCCTTTCGCAGGCCGGATGCACGGTGCTGGCGCTGGCAGCGGAAAACAGAACGCTGGAGGAAGTGTTCCTTGCACTGACCGAAAACGAGTCTGAAACACCATCGGATGAAGGGGAGGAGAAAACGGAATGACTGCCATTTTCAAACGCGAAGTCCGCAGCAGCTTTCATGGCATGATCGGCTATGTGCTCACCGCCTTTATGCTGGCGGCAACGGCCATCTATTTTGTTGCCCTGAATCTGGGCTACGGCCTGACGGATTTTGGCTATTACACGCTTTACCGCACCACGTTTGTGCTGCTTTTGTATATCCCGGTGCTCACCATGCGCTCCTTTGCAGAGGAACGCCGTACCCGCACCGATCAGCTGCTGCTTACCAGCCCGGTGTCTGTGTGGGAGATCGTGCTGGGCAAATTCTTTGCCCTGTGCGTCATCTTTGCACTGCCGTGCCTTGCCGATGCGGTCATGATCCTTGTATTGGCCGCACTGGGTGCCACCGGCACGGCCACGCTGGCAAACTGGGCCGCTCTGCTGTGCTATTATCTCATGGGCTGTGCCGCCATTGCCATTGGCGTGTTTCTTTCCAGCCTGACCGAGAATCAGATCATTGCTGCGGTGGCAGGTGTTGCCGCACTGCTGCTGGCCTACATGATGCCCAGCCTGCGCAGCATGTTCACCGCAGGCAGCGCAGTGGCGCTGGCCCTGTTCACCGCCATTGCGGCAGTGCTCAGTGTGGTGGCAGGCCTGCGTACCCGCAGCTTTACGCTGGGCTGCCTGACCTTTGCGGGCTGCTGTGTGGTGCTGACGGCACTGTTCCTGCTGCAGAGCAGCTGGCTGACCGAAGCGTTCAGCGCGGTGCTCAGCGGGCTGTGCCTGTTCACGCCGTTTGAAGAGTTTGTCAACAACAGCTTTTCCATCCCGACGCTGGTGTACTACCTGACCGTGACCATGCTGTTTTTGTTCTTCACGGCGCAGGGGCTGGAAAAGCGCCGCTGGAACTGAGGGGAGGGGAACAACATGAAAAATTTCAAATTTTCTTCCTCTGCAAACGGCAAGGTGTTCCGCAATGGGCTGTACTCCACGGCCATTCTGGCAGCAGCCATCGTGTTGGCCGTGCTGATCAACCTGCTGGTGGGGGCCATCCCGAAAAAATACACCGAGTTCGACCTCTCTGCCGCCAAAATGTACACGCTGGGCGACAGCTCCAGGCAGCTGATGCAGAGCCTGGATCAGGACGTGACCGTTTATTATCTCTGTGAGACCGGCAGCGAGGATGCCATTATCACCAAGCTGCTGGATCACTACGCCGACGAGAGCGGTCACTTCCACTGGGAGCAGAAGGACCCGGCGCTTTACCCGACCTTTGCAGCGCAGTACGGCGCAGAGAATGCATCCACCGGCAGTCTGATCGTGGTCAGCGGTGAGAACAGCGAAGTGCTGAACGCCGCCGAACTTTACGAGTACGATTACTCCGATTACTACACCACCGGCGCTGCCAACGTGACCTTTGGCGGCGAAAAGCAGATCAGCTCTGCCATCTACAAGCTGACTGCCGCAGCAGAAAGTCATGCCTACTACACCACCAATCACGGTGAGCAGGCGCTTACCTCCTCGCTGACCGAGGCGCTCAAGGCGCAGAATATCGATGCCCAGCCGCTGGATCTGCTCACTGGCACCATTCCGGAGGACTGTGATCTGCTCATCATCAGCGACCCCGCTTCGGATTTTGCAGCTGACGGCCTTGTGGATGAGATCGCGCAGCTGCAGGCCTATCTGGAAAACGGCGGCAAGGTGCTGCTGACCACCAGCGGCTATACCGAAACGCCCGATCTGGATGCAGTGATGGCACAGTTCGGCCTTGCACGTGAGCCGGGCCTTGTGGTGGAGGGCGATGCGGGCCACGCGCTGTACGGCTACCCGTACTCGCTGTTCCCGGACTACGCGGCCGCCGACGAAAGCACCGCGCTGGACGGCGTGAATCAGAGCACCCATGTGATGCTCTCGGTGGCACAGGGCATCACAATTACCGAGACAGACGATGTGACGGCGGAACCGCTGCTGTATACCACCGAGGATGCCTACAGCAAGCAGGACTTTGATGCCAGCTCTTCTTCCGCAAAGGAAGCCGGCGATACCGACGGCCCGTTCTCGCTGGCCGTATGGGCGCGCAATGAATCCACCGGTGCCGAGGTGATCTGGATCGGCTGCCCCAACATGGACAACGAGCAGGTGTACCAGTCCATCCCGGGCAACCTGACCTTCCTGCAGGGCTGTGCCGCTTCGCTGGTAGGGCAGAGCCTGCTCATCGACACCAAAGCACTGGAAGCTGCACCCATCACGGTCCCGGCTTCCGCATCCATGACGCTGGGCATGGTGTTCGTATTCGTGCTGCCCGCAGCAGTGCTCATTGCAGGTGCTGTGGTGGTGGTGCTGCGCCGCCGCAGGTAAGGGGGCACTGCCATGAAAACAAAACAGCGCACCCTTGCGGTGCTTCTGGTGCTGGTGCTTGTGCTGGGCGGGCTGCTGTGGTTTGTCAGCCGCAGCAATGCCGCAGAAGAAGCTGCTTCCAGCGCCGCCGCAGAGGGCAGCATCCTGCTTTCTTCTTTTGCGGCGGGCGATGTGACCAGCATCCGGTATGCCTATGGCGGCGAAACGCTTACCTTAAATTACGATCACGGCAGCTGGACGCTGGCGGATGACCCGGACTATCATCTGGATGCATCTGCCTGCAATACCATGGTCACGGCGCTGGCATCCCTGAACGCCAAACGTCAGCTCACGGCTCAGCCCGGCGAGGACTACGGCCTTGCCGATCCGGCTGTTACGGTCACAGTGACGGCGGCAGGCGAGACGAACACCTTTGCCTTTGGCACCGAGAACCCGGTCACAGGAGATCTGTATGTGCAGAAGGCAGGGGACGATGCCGTGTACACCGTTTCTGGCAACAAGGCGGCCTGCTTTGAGCTGACCAAAGCAGACCTTTTTGGCGCGTTCAACCCGGCGGGACTGACAGCCTCCGCGCTGGAAAGTGTTTCCATTACGACGGGCAGCGGCACCCTTGCACTGAATGCAGTCTCTGAGCCTGCGGAAGCGGAGAGCGATTCCTCGGAAAGTGCGGCCGATTCCACCACCTATCAGACCGTGTGGCGGCTGGCCGATGAACCCTCTGCCGATCTGGACGACAGCAAGGTGCAGAGCATCCTTTCCGCTCTGGCAGGCTATGTGACCGCACAAATCACGGATGCCGACCCTTCGGCCTATGGCTTTGATGCACCGCTTGCAATGGTGCGGGCCGCCTCTGCCGATGGGACCGTGACCCTCCGCTACGCCGAAAATGCAGACGGCTGCTGGATGATGGTGGAGGGGGACAGTTCCGTCTATGCGGTTGACCTTGACACTGTGCAGGCCCTTCTGATAACGGCCGCTGCCTTAAAAGCTGAATAAAAACCTTTGTGCGCCGTATGCGGAAAGCCCGCTGCGGCGCATGTTTTTTTGTTGCGGCGTGTAAAGCTTCGGCAAACATTGGCAGAGTGATTGACATTTCAGCAAAGATTGATTAAGATAGACGAGACAGGGCAGAATAACTGCGCAATATAAGAGCCTGCTTTTGCAGGTTCTCCGGTCGTCATGGATGTTGTGCGGGGCTGGGTCGCCCTGGTACGAGGGATGGGGCATGGCCCTGTCTTTTTTCGTATCTGAGTTACAAGGAGGATAAAGTAAAAAATGGACAACTCGGTGATCGTTTCACTGCGGGATATCGTAGTGGAATTTGACGGTCAGCGCATTCTGGATGGGCTGAACCTCGACATCCATGACAAAGAGTTCGTAACGCTGCTGGGCCCTTCCGGCTGCGGCAAAACCACCACCCTGCGTCTGATCGCAGGTTTTCTGGAACCCAATTCCGGCAAAGTGCTGCTGAAAGGTGAGGACATTACCGGCGTGCCGCCCTATAAGCGCCCGGTGAACACCGTTTTTCAGAAATACGCACTGTTCCCGCACCTGAACGTGTTCGAGAACGTGGCCTTCGGTCTGCGGCTCAAAAAGATGGACGAAGAGACCATCCGCCGCAAGGTGCGCAACATGCTGGAAGTTGTTGGCCTGAAAGGCTTCGAGCGCCGCAGCATCAGCCAGATGTCCGGCGGCCAGCAGCAGCGCGTGGCCATCGCCCGCAGTCTGGTGAACGAGCCGGAGATCCTTCTGCTGGACGAACCCCTTGGCGCACTGGACCTCAAGCTGCGCAAGGAGATGCAGCTGGAGCTGAAGCGCCTGCAGCGCGAAATGAACATTACCTTTATTTATGTTACCCACGATCAGGAGGAAGCCCTTACCATGTCCGATACCGTCGTGGTCATGAACGGCGGCAAGGTGCAGCAGATCGGCACGCCGGAGGATATTTACAATGAGCCGAAGAATGCCTTTGTTGCAGACTTCATTGGCGATTCCAACATTGTGGACGGCGTGATGCACCGGGATTTTCTGGTGTCCTTCTCCGGCGTGGACTTCCCCTGTGTGGACCGCGGCTTTGCCCGCGAGCAGAGCGTGCAGGTAGTGGTGCGCCCCGAGGATATCGAGGTGGTCTCTCCTGTGGAAGGCCAGCTTGTCGGCGTTGTGAACGATGTCATCTTCAAGGGTGTCCACTTTGAGATGCATGTGGAGTGCGAGGGCCGCGAATGGCTGATCCATTCCACCCGCGCCTGCACCCCCGGTGAGACCATTGGTATGCGCATCGGCCCCAACGAGATCCACATTATGGCGCGTTCAGAGGGGTGAGCCGCAATGATGAAGATTTACGATAAAAAGCTGGCCTATCCGTACTTTGTATGGATGACGCTGTTCACAGTGGTGCCTTTGATCATCGTGGTGTACTATGCATTTACGGATGCAAACGGAGCTTTCACGCTGGATAACCTCACCTCCATCAGCGGCTACGGCTCGGTGTTTGCCCGCAGCTTGCTGCTGGCCCTCATTGCCACGGTCATTTGTCTGGTCATTGCGTTCCCGGTGGGCTATTTTCTTTCCCGCCTGCGGGTGAACAAGCAGCACATCATGCTTATGCTGGTCATGCTGCCCATGTGGATGAACTTCCTGCTGCGCACCTACGCATGGATGGGCCTGCTCAGCATCAACGGCCCGGTGAACGCCGTTCTGGGCGTGTTCGGCCTTGGCCCCTTCAATATGCTCAACACCTCCGGTGCGGTGGTGCTGGGCATGGTGTATAACTATGTGCCCTATATGATCCTGCCGCTGTATACCAGCATGACCAAGATCGACCAGAGCCTGGTGGAAGCTGCGCAGGATCTGGGCG
>ENA-OVFR01001360-OVFR01001360.1-human-gut-metagenome-genome-assembly--contig:-NODE-1360-length-12781-cov-4.065142_pt1 | contig 12781 bp, 12 predicted proteins | sample MGYA00237762_ERZ505403 | MGnify/ENA primary metagenome ERZ505403 (study PRJEB26158, sample SAMN06016376) | human gut metagenome | biome: human gut; feature: ankylosing spondylitis patient; material... | reverse complement strand
ACGCCACCTGGGAGGGCGCGTCCAGCAAGACGGAGGGCGGCATCGAGTTCATCGCCAATGTCCCCACCGAGGAGGTGTTCTGCGCACCCCACCGCGACCGCGTTGACGGCCGCGTCTACGGCACCAAGCCCTACGCTTACAACGGCCAGCTGATCGAGGGCTGGCATGTCACCTTCCAAAACGGCAAGGTCGTGGAGCATGGCGCTGAGAAGAACGCCGAGCTGCTGGCCGAGCTGCTTACCACCGATGAAAACGCCAACCGCATCGGCGAGATTGCACTGGTGCCCGCGTCCAGCCCCATCAACCGCAGCGGTGTTCTGTTCTATAACACCCTGTTCGACGAAAACGCCGCCTGCCATATCGCCTTCGGCGATGGCTACCCGACCAACATCAAGGGCGGCTCCGCCATGAGCCGGGACGAGCTGCTGGCAAAGGGCCTGAACAGCTCCGCCATCCATGAGGATGTCATGGTCGGCGCGCCCGACACCCATGTCGTTGGCGTGACCAAGAGCGGCGAGGAGATCACGATTTTTGAAAACGGCGAATGGGCGTTCTAAGCCGCACCCCGGCGCCGATCGACTGTGACCGCCCGGCATCTGCTGATTTTTTGCGGGTGCTGGCGGCGTGGGCCGTGGGGGCGTTCCACATATGGCAGCAAAGCTGGTACAGCCGCCCCGCTGCGGAGCATTGGCTGCGGGCGGGCAGCGTTGGGGTGGACTTCCTCGTTATGCTGTCGGCGTTCTGCCTGTTCCTGCCGTGGGCCAATGCGGCAGCGCAGGGCAGACCGCTGCCGCAGACCCGCCCGGCGGAGTTTTACCGCCGCCGCGCCGCGCGGCTGCTGCCTGCCTACTACGCGAACCTGCTGGCCAGCTTTTTGATCGCCCTCAAGCGCCACGGTTGGAGCCGTGCGCTGGGACTCGATTTGGCCGCGCACCTGACGCTGACCCAGCAGCTCTTTCCCCGCAGCTACATAGGCACGCTGCTCAACGGCGTCACTTGGACGCTGACGGTCTTTGCGCTATTTTACCTCGTGTTTCCGCTGCTGGCGCCGCTTTGCGCCAAGCACCCGCTGCCCACGGTGGGTGCGCTCTGCCTTGTGCAGGCGGGCTACAGCCAGTGGGCGCTGCACCAGTACGGCACGGGGGAGTACGCGCTGCTTTTTAATCAGTTCCCGGCGTTCTGCGGGGTGCTGGCCGTCGGCATGGCGGCGGCGCTCATCTTTGCCGAGCTGGCGCATGGCAGCTGGACAGTACGGTTCGCCCCGCGCGCAGCCTGCACGGCGCTGGGTGTTGCGGCCTTCGTCTGGCTTGACCGTTGTATGCGGCTGCAGGCGTGGGCGGCGGAGTACCAGCAGTTCCAGCTCATCAACCGGATGCCGCTGGCGCTGGCCGCAGCAGCGATGCTCGTCTGCTTCGGACTGGGCCTGACGCTGTCCCGCCCGGTGCGCCGGGTGCTGAGCTGGCTCGCAGCGCTGAGCTACAGCTTCTACCTCTGGCATCAGATGCTGGCGGTTTTCCTGAAATACGACCTGCACCTGCCCGCGTGGAGCGGTGACACCCCGCCGAACCAGCTGGGCGACACCGTCTGGATGCAGCGGGCCCACGCGCTGTACTGGACCGCGGCGATTGCAGTAACGTTGGCGGCCTATTACGGTGTTGAGAAACCGATTGCGAAGCGGTTGCACGGAAAGAAAGGGTAGGGGCGAGCCTTGCCCGCCCGCCGGAACTTTGCGGCAGCGGCAGCATTCCCGGGTCGTCGGGGACGCCGACCCCTACGGCGTAGAGGCGGATTCCATATCCGCCCGGGAGCTTTACGGTGGCTGCACACAGCCACGGGCGGGCATTATATACACTCCTAATGTTACAAAAGAAAGGACTGACTATGAAAAAGACTACGTTGACCGTATTGGCGTTGGCTGTACTGCTGACAGGCTGTGCAAAAAGCGCAGACAGCGCAGCAGCCGCCAATGCAGACGTGCAAATGCGCGTGCAGGATGGCTATATCCAATATTACAATGGTACAGACTGGGAAAACCTGATTGCCACAGACGAGTTGAAAGGCGAAAAAGGCGACAAAGGAGAACAGGGAAACCCCGGAGCCGATGGCGAAACCGGCTTGCCGGGGGCAACTGGTGCAGTCGGTAATGCTGGGGCAACAGGCGCGACTGGCAACCAAGGTGCAAAGGGTGAAAAAGGTGACAAGGGTGACAAGGGTGACAAGGGTGAGCAAGGCCCCGCAGGCGCGCAAGGCTTGAAAGGTGATAAAGGAGACAAAGGAGACAAAGGAGACAAGGGCGACCCCGGCGAACCGGCAGAGACGACGCGCCAGTTTCAAATTCTTGTCACAAGAGACAATGCCTTTACTTATCAGACTGATGACATAATTGAAATTGTCGATTCTCACAATGCTGAACTTTTTGCAAATGACAAAACCAATTATACTGGCTTTGCATTGAGCGAGGATGGCTGGGTTGATGTGAAGGTTAAAACGCAGAGCGGGGATACTTTCATAGGCTGGAGCGATGGAAAAACAAAAGAGACCCGCCGCATTACGTACAAGGATGCCACGATTTTGTACGCAAACTATAGGGAAGTACTGCCCGCAACCCCGACACCAGAACCTACTGTGGCTCCAACACCAACACCATATATTCGTGAACCGGAGCCCACCGAGGTACCAACATCTGACAAACCACAACCAGCCCCGGAAGAAGAATCCGCGCGGCAACGCAGCCATCAGGCAAAGCCAACCGCGGCGTTCAAATTCAGTCCAATACGGAATTTACAGGCCGTTTTCTCAAACTGCGCAAAAAATGCGCGCTGAAAAAGCCCGCTGAAAGGTAATTCTGCCCGGCGGGGGCTTGCTTTTTGCGCGGGGATGTGGTATAGTCTTAGTGTTCGATGATGATTTTACTGAAAGTGGGCCGCAAGGTCCGCTTTCTTTTTATGATAGGAGCATTTTTATGGCAAAACCCGGTAAACCGCAGCAGGGCAGTGCGGTCAAGGTCGTGGAGGCGCTGGTCCGCCCCGTGGTCGAGGCTATGGGCCTGCGCCTGTGGGATGTCCGCTTTGAGAAGGAAGGCCCGGACTGGTTCCTGCGCGTGCTGATCGACCGCGATGAGCCGATGGATACCGACACCTGCGCGGAGGTCTCCCACGCCATCGATCCGCTGCTGGACGAGGCCGACCCTATTGACCAGAGCTACTACCTTGAGGTCGGCAGCCCGGGCATGGGCCGCCGCCTGACCCGCCCCGAGCATTATGAGCAGCTCAAGGGGCAGAAGTGCGCTGTCCGCCTGATCCGCCCGGATGCGCAGGGTCGCCGCGATTATGCGGGCCTGCTGCAGGGACTGGACGCCGATGGCAATGTGACCCTGACGGACGGGGAGGAGAGCTTTACCTTCCCGCTCAAGAGCGCGGGCTATGTCAAGCTCTGCGATGACGAGGATCTGTTCGGCTGATAAAAGGCTTCCCCCGTGGGGGGAAGCTGTCCGCGAAGCGGACTGATGAGGGGCAGACTTGCCGCAGCTACCCATGAACGGGTAATAGCGGTAGCATCGCCCCTCATCCGGCGCTGCGCGCCACCTTCAGTCTACGCGCTAAGAGCCGCCTACGGCGGTTGCGCTCCGACACGCGCCTGCGGGCGCAGCCCCGCAGGGGAAGGCAAGAATAATACTGTATTGTGTGTACTTGAAATATAATTGGGAGGAAACCAGAAACATGGCTACTGCGAACAACGAATTTTTTGAGGCCCTTTCTGCACTGGAAAAGGAGCGCGGCCTGCCCGAGGACTACCTGATCGACAAGATCAAGGCAGCCATCGTCATCGCCGTCAAGAAGGACTATGAGGTCGAGGATGACAATGTTGTCGTTGACATTGACCCCGAGGTGGGCGCTTTCCGCGCAAGCCTGCTGCGCGACATCGTGGAGGAGGTCGAGAACCCCCACACCCAGGTCAGCCTGGAGGATGCCCAGAAGGTCCGCAAGAGCTACAAGGTCGGCCAGCGCATGGTCACCCCCCTCAAGACCAAGGAGTTCGGCCGCATTGCCGCCCAGACGGCAAAGCATGTCATCCGTCAGGGTCTGCGCGAGGGTGAGCGCAACCTGCAGTGCAGCGAGATGCAGTCCCGCGCACATGAGCTGATCGCCGCCACCGTTGTCTCCATCGACCCCGAGCGCGGCAACATTGTGCTGGATCTGGGCAAGGGCGGCTCCGCCGTGCTGCCCCGCAATGAGCAGGTCCCCGGCGAGACCTTCACCGAGGGCCAGACCGTGCAGGTCTATGTCGTGGATGTCCTGGCAACGGACCGCGGCCCCCGCGTCACCATCAGCCGCACCCATCCCGGCCTTGTCAAGCGTATGTTTGAGCTGGAGGTCCCCGAGATCTATGACGGTACCGTTGAGGTCAAGGCCATCGCCCGCGAGGCCGGTGCCCGCACCAAGCTGGCCGTCTGGAGCAAGAACCCCGATGTCGATCCCGTCGGTGCCTGCATCGGTGCCCGCGGCGTCCGCGTGGAGAAGATCGTGCAGGAGCTGAACGGCGAGAAGATCGATGTCATCCGCTGGAGCGAGGACATTGCCGAGTTCATCTCCGCCGCCCTGAGCCCGGCCAAGGTCGTCAAGGTCGAGCTGCTGCCCGGTGAGACCAAGAGCTGCCGTGTTACGGTTCCCGACCAGCAGCTGAGCCTTGCCATCGGCAACAAGGGTCAGAATGTGCGTCTGTGCGCCCACCTGACCGGCTACAATATTGATATCCGCCCCGAGTCCGGCTACTACGGCGAGGATGAGGAATAAATACAAAGAGATAAGAGATAAAAGATAATAGATAATAAAAAGTGTGGAGGTTTTGCCCGCAGGGCAAAAAAAAATTTTGAGCGGTGCGCAGCGCCGCGGAACACCATATTTCTTATCTTTTATCTATTATCTAGAAATGAGGTCGGCTAGTTGCAGCAGCAAAAGCAGAAAAAAATCCCCGTGCGCCGTTGTGTGGGCTGTAATGCCCAGCGCCCCAAGCGCGAACTGGTGCGCGTCGTGCGCAGCCCCGAGGGCGAGATCAGTATTGATCTGCGCGGCAAGGCACCGGGACGCGGCGCGTATCTGTGCCCCTCGGCTGCCTGCCTTGCCAAGGCGCGCAAGGCCAAGCGGCTCGAACGCACATTTGAGGTCCCCATCCCGGACGGCATTTATGAGCGCCTGACGGAGGAGATCGCCTGTGCGGAGCAAAGTGCAAAGGAGGCGGCGAGCCATGAATAACGATCAGCACCCGCTGCTGGGTGCACTGGGGCTGTGCCGCAAGGCCGGCAAGCTGCTGCACGGGTATGACCGCGTACAGGAAAACGCACTGCGCGGCAAAGTGGCCCTGGTGCTGCTTACCTCGGACGCCAGTGAGCGCACGGTCAGCCATATGAAGGACGCCTGCGACGGCATCGTCGCCTGTGAGCAGATGTCTCTGACCAGCGCTGACCTGGCCATGCTTACCCCCAAGCCCGCCGCCGTGTTCGGCGTGACCGACGAACACCTTGCACAGCTGTGCGCAAAATACCTTTGATGAGGAGGACCACACTATATGGATTTTAAATACAAGATCGCTGATGTTGCCAAGGAGTTCGGCGTGCCCGCCAAAAAGGTCATCGAGACCGTGACCGGCGTGACCGGCGAAGCCTATAAGACCGGCGGCACTTTTGAGGAAAAAGAGCTGAATGTCCTGCTGGAGACCCTGACCCGCGAGAACGCCGAGGACAGCCTCGACGCCTACCTTGCCAGCGGCAAGGAGCCCGCCCCGGCCCCGAAGGCAGAAAAGAAACCCGAGCCGAAGAAGCAGCCCGCCGCGGCCCAGAAGCCCGCTGCCAAGCCCAAGCCTGCGGAGCAGCCCAAGCCCGCCGCCAAGCAGGAGCCGAAGCCCGAGCAGAAGAAAGACAGCCGCAAGCCCGAGAAGCCGGCGGAAAAGCGCAGCGAGAAGCGCGTCACCCTGCAGGAGCTGGCCGCCGATACCGGCATCAAGGAGCCCGTCAAGACCGAGCAGGTGCAGGTCAACCGCGCGCAGGTCTCTGTGGATACCCGCACCGTGGATGTGAACGTTGATAAGTTCAACGCCCGCTATGACGATCTGGCCGACAGCCGCAACATGCCCAGCAAGCGCAAGAACCAGCCCACCGGCAAGAAGGAAAAGTTCAACAACCGCAACAACCGCCGCGGCCAGCAGTTCGGCCGCCGCCGTGAGACCGAGGCCGAGCGCCTGCAGCGCATCCAGCTGGAGAAGGCCCGCAATGCCCAGCTCAAGATCTCCATCCCCGATGAGATCACCGTCGGTGAGCTGGCTGCCCGCCTGAAGCAGAGCGCTGCCAAGGTCGTGGCCAAATTCATGCAGATGGGCGAGATGCACGCTATCTCTGATGTCGTTGACTTCGACACCGCCGCCCTGATTGCCGAGGAGTTCCACGCCAAGGTCGAGCATGAGGTCCATGTCTCCATCGAGGAGCGCCTGTTTGTGCAGGAGGAGGACAACGCCGCCGATCTGGTCGAGCGTCCCCCCGTTGTCGTTGTCATGGGCCATGTTGACCACGGCAAGACCTCCATTCTGGACGCTATCCGCAAGACCAATGTCACCAAGGGTGAGGCCGGCGGCATCACCCAGGCCATCGGCGCGTACCAGGTCAAGAGCAATGACAGCGTCATCACCTTCCTGGACACCCCGGGCCATGAGGCGTTCACCTCGATGCGTGCCCGCGGCGCGAACATGACCGACATTGCTGTGCTGGTCGTTGCCGCCGATGACGGCATCATGCCCCAGACCATCGAGTCCATCAACCACGCCAAGGCCGCCAACGTCAAGCTGATCGTCGCCATCAACAAGATGGATAAGCCCACCGCCAACCCGGAGCGCGTCAAGGAGCAGCTGACCAAGTACGAGATCGTGCCCGAGGACTGGGGCGGCGACGTCGCCTGCATCCCTGTGTCCGCCGTCACCGGCATGGGCATCAGCGACCTGCTCGAGCGTATCGTTCTCGAGGCCGAGGTCATGGAGCTGAAGGCCAACCCGAGCCGCCGCGGCAAGGGCGCTGTCGTCGAGGCCCGTCTGGACAAGGGCCAGGGCCCCATCGCAACTCTGCTGGTCCAGAACGGCACCCTGCACAAGGGCGACTGCCTGATCGCCGGTACCGCTGTGGGCCGCGTCCGCACGATGCGCAACGACAAGGGCCAGGAAATCACCGAGGCCGGCCCGTCCACGCCTGTTGAGATCACCGGCTTGACCGAGGTCCCCGAGGCCGGCGAGCTGTTCGAGGCTGTCGAGGACGAGCGCCTCGCCCGTGAGCTGGCTGACAAGCGCACCGCCGAGGCCAAGGAGAAGCAGTTTGCCGCCTACACCAAGGTCACACTGGATAACCTGTTTGACCAGATGGCTGCCAACGATATGAAGGAGCTGCCCATCATCGTCAAAGCGGACGTCCAGGGCTCCGCCGAGGCCGTCAAGCAGAGCCTCGAGAAGATCTCCAACGACGAGGTCCGCGTCCGCGTCATCCATGCGGGTGTCGGCGCCATCTCCAAGTCCGATGTCTCTCTGGCTGATGCGTCCAACGCCATCATCATCGGCTTCAATGTCCGTCCCGACGCCGTTGCCAAGGCCGAGGCCGAGCAGACCGGCGTTGAGATGCGTATGTACCGCGTCATCTACGACGCCATCAACGATGTCTCCGACGCTATGAAGGGCATGCTGGCCCCGAAGGTCCGCGAGGTCGCCCTGGGCGAGGCCCAGGTCCGCCAGGTCTACAAGATCTCCAGCGTCGGTACCGTCGCAGGCTGCCGCGTTACCGACGGCAAGATCACCCGCGACGCCCAGCTGCGTCTGGTCCGTGACGGCATCGTCATCTGCGAGGATTCCATCGCCAGCCTGAAGCGCTTCAAGGATGACGCCAAGGAGGTTGCCGCAGGCTTTGAGTGCGGCATCACCCTGGCCAAGTTCCAGGACATCAAGGAAGGCGACGTCTTTGAGTGCTTCAAGATGGAGGAGTACCGCGATTGATTGCAGAGGTAAAGTAAATGCCAACCAAAAACCATGGCCGTATGGCCCAGGATATGAAGCGTGAGCTGATCGCCATCATCGGCGAGATGAAGGACCCCCGCGTGACGGGCGGTCTTTTGACCGTGACACGCTTGGATGTGACCCCCGACCTCGATCAGGCCAAGGTCTACATCAGCGTCATGGGCCGTGAGGGCGGCCCGGAGCCGGTGGTCAAGGCGCTGAACAAGGCGTCCGGCCATGTCCGCACCGAGGTCAGCCGCCGGATGCACATCCGCAAGGCACCGCGCTTTGTATTCGTCAAAGATGAAGGCGCAGCCTATGCCGCGCACATCAACAAGCTGCTGGGTGAGCTGGACATTGAGCCTGACTCTGACGCAGAGTAAAGCACCCCAGTTAGAAAAGAGGAACCTATGACTCAGAATGTGGATCGCGGGACCGTGGTTTCGCGTCTGCTTGCTGCAGATGACATCCTGATTTTGTGCCATAAAAACCCTGACGGTGACACCATCGGCTCGGGCACGGCGCTCTGCCTGGCGCTTCAGCAGCTGGGCAAAAATGCCGCCGTGCTGTGCAGTGATCCGATCCCTGCCATGTACGACTACATGCCCATCACGGTGTTTGACGGCAGCTTCCGCCCCGCCTTTGTGGTGGCGGTGGATGTGGCCGGCATCCAGCTCTTCGGGGAGCGCAACAACATTCAGGAATATGCAGAGCATGTCGATCTGTGCATCGACCACCATGGCTCCAACAGCGGCTACGCCTACGAGACACTGGTGGACGATGGCGCAGCGGCTGCGGCCGAACTGCTGACAACGCTCATCCCCGAGATGGGCGCTAAGATCACGCCGGAGATCGCCTCCTGCCTGTACACGGGCGTGGCGACCGATACGGGGTGCTTCCGGTTCAGCAACACAACGGCGGCGACCCACCGCGCGGCGGCCGACCTGATCGAGGCCGGTGCCGATGTGGAGATGCTCAACGAACGACTGTTCGAGAGCCGCTCCCACGCCCGCGTTATCGCGGAGCGCATGGCGCTGGAAAGTCTGGAGTTCTACTACGATGACCGCTGCGCCCTGATCTGCCTGACATGGGATCAGATTCAGGCGGCCGGCGTGGCCGGTGCCGAGCTGGAGGATCTGACCAGCCTGCCCCGCTCCATCGAGGGTGTCGAGGTCGGCCTGACCCTGCGCCAGCAGAAGGACGGCAGCTTCAAGATCAGCGTGCGCACCGGCCATAACACCAACGCCTGCAACATCGCACGCCGTCTGGGCGGCGGCGGGCATCCCCGCGCTGCCGGCTGCGAGATCAGCGGCAACCCGGACAACGCCAAGCACGCGATCCTCGAGGAAGTCAAAAAGGAACTGGACCGCGCCGACGCGGAGAAAGAAGCGCAATAAAGCCTTCCCCAGAGGGGGAAGGTGGCCGCGCGAAGCAAGGCCGGATGAGGGGCGAACCTGCCCGTAACAACCCGTAAACGGTCTGCAATGGCGGACTTGCCCCTAATCAGTCACCTTCGGTGACGGCTCCCCATCCCTGAGGGGAAAGCCTTTTAAACCCTAACAACAGAAAAGGAACCCTGCTATGCAAACGCCAAACGGCATTCTGCCCGTCGATAAGCCCGCAGGCTGGACCAGCTTTGATGTGCTGGCCAAGCTGCGCGGCGCACTGGGCACACGCAAGCTGGGACACTCGGGCACACTGGACCCTATGGCCACCGGTGTGCTCGCGGTGTTTATCGGCAAGGCGACCTCCGCCGCTGACCGCCAGCTTGACCACGATAAAACCTACGAAGCTACGCTGCGTCTGGGTCTGCGCACCGACACCGGCGACGTGACCGGCACGACGCTGGAAACTGCCCCCGTCACGGTGGGGGAGGCCGAGCTGCGCGCCGTACTGCCGCAGTTCCGCGGGGACCGCATGCAGCTGCCGCCGATGTACAGCGCGGTGAAGATCAACGGCCAACCGCTGTATAAGGCGGCCCGCAAGGGCCAGACCGTTGAGCGCACGCCCCGCCCCATCACGATTTACGACATTGAATATCTCGGCAGCCCTGCGCGGGATGAGTACACGATCCGGGTAGCCTGCTCCAAGGGCACCTACATCCGTGTGCTGGCTGAGGAGATCGGCGACGCCCTCGGCGTGCCCGCCACGCTGTCCGCGCTGCGCCGCACACAGGCCGGTGTGTTCTCTCTGGAGCAATGCCACACGCTGCCCGAGATCCTTGCCGCCGCCGAGTGTGGTGAGCTTGCGGCCAACGATTGGGTGCTGCCCATCGAGACCGTCTTTGCGCCGCTGCCCGCGCTGCATGTCAACGAGGGCGTCAAGGCGCACCTGCTCAACGGCTGCCCTACCAGCCACTATAAGGCTGCTGACGGCCGCTACCGCGTCTATGAGGAAAGCGGGGGTTTTCTGGGGCTGGCCGGGGTCGAGGACGGTGTGCTGAAGGTCGAAAAACTATTTTGCGAAAGGGGCTGACAGCCAATGCAGATCTACCAGAGCCTGACGCCCATCCACGCCCCGCAGGGCAGTGCCGTGGCGCTCGGCTACTTTGACGGCGTGCATCTGGGCCATCGGGCGCTCATGCAGCGTGCGGTCGAGCGTGCCAAGCAAATCGGCGGCACGAGTGCGGTTTTCACGTTTGATGTGCATCCGGATTCGGTCGTTATGGGCCGTCAGGTGCCGCTGCTGACCGCGAACGCCTACCGCCGCGAGGAGATCAAGCAGCTCGGCGGCGTGGACGAGGTGCAGTTTTTGATCGAAGGCTCGGCCGAGCCCGACGGCTACCGGTAAAAAAGGCCCTCCGCAGAAATGCGGAGGGCCTTATCATATCTTGCGCTATTTTACGCTCACTCGCGCGCGAGCATCGCCGCGCCGATCACGCCCGCGCGGTAGCCGAGCGTGCAGAGCTCGATGCGCGTGTGCGAGACGGCATAGCGCGAGCCGAACGAACGCTCGCGCACCCTTTCGCGCAGCGGCAGGAGCAGCGCGTCGCCCTGATTTGCTACGCCGCCCGAGAGAGCCAGCACTTCGGGGAAGAAAATGTTGACAAGATTTGTGAGCCCGCAGGCCAGATGCTCGATGTAGTCCTCCACGACCTGCGCGCCCGCCTCGTCGCCGCGCTCCTTGGCGAGAAACGCTGTGCGGCCGTCGACACCGCCCTGCTCCGCGGCAATCGCGTGCAGCAGGCTCTCGGGGTGCGCGGCCATGGTGCGCTTCGTGTCGCGGATCAGCGCCGTGGCGGAGGAGTAGGCCTCGAAGCATCCGCGGCTGCCGCAGGTGCACTCTTCGCCGTTTTCCGCGATGACCATGTGGCCGATCTCGCTCGCCGCGCCCGTGTAGCCTGTCAGGAGCTTGCCGCCGAGCACCACGCCGCCGCCGACGCCCGTGCCGAGCGTGACGACGATGGTGCTCTCCGCGCCGCGGCCGCAGCCGAACAGCGCCTCGCCCAGCGCCGCGGCGTTTGCGTCGTTGCCGAGGTGGATGGGAAGCGCAGTATGCGCGCGCAGCGCGCTTCGCAGGTCGAAGTTCACAAAATTCAGGTTCGCCGCAAAGCGCACGATGCCGCTCGCGTCGTCCACCGTGCCGGGGCAGCCGACGCCCACGCCGCCGACGGTGTCCTCGCCGATAGAGAGCTGCGCGATGACCTGACCGATGCGTCCCGCGACCGCCTCGGGGCCGAGATCGACGCGCGTCGGGATAGAATGCTCCTTTAAGATCTCGCCCTTCGCGCTCACGAGTGCGCCCTTGATGTTCGTGCCGCCGAGGTCGATGCCGATATAGTTCATAAAAACGCCCCTCCCGGGTGAAATGTGTCCTCATTGTATGCCGCATCGGCGGAAAATGCAAGAGCTCGCACGGGAAAGAAAAAAGTTTCTTAAAAAAATCATAAGGGTGAAACTTTTTGAGAAATTTCTCGTCTAAGAGAATGTACGGAACGAAAAAAGCTCCGCATAATCAAGATGGAAAGAAGACGATGAAAGGAGAAACAAAATGAACCGCTGGGGACTAATGAGTGCCCTCGCACTTGCCGCCGCGCTGCTGCTCGCAGGCTGTGGAGGCGACTGCGGGCTTGACGATGACGACAGCGCCGACGAGCTGCAGATCACCTACGAAGACATCTGTGAGAGAAATAAGATCTCCGCGCTGCTTGAACGGCACAAGGTGGTGACTATTGTACGGGAGAGCACAGACAGCAGCAACGGCGGTCAGGACGTCAAGAGCACTGACCAGTACACGCGCGACGAAGAAGGCCGGCTGCAAAGCTGGAGCCACGGCTGGTATTATGATGAGTACGGCGCAGACGATATTTATAGCCTGAATGTCTGCCTGGATGAAGTGCCGGACGGTATGTGCATTATCGCTGGAACAAATGATGACGGCAGCGCTCGAATTGCCAGTGTGATCGCCTGCGGAACGGATGAGTGGTACGAAGAAAGTACCGCGCGGGAACCGTTTTTGCCCGTGGCCGGTGACGGTATCACGGTGGAGGTCAAAGAGCCGTATGAGCAGGACGGCCAGCTCGTGTTTCCAATCAAACATTATATCACCGACGATGACACTGACTACTCGCTGCGATGGCTCTATGTCGATCCAACCTCCGATGACCTGATATCGATCAAGTCGGAGCGGCACAGAAAAGACTTGCAGGGAAAAGACACCTGCTTTGCCACGGGAAGCTATACGTTCAGCTATGATCGCCCTTATGAACCGGAGGAAGACCTCTACGCGCTGATGCTGTCGGACGATGTTCCCAAGCATGAAA
>ENA-OVFR01001351-OVFR01001351.1-human-gut-metagenome-genome-assembly--contig:-NODE-1351-length-12820-cov-4.474422_pt1 | contig 12820 bp, 9 predicted proteins | sample MGYA00237762_ERZ505403 | MGnify/ENA primary metagenome ERZ505403 (study PRJEB26158, sample SAMN06016376) | human gut metagenome | biome: human gut; feature: ankylosing spondylitis patient; material... | reverse complement strand
CAGACGATGCGGACGCCCTTCTGGATGACGGCCTTGAGGTTCAGCTCCTTGTCCGCAAGGATGACGTTGCCGTAGCGTCCGGCGGCAAGGCTGCCGTAGTCGTTATCCACGCCAATGCTCTTGGCGGGGGTCTCGCTGGCGGCACGGACAGCGCTTTCCAGCGGCACGTTCATCTCCAGCACAGCGCGTTTCATGCAGTCGTACAGGCAGGTGTTGCTGCCCGCAATGGTGTCCGGGTGCTCTGTCAGGGTAGCGCGGGGTCCCTTGACCGTGATGGCCTGTCCGCCCAGACTGTACTGGCCGTCCGGCAGGCCGCAGGACATGGCACTGTCTGCAATCAGGCAGATGCGGTCGTCCCCGAAGGTGTTGAAGGTGAACCGCACCATGGCCGGGTGGATGTGCACGTTGTCGGTGATGAGCTCCACCTCTGCGCCGTGCTCCAGTGCCGCAATGATGGGGCCGGGGGCACGGTGGGTGATGCCGGGCATGGCGTTGTACAGGTGGGTCATGTGGGTGGCACCGGCCTCAAAGGCCTGCACGGCAGTATCGTAGTCGGTGCAGGTGTGGGCAATGGAGATGCGCACCTCGTTGTGGCATTCCTTGATGAAATCCAGGTTGCCCGGCTCTTCGGGGGCCACGTCCACCAGCTTGATCAGGCCGCCCGCGCGCTTCTGCAGGCGGCGGAACATCCCCGCGTCAGCACCCTGCACATACTCCGGGTTCTGGGCACCCACCTTCTTGGGGCTGATGAAGGGGCCTTCCATGTTGATGCCCACCAGATCGGCGCCCTTGCCGTTTTTGTGGGCGGCGGCGGCGTCCATCACATGGTTCAAAAACTCTTCCGGGTAGGTCATGGTAGCGGGGCAGATGGCCAGCACGCCCTTGCTGGCCTCAAAGTCGGCCAGCGTCTGGATGGCCTCCTCGGTGCCGTCGCAGAAGTCCTTGCCCATGGCCCCGTGGAAGTGGATGTCCACCAGACCCGGCAGGGCATACAGGCCCTCGGCGTCGATCACCTCTTCGCCCGCTTCCGGGGCGGCAAAGGGCACGATGCGCCCGTTGCGGATGAACAGCGTACCGCGCTCAAAGGTGTGGCGCGGCGTATAAACCAGTGCATTCTGAAGGATCATACAAAACACCTCGTTTTTTCGTCAGCGGCCCGCCCGCGTCCCCCGGTGCACAGCGGCCGGAGCGGGCAGCGCGTTTTTTTCAGTATAGCACGTTCCATTTTGGAAGAAAAGCAGTTTGTGTGAACAAAAAAGCCGCCGGGAACGGGCGCTTTCTGCGCCCGCCCCCGGCGGTGTCATGCGGAGGCAACCAGCCCTCCGCGCCTGTTTTGTTTTACCGAAGTGCCAGTTACAGCATCTTCTTCAGCTCATCGTAGACGAACTGGACCTTGGGTCCGATGACGACCTGGCAGGCGGTCTTGCTGGGGCGGATGACGCCGGCAGCACCGGCAGCCTTGACGGCCTTCTCGTTGACAGCAGTGCTGTCCTTGACCTCAAAGCGCAGACGAGTGGCGCAGTAGTCAACGTTGGCAACGTTGCCCTTGCCGCCGACAGCAGCCAGAACGCCGGAGGCGATGGCGGTGAAGTCGTTGTTGGCGAGGGTGATGTTGGCCTCAGCAGCCTCGGCATCCTCGTCCTCACGGCCGGGAGTCTTCAGGTCGAACTTGACGATAGCGAACTTGAACACCAGGTAGAAGACAACGAAAGCGGCGATGCCCAGAGGGATGATCATCCAGGTCTTAGCAGCAGCAGGCAAGCTGGCGGAGAAGATCAGGTCGGTAGCACCGGCGGAGAAGCAGAAGCCTGCGCGGAAGCCGGTGTAGTAGGTGATGATGGTGAAGATGCCGTACAGGGCAGCATAGACAACATACAGGGGGAAGCAGAGGAACATGAAGCCGAACTCGAACGGCTCGGTAACGCCGCAGACGAAGGCGCAGATAGCAGCGGAAACAACCAGGCCGATAGCAGCCTTCTTGTTCTTGGCAGTCTGGACCATAGCCAGAGCAGCACCGGGGATACCGAACATCATGCAGGGGAAGAAGCCGGACATGTACATGCCGAGGTCCCAATTAACACCATTCTGACCGGTGACATCGCCAGCCCAGAAGTGCTTCAGATCACCCAGACCAATGGTGTCAAACCAGAACACGTTGTTCAGAGCGTGATGCAGGCCGGTGGGGATCAGCAGACGGTTCAGGAAAGCGTAGATGCCGGCGCCGATGCCGCTCATCTTGGCAATGCCGTTGCCGAGGGCAACCAGAACGCCGAAGATGATGGGCCAGACGAACAGCAGGACAACGGAAACCACGATGGAAACAACGGCGGTCACGATAGCAACGCTGCGCTTGCCGCTGAAGAATGCCAGCCAGTCAGGCAGCTGGGTATTCTTGAACTTGTTGTAGCAGGCAGCACCGATGATGGCGGCCAGGATGCCGATGAAGGAGTTGCCGGCGATCTTGCTGAAAGCAATGTAATCGACGGTGCCTTCCTCCAGCGTGCGGACAGCGCCGACAACGCCGGGGCTGAGCAGCTGCTGCATCATCAGGAAGCTGACCAGACCGGCCAGACCGGCAGTGCCGTCATGGTCATCAGACAGACCGACGGCAGCGCCGATGGCGAACAGCCAAGCCATGTTGTCGATCAGGGCGCCGCCGGCCTTGATCAGCAGGAAACCGAGAGTGTAAGCGAAACCGGAAGTTGCGCCCTCAGCACCCATAACAGCGGGAGCGAAAGCGTAACCGATGCCCATCAGGATACCACAGACGGGCAGTGCAGCAACGGGAAGCATAAGAGCTTTGCCGAGCTTCTGCAGATACTTCATCATAAAAGCATTCCTCCAAAAATTGTGAGTGGGTCTTTCCCAACTCGGCGCCGGGCCGTCTGGTTCCGCAGCCGCGACACTTTGTTAATCTCATATTAACATATTCTTCACAAAAAAGAAAGTGATTTTAGCAGAATTGTCGAAAAGCCGAAAAATCGACGCTTTCTTTGTGCAATATTCAAACACGCCATTGATTTTTGCCCAAATTTCTTTGAAAATTTAACTTTTTCGGAAAGTTATTTTCATAACGGGATGAATCTACACCTCGGCTACGTCCTTCGTCGCCACCACATCCACGCCGGTCCCGGCTGCATCGGGCAGCAGAATCTGGCCGATGTGTACGGGGGCGGGCACCACGACGCTTTTCAGCGCGCGGACAACGTCAAAAATTTTCTCCTTCGGGATGTCGCTGCGGGTCTTGCAGCTCACGGCGGGCAGGGTGCCGCCGGTCACGCGCACCGTTGTGGTCACAATGCGCGTCGGGGCGGTGACCTCCCTGCGGGCGTAGGCGTCGCCGCGCGGGCAGGTGTTGCCCTGTACGGTGACCACCGCGCCGCCGTCCAGCGTCACAGTCAGCGGGCAGCCCATCGGGCAGCCGATGCAGATCAGTTCACGTTTTTCCATCGTCAGCCCTCCTCCAACGTTACCGTCACGGCGTCGCCCGGGCCGCGCAGGAGCTCGGCCTTCAGCCGCACAGTCTCCATCTCGCCGGGGGCCAGCACGGGCCGCTTGCGGCTGTAGATGCAGTCTGTACCGCGGTACACCGCGATTTTTTTATTTTTGTACACGCCGCCCACGCGGAACCGCAGCGTCACGGTATCCCCCGCGCAGTCGGGGCGGATGGTGGTCGGCACGGTGTAGCGCACGCCGTTTTCGCACCGCACGGGCAGGGTGCGGCCCGCCGCGGCCCCGCCGCCCGCAATGTATGCCGCCGCGTGCTCACCTGCCGCCGCGGCCTCCTCCGACACATAATCCACCAGGTCATGCACATGCAGCACGTTGCCCGCGGCAAAGACGCCGGGCAGGTTCGTTTCCAGGCTCTCATTGACCGCCGGGCCGCCGGTGACGGGGTTCAGCGCCACGCCCGCGGCGCGGCTCAGCTCGTTTTCGGGCAGCAGCCCGCAGGAAAGCAGCAGCGTGTCGCAGTCGTAGTGCTCCTCGGTGCCGGGGATGGGTTTTCCGTTTTCGACCCGCGCCAGCGTGATGCCGGTCACGCGCTCCTTGCCTTGAATGTCCACTACCGTGTGGCTCAATTTCAGCGGAATACCAAAATCATCGAGGCACTGCACAATATTGCGCTTTAAGCCGCCGGAGTACGGCATCAGCTCCGCCACGCAGAGCACCTTTGCCCCCTCCAGCGTCATGCGGCGTGCCATGATAAGGCCGATGTCGCCGCTGCCCAGAATCACGACCCGCCGCCCGGGCAGGCAGCCCTCCATGTTGACGAGCCGCTGCGCCGTGCCCGCGGTGAAGATGCCCGCGGGCCGGTAGCCCGGAATGTTCAGCGCGCCGCGCGGGCGCTCACGGCAGCCCATGGCCAGAATGACCGCCTTGGGGTGCAGCTGAAACAGTCCGTCGGTCTTGTTCATGGCGGTGACGGTCTTGTCTGCCGCCAGATCCAGCACCATCGTATTGAGCTTGTATTCAATTCCCAATTCGCGTACCTGCGTCACAAACCGTGCCGCGTACTCGGGGCCGGTCAGCTCCTCTTTAAAGGTATGCAGGCCGAAGCCATTGTGGATGCACTGGTTCAGGATGCCGCCCAGCTCACTGTCGCGCTCCAGGATCAGGATGTCCTGCTCGCCGCTTTTGCGTGCGGCCACCGCCGCGGCCAGCCCCGCCGGGCCGCCGCCGATAATGACCAGATCAACGTTTTTCATGGCAGACGCCCCCTTTCACAGGCTATCCTTGTTCGTGCCGACGATGATTTTGGACGCACCGCCGGACTTGGTGATCTCGCTCTGCGGCACGCCCAGCTCCCGCGCCAGGATCTCCATGACGCGCGGGCTGCAGAAGCCCGCCTGGCAGCGGCCCATGCCCGCGCGGGTGCGCCGCTTGACGCCGTCCAGACTGCGTGCGCCGGGCGTGCGGCAGATGGCGTCGATGATCTCGCCCTCGGTCACGCTCTCGCACCGGCATATAATCTGCCCGTAGGCCGGGTTTTGCCGGATAAGCTCCGCCCGCGCTGCAAGATCCAGCGCTTTGGGGTCCAGAATGCCCCTGCGCGTCGGGTCAAAATCGGGCTTATTGTGTAAGTGCAGACTGCCGCGCACGATGTCCGCGACCATCGCACCGATGGCCGGGGCGCTGGACAGGCCGGGCGACTCGATGGCCGCGCAGTCCACAAAGCCGGGCGCGATCTCCCCGATGAAAAAGTCGTGCCGCGCCTCATGGGCGCGCAGTCCGGCAAAGCTGGTGATGGTCTGGCGCAGCGGCAGATCCTTGACCGCCAGCCCGGCCTTGGCGCGCACCTCATCAAGGCCTGCCGCCGTGGTAGCGGTGGCCTCCTTGTCCTCGACATCAATGGCGGTCGGGCCGATGAGCAGGTTCCCATGCACCGTGGGGGTGACCAGCACGCCCTTGCCGTACTTGCCCGGCAGCTGGAACACGGTATGCCGCACATGCTGCCCGGCCGTGTGGTCAAGCAGGAAGTAATCGCCGCGCCGCGCCGTGATCTTCATGGGGTGGTCGGCGTCCGCCATATTGTGCAGCACATCGGCGTAGACGCCCGCCGCATTGACGATGCAGCGCGCCTCCAGCGTGCCGCGGTCGGTTTCGATGGCCCAGCCGCGTCCGTCCGCAAGGGGGTGCAGCCCCGTGACCGCCGTGTTGAACTGAAACTGTACGCCGTTCTTTGCGGCGTTTTCTGCCAGCGCGTAGGTCAGCCCGAACGGGCAGACGATGCCGCCGGTGGGCGCCCAGAGCGCTGCCACCGCCTGATCGGAGACATTCGGCTCCATCGCAGCAAGCTCGTCCCGCTCGATGATGCGCAGCCCCTCAACGCCGTTGGCGATGCCGTTTTCGTAGAGTTTTTGCAGCGCGGGGCGGTCCTCCTCGCTCAGGCATATGACCAGACTGCCGCACTGGGCGTAGGCAAAATCCAGCTCCTTGGCCAGCGCGGGCATCCGGCGGCTGCCCTCGACATTGAGTTTCGCCATCAGGCTACCGTGGGCAGCATCATAGCCGGCATGTACAATAGCGCTGTTGGCCTTGGAGGTGCCGCAGCAGACATCCTCCGCCTTATCCAGCACCAGAATATCCGCGCTGTAGCGCGAAAGCTCCCGCGCGCAGGCACACCCGGCCACGCCCGCGCCGATAATGATTATATCATGCATATGTTGTACCTCGTGTTGTTGGTTCGTGCGGTTGGAATGGCTTCCCCCTAAGGGGGAAGCTGTCAGCGGCCCCGACCGCTGACTGATGAGGGGCAACGCCGCGGCTATAACCCGCTAAAGGGCCGTCACGGCAAGCCTGCCCCTCATCCGCCCCTTCGGGCCACCTTCCCCCTAAGGGGAAGGCTTTAGGAAGTCAATCCTCCTTCGCCCAGCCGTAGGAGCAGCGCACCGCCTTGTTCCAGCCCTTGAGCCGCGCGGCGCGCTCTTCCTCGGTGATGGCGGGGGTAAACTTGCGGTCCACGGCCCAGTTCTGCAGCACATCCTCGGTGGACTTCCAGTAGCCGACAGCCAGCCCCGCCAGATAGGCAGCGCCCAGCGCCGTGGTCTCCACACAGCAGGGCCGCTTGACCGGCAGGCTGCTGATGTCCGCCATCGTCTGCATCAGGTAGTTGTTGGCGCAGGCACCGCCGTCCACCTTGAGCGCCGTCATCGCAATGCCGCTGTCAGCCTCCATCGCGGTCAGCACATCGTTGATCTGGTAGCACAGGCTGTCGAGCGTGGCGCGGATAATGTGGTTTTTGTTGACGCCGCGGGTCAGCCCCACAATAGCGCCGCGCGCATACTGATCCCAGTGGGGCGCGCCCAGACCGGTAAAGGCCGGCACGACATAGCAGCCGTTCGTGTCCCGCACCTTCTGCGCCATATACTCGGAGTCCCTGGCATCCTCCAGCAGATGCAGCTCATCGCGCAGCCACTGGATGGCCGCACCCGCCACAAAAATCGAACCCTCCAGCGCATAATTCACCTTTCCGTCCAGCCCCCACGCCACGGTGGTGACCAGCCCGTTGTGAGAGAACACCGGCTTTTCACCGACATTCATCAGCATAAAGCCGCCGGTACCAAAGGTGTTCTTGGCTTCCCCGGGGGTAAAGCAGGTCTGCCCAAACAGTGCCGCCTGCTGATCTCCCGCCGCCCCGGCGATGCGGATGCCGTCTCCGAAATGCATGGGGTCGGCCCACTCATAAAAGCAGCTGGAGGGCCGTGGCTCCGGCAGCATACACCGGGGAATGTCCAGCTCTGTCAGGATCTCCTCGTCCCATTGGAGGGTGTGGATGTTGAACATCATAGTGCGGCTGGCGTTGGAGTAATCCGTCACATGGATCTTGCCGCAGGTCAACTTCCAGATGAGCCACGTCTCCACCGTGCCGAACAGCAGCTGCCCTGCCTCCGCCTTCTGCCGGGCGCCGGGCACATTGTCCAGGATCCATTTCAGCTTGGTGGCAGAGAAATAGGCGTCGATGACCAGACCCGTCTTTTCCCGGAATTTCTCGGTCAGCCCACGGGCCTTCAGCTCATCGCAGTAGGCGCTGGTGCGGCGGCACTGCCAGACGATGGCATGGTAAACGGGTTCTCCCGTGTCCCGGTCCCACACGATGGTGGTCTCGCGCTGGTTGGTGATGCCGATCGCCGCGATATCCGCTGCGCTGGCGCCCACCTGATTCATGGCGGAGAGCGCCACGCCCAGCTGGGTGGTCCAGATCTCGTTGGCATCGTGCTCCACCCAGCCGGGTTTGGGGAAATACTGGGCAAACCCCTTCTGCGCCACACTGCACATTTCCCCTTTTTCGTTGAAAAGGATGCAGCGGTTCGATGTGGTCCCGGCATCCAGCGCCATGATGTATGACATGGGACATCCTCCTTTTTCGGTAATACAAAAACTGTGGGGCAGGCACCGCCCAGAGCTTTGCAAAGCCCTTGCGCTCTCCTGCTCCACAGCACGCTTTTTTTCGGTCTGTGTTTTATCCCTGATAGAACAGCTCGTTGGTCACCACCGCCAGCGGACCGATGTAGGCGATCCTCTGGTCCAGCTCCGAGATGCGGACATAGTCCTCATCGTAGGCGGGGTCGTACCGCTTGCAGGCGGCGAGGAATTTCTCCCGGAAATGCGGCAGCTTGAACATATCGCCGTACAGGATCAGGTGATCCGGCGTCAGCATGGTGAGCATCCCGCCCACCACGTCTGCCAGCAGTTCGATGTCTGCATCCAGCGCCTCCCACATGGCGGGCTCGTCCAGCGCAGCAAGTGCCTCCAGATCGTGCACTGTGATCTTTTCGGGGTGTCCATCCACCGCAGCCCACAGCAGCGGGGTCTTTTCCGGGCTGCAGACCTGCCGCAGATGCCGGGCAATGGGGTGGCTGGCCACCCGGGTCTCCAGACAGCCGTACCGCCCGCAGCGGCAGAGCCTGCCGTTCTTTTCCACCCGCACATGTCCGATCTCTGCTGACCGGTACTTTCCGCTGTCATAGATGTGCCCCTGTGCAATGATCGCAGAGCCAACGCCTGGACCCCACTTCAGCAGCAGCAGGTTCTCCTGCGTCCGGCCCAAGCCGTAGGTCAGTTCTGCACGGGCAAATGCCTTGACGTTGTTTTCCAACAGGATCGTGCACTCCAGCGCCTGCGCCAGCAGGGACGCCACCTGCACCGACTGGTTCCAGATGCGGTAGGCGTGGGTGCTGACCCCTTTTTCCCGGTCCACCGGACCGGGGACGGAGACCCCCGCCCCCAGCAGCTGTTCGCGCCCGATGCTGTTTTCCCAGAGCAGCGCCTTCCCCACGTTTGCCACCTGCTTCAGGAACAGTTCCGGCGGCGCAGCAATGTCGGTGGGGATGCGCCGGGTGCTGCAGTGCTCGCCCCGCAGGTCACACAGGGTGATGCAGGTGGACGGCATCTCGATGCTGATGGAAAGGACATAGCGGTAGGTGTAGTTGATCCCCAGCAGGATCTTCCGCCGTCCGGCCCGATTGCCCTGCTGCACCTCGCCCAGCTCGACCAGAATGTTCTGCGCCAGCAGTTCTGCGCACAGCGTGGTCACACTGGCAGGGGTCAGACCCAGCCGGGCCGAGATGTCTTTGCGGGACATGGGACCGTGGTCGTTCAGCAGCTTCAGGATGGAGCTGCGGTTCTGGTTTTTGACATTCTCCAGATTGAGCCCATTGTATGCCATCCCGTCCCCCCCTTTCTTCGGAATTTTTCCAATCTTTGACCGTCATGTTCAGTATAGCGCCGCCTGACCGCATTCGCAAGAACATCAGGCGTTTTCTCTGTTTTTACGGTTTTCGATCTTTATTTTTGGAAATTATTTTCAGAACTTGCAGACCTCGACGCCCAGCATATTGCCCAGTTTTTCCAGCTCGTTGGCGACCTGTCCGTACACCACTACAAAGTGGGGCTCCCAGCCGCCCTTGACGGTGCCGTAGACCACCTCTTTGGCGCTGGCTGCGGTCTTGACGACCACCGAGGTGCCGTTGAACTGCTTGGGCTTGTCCAGTGCAGCGCCCTCTGCAACGAAGAAGCGGAAGCTGCCGTCGGGCTTGCGGCCCACCCGGAAGAGGGTGACGCACTCGCAGGCCTCGCAGCCAAAGTCCATGACCGGGCCGATCTTGCGGTTGGGGTGGACGCCCACCTGCGCACCGGTGTCCTTGCGGGCCAGATCACAGGCAGCCATGCCGCAGTGCCAGAAGGTGATGGTGCTCTCCTGCTCGTTCATCGAGACGGGATCGCCAAAGAAGCAGGAACGGCCGGTCAGATCGCTGCCAATGAACATGGAGAGTGCACCGTAAGCGTCCGACTCGCAGCTGGCAGAAACACCGTTGGCGTTGAGCAGCGAGAGCACGCTGCACACCGGGGTGCCGAACTCGGTGAAGAAATCCGGCCAGCAGCGGGAGCACAGAGCGCCAATCCGATTCTCGCCCACATAGCTCTTATAGGCCTTGTACAGGCGGGCAAAGTTGACGACGTTCTTTTCGGGGATGGTGTCCAGCCCCACGATGGTCCTGCGGGCCTCGGTCAGCTCGTCTGCCAGTTCCTCCTCGGTGTAGCCCTTGGCCTTGTTGATAAGCTCCCGGGCCTCAATGGAATCCAGCGTGGTGCCGAAGGTGCTCATCATCTCGGCGTCCAGCGCACGGCCAAATCCGAAGCCCTGCGGGGTGTGTCCGATGGAGATCATCTTCAGGCGGCGCAGGTCGTATTTGACCTTGGCTGCACGGATGGCAGCACCGATCTCCGCTTTCACTTCCTCCTCGGTGGGCGCACCGAAGATATACTCAAACCTGCCCTCGCCGCGGAACGCTGTGATGGCATTGCCGGCAGAGTATGCGCCCGTCAGGCTGTTGAGGCGCAGGCGGGTGCCGTCGATGACCGGCTCCCGCAGCGTCCATAGGACGATGGGGCAGTCAAACCGCTTGAGCACCTCGCTGGCGTAGGCGGCATTGGCAAAGGTGATGTTCTGCAACACGATGAGGTCGGGGGAAATGGTATCCAGATACGCGTCCAGATCGTTGATGGTCAGCAGCATCTTCTCAGGCACCGCGCAGTCCGCCGTCAGGCCCCTGAGCATGGAGACCGATTTTTCAAACTGATCCTGTGCGCTTTCCAGGTGGAAGGTGCCAACACCAATGGGCACATACGCTACTTGAAATCCCATAATATATTACTCCTTTTGATGACTCTCTTTTTGACATTCGGCTCCCACCGCTTATGCATTCTCCATCTTTGCGTGCTCAGAGGCCATCGGCGCCTCCTGCTCCTCGTTCAGCTTTGCCACACGGCGGTTGACACGGATCATGGAGACCAGCAGCACGATGGTGATGATCAGGATGACTGCAGAAATGGGGCGGGTGAGGAAGATGCTGTAATTGCGGTCGTAGCTCATGGAAGCAGTAACGAAGTTCTGCTCCATGATGTCCTCCAAAATCATGCCCAGCATCAGCGGGGTGTTGTCGATATCCAGAACGGTGAGGATGTAGCTGAAGATCAGGATGCCGGCGCAGAGGATCAGCTCCTTGGTGTTGCCGGTGGCGGCAAAGGCACCTGCAAAGCAGAACATGATGATGACGGGTGCCAGGTAGGTATAGCGCACCTGCACGATCTTTGCCACAATGCGGGTCGTGCCCAGACCCAGAGGAGCCAGCAGCACATTGGCGACCAGACAGCCGACGATAATGGTGTAGGCCATCACACCCTGCTTGGTGAACATGGTGGGGCCGGGCTGGATGCCGTGGAGCACGAACGCGCCCAGCAGCAGAGCGGTGACGCCGTCACCGGGGATGCCCAGCGTCAGCAGGGGGATCATGGCAGAGCCGACCACCGCATTGTTGGAGGACTCTGCCGCGGCAATGCCCTCCAGACAACCCTTGCCGAACTCTTCGGGGTGCTTGGACGTGCGGCGGACCTCGTTGTAGCACAGGAACTGGGCCACGCCGCCGCCGACACCGGGCATGGCGCCCAGAATGCTGGCGATGGCAGAGGAGCGGAGACAGGCGGGCAGGATGCTGATCATCTCTTTCTTGGTGATGCCCTGCTTGTCGATCTTGCGGGCATCGTCCAGCTTGCCGCGGGCCACCTTAAAGTCTCGGAGCTTCTGCACCACCTGCGTCAGCGCAATGAGGGCGATCATGGCGGGCAGCATATCAATGCCGTATTTCAGGGTGGCGGAGCCAAAGGAGAAGCGGGTGACACCCGTGACGGCATCCATACCGACGCAGGCCATCAGCAGACCGATCATGCCGGAGATGAGGCTCTTGGGCAGGCTGCTGCCGGAGACACCGGCGATGAGGCTGATGCCCATGATGCCCAGTGAGAAGTACTCCACCGAGGTGAAGTTTGCCACCAGCTTGGTGATGAGGGAGGCGCAGAGCATCAGCAGAACCGCCGAGAACAGGCCGCCAAACACCGAAGCGAACAGGGAGGTATCCAGCGCTTTCTTGACCTTGCCCTTCTTTGCCAGCGGGTAGCCGTCGAAGGTGGTCGCAATGGCGGAGTTGGTGCCCGGGGTGTTGAGGGTGATGGCGGAAATGGAGCCGCCGTACATGCCGCCGACGTAGACCGCCAGCAGCAGGATGATGGCAGAGGCCGGGTCACTGAAGGTATAGGTCAGGGGCAGCATCAGGATGATGCCCAGCGTCACACTCAGACCGGGGACGCAGCCGATGACCATTCCAAGGATCAGACCGCCGAAGATGAGCAGCATGTTGTACAGGGTGAACACCTGCGGAACAGCCTGCGAAATCATTGCAAAATCCGACATCAGATGATCCCTCCCAGCAGGCCCAGAGCGGGCAGCGAAATGTTAAAGACGTTCTTGAAAAGCAGGAAGATGACGAACGCCGAGATCAGGACCACGATGTAGGGACCGGGCTTGCGTTCGCCCACATAGAACAGTACCAGCGGAAAGACAATGATGGAAGCCAGCACATAGCCGATGCTGAGCATCAGACCGATATAGACGCACATTCCCACAATGAGCAGGATGGCGGGCTTTTCCTTCTCCCAGTCGAACTCCACCACCTTTTCCTGCTTGAGGACAAGGCTCTGGATGAGCAGGGCAATGGACGACACCAGCATGATGGCCAGACAGATTCCAGGGATGATGCGGGGACTGGGTGCACCGGAATCATAGGCCGGTACGCGGATCTGGCTGGGAATGCACAGGATCAGGATCAATGCGATCACACCCATGATGATGCCCGAGACCAGATTGGTCTTGATTTTGAATTTCTTCATCGAAATCCATTCTCCTTTCATACGGCAAACCAGTGCAGGCTCCCCCATTTGGGGAATCCTGCTTTTATTTTTTCTGACAAAAAATGCAGACGGGCTG